>Ga0315912_10003876_pt1 | contig 14523 bp, 7 predicted proteins | sample VfabasoilMG_FD_204469 | JGI IMG/M metagenome (GOLD analysis project Ga0315912, IMG submission 204469) | Garden soil microbial communities collected in Santa Monica, California, United States - V. faba soil | ecosystem: Environmental > Terrestrial > Soil > Garden | place: USA: California... | reverse complement strand
CCACCCTCTCCCCACGGGGGAGAGGGGGCCGGTTGCGCAAGCTAGCAGTGCACACGCTCTGCCCAATCCAGAAAGCCCTCCCCACCGAGAATCTCCCGTGAATCCCCGATCGCTCCTGGTGCTGCTGGTTCTGCTCTCGTCGATCCCCATCGCCATCGCGGCCGACGCCCCCTCGCCAAGCCTCACCCTCCGCCGGCTCCCCTGGGCCGGCATCCAGCTCACCACCGGGAACGCCACGCTCCTGATCGACGCCATCGCGGGCGCGCGCAGCCCGATCGCGGCGGACAAGGACATCGCGATCGACACCACGGCGACGCAGCGCTTCGCGCTCGCCAGCCATCACCATGGCGACCACTACGATCGCGATGCACTGCTCGCGGCGCTGGGCGATCGCGGGTTGCTGGTGCTGCAACGCGCCGTCGCGGACTGGGCCGATGCGCGCGGCCTGCGCGTGCAGCTCGTCGAGCACTACCAGCCGGTGATGCTGCCGCGCTCGAGCGCCGCGTTCGTCGCGTTCGCGGTGCCGGCCGCGGACGGCTTCGGGCATCCGCAGGTGTCCTGGGTCATCGACGTCGCCGGACGCCGGTTGCTGCATGCGGGCGACACACCCTGGCACGGGCACTGGTGGGACATCGCGCGCGCTTACGGCCCGTTCGACGCCGTGTTCTTGCCGGTGAATGGCTTCCGCCAGACCGATGCCCGCATCGAGGACAGCGGCGTGCCCATGAGCCTCATGCCCGAGCAGGCAGTGGAGGTGGCGCGGATCCTGAAGGCACGCGCGCTGGTGCCGATCCACTATGGCGGTGGCGGCGAGAACTACCTCGAGCAGGACGGGATCGAGGGCCGGCTGCGCACGGCGGCAGCGAAGGCATCGGTGACGCTCAGGGTGCTGGCGGCGGGGGAGTCCTGGCAGATGGATGCTGGCGTGGGGCGGGGCGAGTCGCCGTAGTCCGGCGGACCTGGCGCGAACTCGACGGTCCCGAAGATCGAAAAGATCGCGCGCTGAAGCGCGCCCCTAGGACAGCGGCTTTCGTAGGAGCGCGCTTCAGCGCGCGATCTTTTCCGTCGGGAACCGATGCCTATCGGTTTCGAACGCGACGACAGCCGACCATCACGCCAACCGCCTCACCCGGAACGTCCGCCCCTTGATCTTCCCCTTCCCCAACCGCGTGAGCGCAACGCCCGCCTGGTCGCGACGGATCGCGACGTAGCACCGCGTCGCGAACAAATCGATCTTGCCCACAGCCGCGGCCTCGATGCCCGCCTCGCCGGTCAGCGCACCGAGCACGTCGCCGGGCCGCACTTTCTCCGTCCGGCCGCCGTCGATGCACAAGGTCACCATCGGTGCCGACAGCGGCTCGCCGCGCTTGCCGCCCGCGGGCGACCACTTCGTCCAGCGTGCCGTGAACCCCTGCCGCGCCTCCAGCGCCCCCACGCGCCCGGCCTCGCCAGGTGCGCACAGCGCGATGGCCAGGCCCGATTGCCCCGCGCGTCCGGTGCGGCCCACGCGGTGCACGTGCACGTCGGCATCGGTCGCGAGCTCGAATGAGAACACGACCGGCAGTTCCTTGATGTCGAGCCCGCGCGCGGCCACGTCGGTGGCCACGAGCACGGCGCAGCTGCGGTTCGCGAAGCGCACCAGCACCTCCTCGCGTTCACGCTGGTCGAGGTCGCCGTGCAAGGCGAGCACGGCGTGCCCGAGCTGCCGAAGGTCGTCCGCGAGCTGCTTGGTCGCGTGCTTGGTGTTGCAGAACACCAGCGCCGATTCCGGCCGCTGTTCGCTGAGGAGCGAGGCGAGCGCGTCGCGCTTCGACGCCGCATCCACCTCGACGAAGCGCTGCTCGATCTCCACCTCGCCCTCGCCCGACGCCACCGTCACCGTCACCGGCTCGCGCTGCACCTGGCGGCTCACGGCGCGGATCTCGTCGGGATACGTCGCCGAGAACAGCAGCGTCTGGCGCGTGGCGGGCGTGTGCGCGATCACCTCGGCCATGGCATCGAGGAAGCCCATGTCGAGCATGCGATCGGCCTCGTCCAGGACCAGCACCTGGAGCGCGTCGAGCTTCAGCGCGCCCTTCGCAAGCAGCTCCTGGATGCGTCCGGGCGACCCCACGACCAGGTGCGGGTCGTGCTGGAGCGAGGCCAGCTGCGGACGCAGCGGGATGCCGCCGCACAGGGTCAGCACCTTGATGTTCGGCACGAAGCGCGCGAGCCGGCGAAGCTCGTTGCTCACCTGGTCGGCGAGTTCCCGCGTGGGGCACAGCACGAGCCCCTGCACGCGGATGAGCGCCGGATCGAGTCGTGAAAGCAGGCCCAGGCCGAAGGCCGCGGTCTTGCCGCTGCCGGTGCGCGCCTGCGCGATCACGTCGCTGCCCGCGAGGATGGGCGGCAGGGCGGCGGCCTGGATCGGCGTCATGGTGGCGTAGCCCAGGGCGTCGAGGCCCTGCAGCAGCGGCGGGCCCAGGCAGCCCAGATCCTGGAAGGCGTTCATGCGTCATGATGGCAGGATCGGATCGAGCGCACATTCCAGCGCCCGGAGGCTCGCGTGGCGGTGAAGGCGACGGTGATGAAGGTGGCGCTGCAGGTCAGCGACATGGACAGGCACTACTACGCGACGCACGAGCTCACGCTCGCCCGGCATCCCTCGGAGACCGACGAACGCCTGATGGTGCGCGTGCTCGCCTACGCGCTGAACGCGGGCGAGGGCCTCGCGTTCGGCCGCGGATTGAGCAGCGACGACGAGCCCGACCTCTGGCAGCGCGACCTCACCGGCCTGGTCGAGCGCTGGATCGAGGTCGGGCAGCCGGACGAATCGCGCATCCGGCGCGCCTGCGGCCGCGCGCGCGAGGTGCGCGTCTACACCTACAGCGGACGCAGCGCGGCGCTGTGGTGGGAGAAGAACGAGTCCGCGCTGCGGCGCTGCCGCAACCTCGTCGTGGTCGATCTCCCGTCCGTGGCCTGCCTGGCGCTGGCCGCGCTGGCCGAACGCAGCCTCGCCTTGCAATGCCTGGTCCAGGACGGCCACGTGCAGGTGATCGCCGGGGACGTGGTTGTCGACGTCCTGCCCCTCGTGCTGCTCGCGACCTGAACCTGCCACGGCACCTTGGATCAGTCCGCGCGCAACGAATCCCCGGGCGAGGTCGAGGCCGCGCGCAATCCCGGCACCAGCGCGGCGAGCACCGCGCCGCCGAGCACGGCGATGGCCGCGAGGACGTAGCTCGAGGGATCCAGCGCCGCGACGCCATGCAGCTGGCTCTCCACCAGCCGCGCGAGCGCATAGCCGAGCACGCAGCCCACCACGACGCCGATTCCCGCAGGCACCAGCGCCTGGGACTGCACGAGCGCGTGCACGCGTCGCGGCGTGGACCCGAGCGCGAGCCTCAGGCCCAGCTCCCGCCGGCGCGAGGCCACGTAGTGGCTGACCACGCCGTAGAGGCCGAACAGCGAGAGCAGCAGCGCCGTGCCGCCGAAGGTCCAGCCCAGCATGGCGAAGAAGCGCTCGGGAGCGGTCTGGCCGTCGAGCGCCTGGTCCATGGTATCGATCCAGTGCAGCGCCGCCGCGGGTTCCAGGCGGAGCACCTGTTCGCGCACCGGCGCGACCGCGGCGCTGGGATCGCCCGCCACGTCGAACACGACGCCGACCGAGGCGCGCGGGAACTGCGCGAGCGAAAGGAACACGTCGTTGCCGTTCGGATTGCGATCACGCTGCCCGTTCCAGCGCGCGTTCGCGACCACGCCCACGATCGTCGCCTCCACCGGCTGCGCGGTCGCGAGCCGGATCGTGCGATCGAGCACGTTGCCACCGAGCCGTGCCGCGAACCCTTCGCTCACCAGCGCCACGGGGCGCGACCCGGCGCGGTCGGTCGGTTCGAATCCGCGCCCCGCCCGAATGCCCACGCCGAGGACGGCGAAGGCTTCGGGCGTGGCATAGCGCAAGTTCGTCGGCAGGCCATCGCCTCCGCCCGTCGGGGTTGTTCCGGCGATCGCCGCGGTCGTCGCCTCGGCATCGTACGGCGGCAGGGTCGGTGCCATGTAGCCGTGCCCGCGCACGCCGGGGATGGCATCGAACTGGCGCGAGAGATCGTTCCAGAACGCCTGCAGCGCCACCGGATCGCCCTGCCGATCCGCCTGCAGCGACACCTGGTAGCGCAACAGCTGGTCGGTGCGATAGCCGAAGTCGATGTGGCGCAGCCCCTGGTAGCTCTGCCCAAACAAGGCCGCACCGACCAGCACGGCGAACGAGAGCGCGCATTGCGCCGCGACCAGCAGCCCGCGCAGCCGGCGTCCGTGCGTGGCGCCCAGGACGCCGCGCGCACCGCGACCGGACGCGGCCACGTCCGCGCGCAGCGCGAAAGCGGGGATCAGCCCCACGACGGCGGCGACGAGGCACACGGCGACGGCGCAGGCGACCACGGGCAAGGCGTCGAACTGCACGCGCAGGTGGATCGGGATGGCCCATTGCCCGAGCGCGGCGAATGCGCGCACGAGCGGATAGGCGAGCAGCACGCCGAGCACGCCGCCGAACGTGGCGAGCGTCGCCGATTGCCGCCACTGGTCGCGCCACAACCGCTCCGACGCCGCGCCCAGCGCACGCCGCAAGGCGAACTCGCTGCGCGTGGCGAGGGCGCGCACCAGCATCAACAAAGAGACGTTGCCCGCGGCGATGGCGAGCAGGAACACCGCGCTCACCGACAGCCAGCGCAGCACGCCGCGGAAGCGCTCTCGCCAGAGCTCCGCGATCGGCTGCACGCGCAGCGACAGCGCGCGGTTCGCCTCGGCGTGTTCGGACTGCAGCACGGCCTGGGCCTGGAGCAGCTCGGCCGCCGCCGCGTCCAGCGTGACGCCGGCCTTCAGGCGACCGAACGCCATGGTGGACTTCTCCGCGCGATTTTCGAGCAGCGCGGGATGGTTGCTCTGGCGCTCGGGCAACCACACGTCGGTCCCCTCGCCCTCCGCGATGCCCGGATAGCCGTCGGGCATCACGCCCACGACGGTGCGCAGCCCCGCGCGCGTGCGCAGCGCCTGTCCCAGCACCGCGGGATCGGCGGCGAAATGACTGACCCAGACCCGGTGCGAGAGCAGCACGACCGGTTCGCCGCGACCTTCGTACTCCTCGGCCGTGAACGAACGCCCCAGCGCCGGCGCTACACCGACGAGATCGAGATAGCGCGGACCGATGGCCTCGCCGCGCAGGCGCTCCGACCCGAGGGGCGTCTCCACCACGAGGCGAGACACCATCGCGCCATCGAGCCGCTCGAACGAGGCGAGTCGTTCGCGCAGGTCGACGAAGTTCGGATAGGAGACGTACGGCCGGTCGCCCGGTCCGGGCTCCGCCGGCACCAGCAGCACCAGTCGATCCGGTTCGGGATACGGCAACGGCCGCGCGAGCAGCGAGTACGCGAATGTCATCACCGTGCCCGCGCCGGCGATGCCGAACGCGAGGCAGGCGAGCACCGAACACGTCCAGGCCGGTTGCCGGACCCAACCGCGTACCACCGATCGCATGCTCATGTGGACGGTACCTCCCAGGATCGGCCCAGTGGATGCCTCGCGTGGTGCGAAGGCATGTGCCGGAAGTCGTCGGCGGGCGAGTACGCAGCATCGGAATCCTGCGCGGAGCGATGCGCGAACAGGCTTGCGGCGATGGCACGGCGTACCCGCGAGTCGCATTTGACAGCCAAGCCACGCAGGCGCCTACTGTCCCGGGCGCTACGGCGGCTGGGGGTGCATATGCGACGGCAACGCGCTCCGAGGACCGGTTTCGAGCACGGCATCGCTGCCCGGTGCGCGCCGGCATGGCGACCGTCTGTCGCCGCGTGGGTCGTCGCTTCCACCCTGTGCGTTGCGGGACCAGCCCGCGCGGATCTTTCCGCCGAGGAACGGGCTGCGCTCACCGGCCTGTACCAGGCCACGAACGGCGCAGGCTGGACCGACAGCACGGGCTGGAACGGCGCCCCCGGCACGGAGTGCGCCTGGAACGGCGTGGAATGCGACGAGGCCGGCGACCACGTGTTCACGCTGGCGCTCGCCTCGAACAACCTAGTAGGACCGCTGCCCTCGCTCGCCGGGATGTCGCAGCTGCGCAACCTCTATCTCTCCGACAACGTGCTCTCGGGCACGCTGCCCGCGCTTGCGGCGTTCCCGCTGCTGGAGGTGTTCGAAGTCACCTCGAACCAGTTCACGGGTTCGATCCCCACGCTGTCGGGATCCACGGCGCTGAAGCGCTACGGCGTCGCGGGCAACCTGCTGACGGGTGCCCTGCCCTCGCTCGCCGGATTGCCGAACATCGAGTCGTTCGACGCGAGTGCCAACCAGCTGACCGGATCGATCCCCGCGTTGGGGAACCTGCCGTCGCTGCGCGAGTTCGTCGCGGTCGGCAACCAACTCACCGGCACGCTGCCGACGCTCGCCGGCACGCCGGGGCTCACGGTGTTCGACGTCGGCGGCAACCTGCTCGACGGCACGATCCCGCCCATCGGCACGCTCACCGAACTGATCGCGTTCGGCGTCGGCTACAACCTGCTGACCGGTCCGCTGCCCGATCTCTCGCCGCTCACGAAACTGAGGTTCCTCGACGTGAGTGCGAACCGGCTCGAGGGTCCCTTGCCCGCGCTCTCCGCGCTGGGCGAACTCGAGTACGCGGATTTCGGCGACAACCAGTTCACCGGCACGCTGCCGTCGCTCGCCGGGCTCTCCGCGCTCGCGTACTTCGGCGCCATCGAGAACCAGCTCGATGGGCCCATCCCGCCCTTCTCCGGCAACGGCGCGCTCGCGTTCTATTCGGTCAGCAACAACCGCCTGAGCGGCACGGTGCCCTCGCTCGCCGGACTGACGGCCCTGCGCTCGCTGTATCTCTACGGCAACGCGCTGGACGGCGCGCTGCCTGGCGTGCCGAATCCGAACGCGCTCGAGCCGGAAGCCTCGCGCGTGTGCCCGAACGACTTCGCGCAGGTCGACGACGCCGCCTGGAACGCCGCGACCGGCGTTGCCCCCTGGTTCCAGGATTGCATCCGGGACCCCGGCCTCTCCGTCGATGGCACGCTCGAAACCAGCGACCTGCAGCGGCTGGTCGCCGAGGCGGGCAACGTGCGCTACGACTGGTCGGTGGACGGCGACGCCGTGGTCGGTCGCACGAGCGCGAGCCCGGTCCTGGAAGTGAGCTACCCGAGCGAGTTCGACGACACCATCTCCGTGGTCGCCACCGATGCGGATGGCGCGAGCACGACCACGACCGTGCCCCTGCGCACCGAGGCGCCGCGCATCGTGGCCCAGGCGCTGGGACCGGCCGTGGAGGAATGCGGCAACGGCGACTCGGTGCCGCAGGCAGGCAAGCGCTTCGGCATCCCGATCCAGATCCGCAACGACGGCGCGGTCGCGCTGCGCTCGGGCTTCGCGCTGTTCGTCCCGCAGGACCGCTACACCGCGGCCGCTGCCGGCCTGGGCACGGCGGGCGTGCTCCAGGTGAACACGCCGATCGTGCCGATCCCGAACCTCGCGCCGGGCCAGGCGATCCGCAGCAAGGTCTCGGTCACGATCTCCCCGCAGGCCGACTGCGGCGCGAACCTGGGCCTGCTGTTCAAGGGCGGCGTCGATGCGCTGGCGTTCAGCGCAGACGAATCCGCCCCGATCGCGACCCTGTCCATTCCCGCCGCGCCGCAGTGCCAGGCCTTCGTGGGCACCTGCGCGGGCACGCCTGCGCCGCTCGCCAAGGCACAGGCCACGCCGCGACAGGGCCTGTACTTCAATCCGAACCGGCCCGGGAACGGCCTGGGGTCGTTCGTCATTCCCGCCGGCAACAATCCCGCCGTGTACTTCGGCGCGTGGTTCACGGCCGATGCGGATCGCACGCCCACCTGGTACATCATCCAGGGCCCGCTGAACGGCAGCGTCGCGATCGCGCCGATCTACCGCTTCACGCGGGACGTGCAGGCGCCGACGTTCTCGGTCAGCAGCACGATCGTGGGACAGGCCGTGGTGACGCAGAAGGACGCCGAGAGCCTCATCCTGCTCTGGCGCATCGGCGATCGCCTGGGTCTCGAACTCATGCAGTACTTCGTCGGCGGACCCTCGCCCACGCCGAACCGCAACGGCGCCTGGTACGCGCCGATCGAATCGGGCTGGGGCCAGGTCGTGCACCAGTACCTGGTGAACGGCCAGAGCAATACCTTCGTCGTCGATTACCTGTACGACGCCGCCGGCGCCCCGCGCTGGGTGCTCGCCCAGGGCACCACGCCACAACTCGAATCACCCACCGCGCACCTCACCTTCCGCGCGCACTGCCCCGGTTGCGCCTGGATCCCCGATTGGAACGCGAACGCGCTCGCCGCGGGACCGGGCACCCTGCGCTTCGTGGACGGCTCGAACGCGATCGCGAACGCGGCGTTCGTGCTGCCGGGACCGCTGAGCGGGACGTGGACGCGGAATGATCTGGCGTTGAAGATATTGACGGTGCCGCAGTAGGCGCGTGGTAGCTATGGCGCGATCTTGACGCCAACCGTTTCGGCTCAATCGCAGCGTTACCCCTCGCACCACCTCAGTGGACCCCCTCTCCCCCGTGGGGAGAGGGGGGGGGTGAGGGGGTGGCCTCGGTCCATCGCTTTGGGCTTTTCGAACGAAGCGTTGTCGCTACCCCCTCACCCTAGCCCTCTCCCCACGGGGGAGAGGGGACCGACCGGGGGAACTCCGGACTCGCGCTTCGAACGAACGCAGCGCGACTACGCCTCCGAATCCAACACCTCGATCACCCGCAAGTGCATCGCGTGCGCGTCCTCGGGCGAATCCGCGATGCACGTCGCGCCGATGCGGCCATGCTCGGACAGCGACGCGAGCATGTGGAACACCACGCCGGTCTGGGTGGACTGGTTGAAGTGCAGGCCGTGGCGCACGGTGATGTCGAACAGGTCGTCGGGCGTGAGCGCGCGGTAGCGCGGGGACTCGAGGTGGTCGCTCGCGACGTAGTACTTCGCCTTGCCCGAGGGCGTGCGGAACGTCGCGGACTCGGGGTCGTACACGCCGTCGGTCAGGAACTGCAGGGTGAGGAACGGATGCGTGGTGCCGCCCTTGCGCAGGTTCACCTCGATCGCATAGGCGCGCCAGTCCTCGCCCGGCGAGCGCACCACCACGAAATCGAGCGCATAGCGCCCGATCACGCCCTCCTTCGCCAGCCGCCTGCCGATCTTCGCCGCCTCGCGCGAGATCAGCGGCGCGTAGGAGCGATCGGCCGGGAAGATGCAGCCGAGGTAGCTCTGCCCGCTCGGGCCGCCGAGCATCTGGTCGTGCGTGGACAGCAGTTCCACTTCGCCCAGCGGCGTGTTGCGCATCTGCACGCTCGGGCTCAGGAACTCGGTGCCGGTGATGCGCTCCTCCACCACGCCGCCGCGCTGCGCGAGCTTGGCCATGAAGCTCTCGTAGGTCGCGCTCGCCAGTTCGTACTTCATGGCGTGCACGCACGCATCGATCGCGGCGCCCTCGCTCGGGTACCCGCGCGGCGGCAGCGATTCGAGCCGCACGAACGCGTTGCCCTCGCCCGACACGCCCTCGTTCAACTTCACCAGCACCTGCTTGAGGTTCGCATCCTGCAGGCGCATCTTCTGGATCGCAGCGCGCACGTCGGCGAGTCCCCACAGGTCCTCGATGCCCTTCGGATGCGGCACGCCCTCTTCGGCGAACAATCGCCGGCTGCCCGACTTCGTGCCGAGCGGGAAGAACTTCGGATCGGCGCCGTACATCGGGATGCCCAGGCGCACCGCCAGTTCCTTCTCCATCGCCGTGGTGTTGTACGGCACGAGGTGCGTCTGCTGCGGATTCGAGATGAGGCTGCGGATGCGTTCGAGCACGCGCGGGCGATCGAGCAGCTTCTGGCTCAGCGGCCGCTCGGTGCTGTCCAGCGGCGTGACCTCGAAGAAGCGCTTGCGCGCATGGCTGCCGATCACGCCGGGCAGCAGCCCGAGGTAGTAGTCGATCACCGAAGGCAGGATCGGCTGCGAGGTCACGTAGATGATGCGCATGCGCGGCTTGCGCAGGAGCAGCAGCAGGAACAGGAAGCGCTCCTCGTAGGACTGCAGCAGCAGTCCCGGCGCGTGGAAGTCGATGGAGATGGACGGCACCACCACCATCGTCTGCTCGAGCTGGTTCAGCGATCCGATCGCCTGCCATTGCGGCACCAGCATTTCCTGGAGCGCCTCGAAGCGCGCCGTGATCTCCGATTCGTCGAGGGACATCGCAGGCACCTCCCCAGGGCTGTAGGGGGGATTCTACGAGGCGGAAGCCCCCGGTGCCGGCCGCGCCATCGGCAGGCGGCATGCGCGCAGGTTCGGGAAGGTGAACAATGTCGTCCTGCCGAGGCCGTACCCGGTCGCAAGGGCCGCGTGATGCGATTCTCTGCGCAAGCCGCCCGACCGGACCTCGAAACGGTCCGCTGGTCCAGCCCTGATGGCGCCGGACGCGAGGCGTGACTATGCTGGCGAGCAGGGCGCTGGCGACCGGGGGAAAAGCGTCATGCGGCAAGCGGCAACGACCATCGCGCTCGCGATCGCGAGTGCCCTGCTTTCCGGCGTCTGCGCAGGTGCGGAGCGCGCACGCCAGTGGCGTCCGTCCACGGTGCCGCCTGCGGCGCCGCGACCCGCGACGGCGCCGGTCGCGGACCCGCCGGGCGCATCCACGCCTGCGCCGGCGAGCGGGCAGCGGGCGTACATCGACCCGATCACCGACACCGTCGTCCCGGCGCCGGTTTCAGAGGCGGCCGAGTTCGATCCGCGCCTGGGCCGCGGGCCCGTGCTCGACTTCAGCCTGCGCCGTACGCCCGAGGGTTACCTGTACATCGACACGACGGGATACGAGCACGCCGTGACGGCGACGCTGGACCCCGACGGCACCGCGCACGTGAACTGCATCGGGCCCACGTCGGATCCTGGACACGGCCACGCTGCGCCGGCACCCGCGAAGTCCGCGACGCCGGATCGCAGGCAATGACCGGGCGCGCAACCCATCGCATCGGGACCGCGTTGCTGCTGGCCGGACTGTGCGCGCTCGCGCCGCCGGCGCGTGCCGCAACGATCACGCTCGTCCCCGGCGCCGGCTTTTCCGACGCGACCGCGGTCGCGCCCGAGGGTGGCAACACCGGCGTCACCCTCGGCGAACAGCGCACCATCCTGTTCAACGCGGCGGCCGCGGTCTGGGCCTCGGCGCTCACCAGCACGCAGACGATCAAGATTTCCGCGGCGTTCTCGGCCCTGAGCTGCGGCCCGAGCAGCGGCACGCTGGGTTCCGCCGGCGCGACGAACTACTTCGCCCTCAACGACGGTTCGGGGGACCGCTTCTTCGCCGTGGCGCTGGCGGAAGCCCTGACTTCGTCGAACATCAACGGCGCGTCGAACGAGATCAACGCGAACTTCAACGCGTCGATCGACCTGAACGACACGAACTGCCTGGGCAACACGCGCTGGTACTACGGACTCACCGGCCCCGCGCCGGCAAACACGTTCGCCCTGTTCCCCACCGTGCTGCACGAACTGGGACATGGCCTGGGCTTCGCCACGCTGCTCTGCACCACGAACGGCGGCTGCACCTCCACCAACCCGACCACGCCGCGCGGCGGCTACTTCTTCGGCATCCCCGACATCTGGGCGGAGTTCCTGCGCGACAACAACATCGACGGTGCCGGCACGAACAAGCTCTGGCTGAACATGACCGACGCCGAGCGCATCACCTCGTTCACCCACGATCCGTTCCTGGTCTGGGACGGCCCGGCCGTGACCGCGAACCTCGGCACGTTCGGCCAGGGCGGCTCCGCGCTCGACGAGGGCCTGATGCGCATGTACGCGCCGGGCACGTTCCAGGGCGGTTCCAGCCTCTCGCACTTCCACGAGGTGGCCGTGCCGAACCTGCTCATGGAGCCGATCGCCGATGCCGACGTGTTCAACCAGACCGACCTTTCCGATTGCCTGCTGTCCGACATCGGCTGGCAGAACAGCCGCTGTTCGACGACGCCGAACAACGCACCGGTACTCGAAGCCGCGGCCAGTCCGTCGCTTGGCGCGGTCTCGGAGGATGCCGGCGCGCCGGGCGGCGCGGTCGGCGCGCTGGTGTCGAGCCTCGTCGATTTCGCCTCGCCGGCCGGCGGACTGGACAACGTCACCGACGCCGATGCCGGCGCCCTGCTCGGCATCGCGGTCACCGCGGCGAGCACCACCAACGGCAGCTGGTTCTACTCGACCAACGGGGGCACGAACTGGAACGCGCTCGGCGCGGTGAGCGGTTCGAGCTCCCGCCTGCTCGCGGCCGACGCCAGCACCCGCCTCTACTTCCAGCCGAACGCGAACTTCAACGGCGCCATCGCCACGGCCATCACGTTCCGCGCCTGGGATCGCACCAGCGGCAGCAACGGCAGCCTGCAGAGCACGGCCTCGAACGGCGGCGCCACTTCGTTTTCCAGCGCCACCGATACCGCGAGCCTGACGGTGAACGCGGTGAACGACGCGCCCGTGGTGAACAGCACGGCCCCGGCCACCGCGACCGAGGACACGCTCTACACCTACAACGCGACGCGCACCGACGTGGACGGCCCCGGCCAGACCTGGTCGCTGCTCGGCGCGCACACCTGCGGCGGTTCGATCGTCGCCGGCACCGGCGTGTTCACCTTTACGCCGACGGGGCCGGTGCCAACGGCCAACTGCGTGCTCGCGGTGCAGGTCTGCGACGGCGGATCGCCCGACCAGTGCGGAACGCAATCCACCACCGTGACCACCACCGCGGTCAACGATGCGCCCGTCATCAACAGCTCGGCCGCGACCACGGCGACGGAAGACACGCTGTACACGTACAACGCCACGCGCACCGATGCCGACGGCCCAGGCCAGGCCTGGACGCTGGCCGGCGCACACACCTGCGGCGGTTCCGTGGTCGCCGGCACCGGCGTGTACACCTTCACGCCGGCGGGGCCCGTGCCGTCCGCCAGCTGCGTGCTCGCGCTGCAGGTCTGCGACACCGGCTCGCCGAACCTGTGCGTCACCCAATCCACCACCGTGACCATCACCGCGGTCAACGACGCCCCGGTGATCAACAGCACGGCATCGACCACCGCCACGGAAGACACGCTCTACACCTACAACGCCACGCGCAGCGATGCCGACGGCCCGGGCCAGACCTGGTCGCTGCTCGGCGCGCACACCTGCGGTGGTTCCATCGTGGCCGGCACCGGCGTGTTCACCTTTACCCCCGCGGGGCCAGTTCCATCGGCCAGCTGCGTGGTCGCGATCCAGGTCTGCGATGGCGCGCCGACCAGCCTGTGCGGCACGCAGTCCACCACCGTGACCATCAGCGCCGTGAACGATGCGCCGGTGATCAACAGCACGGCGGCCACGACCGCGACGGAAGACGTGCTCTACACCTACAACGCCTCGCGCACCGACGCCGACGGCCCGGGCCAGACCTGGTCGCTGCTCGGCGCGCACACCTGCGGTGGTTCCATCGTGGCCGGCACCGGCGTATTCACCTTCACGCCCGCGGGGCCGGTCCCGGCGGCCAGCTGCGTGGTCGCGATCCAGGTCTGCGATGGCGCGCCGACCAGCCTGTGCGCCACGCAGTCCACCACCGTGACCATCAGCGCGGTGAACGATGCGCCGGTGATCAACAGCACCGCGGCCACGACCGCGACGGAAGACGTGCTCTACACCTACAACGCCACGCGCACCGATGCCGACGGCCCCGGGCAGGCCTGGTCGCTGCTCGGCACGCACACCTGCGGCGGTTCCATCGTCGCCGGCACCGGGGTGTTCACCTTCACCGCCCTGGGGCCCGTGCCGGCCGCGAGCTGCGTACTCGCCGTGCAGGTGTGCGACGGCGCCACGCCGACCCTGTGCGACACGCAATCCACGACGGTCACGATCACGGCCGTGAACGACCCGCCCGTGTTCACCAGCACCGCATCGACCACGGCGACCGAGGACACGCCCTACGCGTACGACGCGAACAGCACCGACGGCGATGGTCCCGGCCAGTCGTGGAGCCTCGCCGGCACGCATACCTGCGGCGGCAGCATCGACGGCGGCACCGGCGAGTTCGCGTTCACGCCCGCAGGACCGGTACCGCCCTCGAGTTGCGTCGTCGCCGTCACGGTCTGCGATGGCGGATCGCCGAACCAGTGCGCGACGCAATCGACCACCGTGACGATCGCCGCCGTGAACGATGCTCCCGTCGTCAGCAGCAGCGCGGCGACCACGGCGACCGAGGACACGCTCTACACCTACAACGCCACGCGCACCGACGTCGACGGGCCGGGACAGACCTGGACCCTGATCGGCGCGCATACCTGCGGCGGTTCCATCGTCGCGGGCACCGGCGTGTTCACCTTCACGCCGGCCGGGCCGGTCCCGGTCGGGAGCTGCGTGGTGGCCGTGCAGGTCTGCGACGGCGGCTCGCCCAGCCTGTGCGGTACGCAATCCACCACGGTAACGATCACGGCCGTGAACGACGCACCGGCGATCAGCAGCGCGGCGGCGACCACCGCGACCGAGGACGTGCCCT
>Ga0315912_10003875_pt1 | contig 14530 bp, 12 predicted proteins | sample VfabasoilMG_FD_204469 | JGI IMG/M metagenome (GOLD analysis project Ga0315912, IMG submission 204469) | Garden soil microbial communities collected in Santa Monica, California, United States - V. faba soil | ecosystem: Environmental > Terrestrial > Soil > Garden | place: USA: California... | reverse complement strand
AGAACTGGACCCAAGGCGTCAGGAAGGAAAGGTGGTGATCGAAAAGCATCATCAGGTGCGCCACGAGGAAGGGGAGGGTAAGGATCCCGCCCAAGACCGCCCGCCAGGTATAGGCGCGCCGCTCCTCCGCGAAAGGATGGGAGGCTCGGTACTCCGGGACATAGGGGGTCGCCTGGTATCCGGTCCTCTCCACCTCCTCCAGGAGGAGCGTGAAGTCCTTCAACCGGTCGTCCACCCGGACATAGGCCTTCTGCGAAGCGAAGTTGACGGCTGCGTCCGACACCCCCGGCACAGCCTTCAAGCGCCGTTCGATACGGGCGGCGCAGGAGGCGCAGGTCATCCCCCCGATGGAAAGCATCAGGGACCGCGTGGGCGTTGCTGGGTTCTCGGTGGAGGCCGTCATCGATGCACCGTTTTTACCATGGAGGTCCCCATCGCGGACGTTCTAAAAACGACGTCCGCTTGAAGTAGATCTCCCCTAACGGGGAGCACGCTTCAGGGGACCCCGTAGTGTGTCGCCACAGGCGACTCTACTACTGGGGTCCTCCGCCCTAACCATAAATACGGGGACCCAAGATGGAAAGGACCGGAAGGAACTTCGGCAAACAAGGCGGATTTCCCCTAGGTCCTCGTTCAACCCCACTGTTCAGTTGAATTGACTGGGAGGCCAGAACCATAATAGGCCCTTCTTTTCAGGGCCCCCCGGCCCTAGCCTGACTTTATCTCGCCTAGGGAGGCACCCATGTCGGCACCCGTCCAGCGCTTGAACCTCGTGCAGAAGATCATCCAGGCCCATCTGATCTCGGGCAACCCGGTCGCTGGCGAAGAGGTCGGCATCCGCATCGACCAGACCCTCACCCAGGACGCCACCGGCACCATGTCCTACCTGCAGTTCGAGGCCATGGGCATCGACCGCGTGAAGACCAAGCTCTCGGTCTCCTATGTGGACCACAACATGCTCCAGACGGGCTTCGAGAACGCCGACGACCATCGCTATCTCCAGACCGTGGCGGCCAAGCACGGGGTCCATTTCTCCCGACCCGGCAACGGCATCTGCCACCAGGTGCACCTGGAACGCTTCGCCATCCCGGGTCAGACCCTCTTGGGTTCCGATTCCCACACCCCCACCTGCGGCGGCCTAGGGGAACTCTCCATCGGCGCCGGGGGCCTCGACGTGGCGGTGGCCATGGGAGGCGGTCCCTTCTATATGACGATGCCCAAGGTCCTGAGGGTGGAATTGAAGGGAAAGCTCCAACCCTGGGTGACGGCCAAGGACATCATCCTGGAAGTGCTCCGCAAACTCACCGTCAAAGGCGGCGTGGGCCGCATCCTGGAATACACGGGTCAGGGCGTCAAGAGCCTCTCCGCCACCGCACGCGCCACCATCACGAACATGGGGGCCGAGCTCGGGGCCACCACCTCCGTCTTCCCCTCGGATGAGAACACCCGCGAGTACATGAAGGCCCAGGGTCGCGGCAAGGATTGGGCACCCCTCTCGGCCGACGCCGGCGCCACCTACGACGAGGAACTCATCATCGACCTCAACAAGCTGGAGCCCCTCGTGGCCCAACCCCACAGCCCGGACAACGTGATCGAGGTCTCCAAGCTGAAGACCATCGACGTCCAGCAGGTCTGCGTGGGGTCCTGCACCAACAGCTCCTACAGCGACCTGATGATGGTGGCCCGTATGCTCAAGGGCAAGCACGTGCATCCGAACGTCTCCATGACGGTCACTCCCGGCTCCAAACAGGTCTTCCAGATGATCGCCAACAACGGGGCCCTGGCCGACATCATCGCCTCGGGTGCCCGCATCATCGAGTCCGCCTGCGGTCCCTGCATCGGCATGGGCCAAGCGCCCTCCTCCGGGGCCGTCTCGGTGCGCAGCTTCAACCGTAATTTCGAGGGTCGCTCCGGCACCCGCGACGCGAAGGTGTATCTGGCCTCTCCCGAGACCTGCGTGGCCTGCGCCTTGACTGGCAAGATCACCGACCCCTCCACCTTGGGGAAGGCCCCCAAGATCGACGTCCCCGACAAGTTCGTGTGGGACGACGACGGCATCATCGCCCCCGCCAAGGACCCCAAGAAGGTGGAGGTCCTGCGCGGCCCCAACATCAAGCCCCTGCCCATCAACCAGCCCCTGGCCGAGACCGTCGAAGGCCAGGTCTTGCTGAAGGTCGTCGACAACATCACCACCGACCACATCATGCCGGCCGGCTCCAAGGTGCTGCCGCTCCGGTCCAACATCCCGGCCATCTCGGAGTTCGTGTTCAACATCATCGACCCCACCTTCCCCAAGCGCGCCAAGGAGGCGGGCGGCGGGTTCGTGGTGGGCGGCGACAATTACGGCCAAGGGTCCAGCCGGGAGCACGCGGCGCTCGCCCCCATGTACCTGGGGCTCAAGGCGGTCTTGGTGAAGAGCTTCGCCCGCATCCATCGGGCCAACCTCATCAACTTCGGCATCCTGCCCTTGACCTTCGTGCAGGCGACCGACTACGAGAACATCGCTCAAGGCGACAAGTTGGAGATCCCGGACCTCAAGCAGGTCATCAAGGTGGACCATCCTTTCCCCGTGAAGAACCTGACCAACGGGAAGTCCATCCAAGTGGTGCACGGCTTGACCTCCCGTCAGCAAGAGATCATCGTCGCGGGAGGACTCTTGAACTGGACCAAGCAGCAGGGGACCTCCACGACCAAGTCGACCGCCCCCAAAGGGAAGACCGTCAAGAACAAGAAGTGATCCCAGGGCGGGGCATCGGCCTCGCCCGCAACCCAGCCCCGGCGGTCGCCGGGGCTTTTTCATTTCGGATAGAAGAGGTGGGGATTTGGCGACATTGCCTTCCGGAACACCCTTGGAACCAGGCTCCGGCAACAGGATGAACATCGACATCTCCGGCAGAAGGGCTGGCGAGAAGCTCCTCTACACCGGACCGCACCTTTGCGTGACCTGCGCGGAGGAGGGCCGTACCATGAACCTACCCCTCAAGGCCGGAGAGACAGCCCCGGAATGCCGCCACTGCGGGAAGCGGGCGGTCTGGGAACCGTAAAGGCTGGTCCGTTCGGACTTTTTCCTAATTGAAGAACAGGGTACCCAACCCCCCATTTTTCTTGGATAATGCCCCCGTCGTGAAGTGGGTCTGCCAACCTTCTTTTAAGGAACCGTCTTGGGTTACGACTTCGCCATCACCTTTCGGGGCGTGAGGGGCTCGATCCCCGTCCCCGGCCCTTCCACGGTCAAGTTCGGCGGCAACTCCTCCTGTGTGCAGGTGAACGTCCTCGACCACCACATCTTCCTGGACGCCGGGACCGGCATGGTCGCGGCCGGACAGCAGATGGTGCGCAACTTCTTCGCCAACAAGGAGAAGATGAAGCGCCTCTCCGCCACCGTGCTCATCTCCCATACGCACCACGACCACATCATGGGCCTCCCCTTCTTCCCACCCCTCTACATCGGGGATTCCTCCCTCTCCATCTTCGGCCCCTCCTGCTACGGCCCCGTGGAATCCAAGACCGACCTGAAGTATGTGCTGGAGATGATGATGGACCAGATGTTCTTCCCCATCGACCTGAAGGAGACCAACTCCATCAAGCGTATCGAGACCTTGAAGCCCTTCGACCAGATCCTCCTGGCGGAGGGGGCGGAACCGGAACTCGTGAACTTGCAGAAGGATTTCAAGGCCACCTTCAAGGACAAGGTGATCGTGAGCCAGTACCGGGCCTACAACCACCCCAAGAACGGGACCCTGGTGTACAAGTTGCAATACGCCGGGAAATCCATCGTTTACGCGACCGACTTGGAGGGTTACGTGGAGGGCGACCGCAGGCTGATCCAGTTCGCCAAGGGCGCGGACCTGCTGATCCATGACGCCCAGTACACCCAGGAGCAGTACACGGGACCGGTCTCAGTGCAGGGTTTCGGCCACTCCACCCCGGAGATGGCCTGCTTCGTGGCCAAGGAGGCGGGCGTCAAGCAATTGGTGCTCTATCACCATGACCCCAACCACGATGACGCGGCGGTCTCCGCCAAGGAAGAGCATGCCAAGAAGCTCTTCGCCAATACGATGTGCGCCTACGAAGGCTTGACCTTACCTATCTGATGATTATCCGAAAGGCTTCATGTCCTCAGGCGCTAGCCTGAGGACGAAGGCTTGACCCTACCCATCTAAGGTCCCGCCCACGACTAGGATGTCAGTTGGTCTTGTACTTCTGGATCTTCTCGTGCAGGTCCCGCAGTTCCTCGGAGGTCGGTTCCACCGAGAATTCCACCATTTCCCCCACTTGGTTGAAGACGTCGAAGAGGAGCGACCAGAGCTCTTCCCGTTGGAACTTCCCATGCGCCAGGAAATATTGCAGGAACAATTGGAACCGGATGCTGCCCTCATAGAGGTCCACGCATCGGGTGCCGGATAGGTCGCCTGAGACCAAGGAAAAGGATTGGAGGACCATCTCCACCTCGTCGATGACCTTCTTCAGGAGCACCCGCAGTTCGATGTTCTGGATGGCGTCATAATAGACCGTGTCGAAATGGTCCCGGGTGAGGCCCCCCCGAGTGATGGCGTCGTACTCCTGGAAAGCCGTCCGATAGCGATTCCCGGCCTCGCGGACCCTTTGGACCAAGGCCACCAGTTGGGCCACCTGTGGGATCAGGTTGGCCTTATCGAGCGTCCGGGTCGTCGCCAACTCGTGGATATACTGGATGTAATCGTAGGTCCCGCGGGAGCAATCCAGGAACGCCTCGGCCAGGGGTAGGACCGTCCCTTCCGGCGCCTGGGAGGCCCGCAAGGCCTTTTCGGCCTGGACCGCGAAATCCTCCGCGGGCTTCCAGTCCTTGGCGCCTTCCAGGAATTGTTCGGCCGTGATCTCTTCCATCCAAGTCCTCTTGTGCCGCCCCGGTCCCCGTGGCGGATCGACCGATCAGGCGGTCAGGTAACCCATCTCCTCGAGCTTCTTCATGACCTTCTCGACGCTCTCCTCCACCGACTCGGTATCGGTGCGGCACACCACCTCGGGGCTCAAGGGCGGCTCATAGGGATCATCCACCCCGGTGAACCCCTTGATCTCCCCGGCCTTGGCCTTCTGGTAGAGGCCCTTCAGGTCCCTTTGGGCGCAGACCTCCACGGGACAACGGGTGTAGACCTCGATGAAATCCTTGATCTTGGTGCGGTTGTGGTCGCGGGCTTCCCGATAGGGGGAGATGACCGAGGCGATGACGGCCACGCCGTTACGGGTGAGCAGTTGGCAGACGAAACCGACCCGCTTGATGTTCTCGTCCCGGTCCTCCTTCGAGAAACCCAGGCCTTTGGAGAGATTGGCCCGGACGATGTCCCCGTCGAGCGTCTCCACCGGGATCCCTTTGCGCTCCAAACGCAAGGCCACCCGCTCCGCGATGGTGGACTTGCCGGAACCGGAGAGACCGGTGAACCAGAGGGTGAAGCCTTTTTGCGCCATGGCGAAGGACCTCAGGAAGTGGACTTTCCATAAAGATAAACAGTTTCCCCTAAAAAACCACAGGAAATCCCCGAAGGCCCCAGGAAGCCGCCTTCAATAAAACAAGTTATATCTTGCTTTATTGAGGACGCCTTCCCTATCATCGATCTAGCCTTTCGAGCCGTTCATTCCAAGGAGGTCGTCATGCAACTCGCCGTCATCCTCTTCGCCTTATCCGCCGTGGGAGGTCTCGTCCTCGCGACCCTTCATTTCAAGAAGAAGGCCCTTCCCCTGCCTCTGGCGCTGCTCCACGGTCTGTTGGGCGCCGCGGGTCTCGTGACCCTTCTCTTGGCGGTGCTCGCCGGGGGCGCTCCCGCCAAGGCCAGTTTGGCTCTCGGTCTTTTCCTCGTGGCCGCCCTGGGAGGTTTCTATCTCTTCTCCTTCCACTTGAGGAAAAAGACCCTGCCCAGCCCCGTGGTCCTGATCCACGCGCTCGTGGCCGTCGTGGCCTTCGCCATCCTCTTGATGGCCACCTTCCTGGTGGCGTAGGTCCGTGGGGAGCGTCGGCCGGAATTTCCGCCTCTTGGGCCATCCGGTCCATGCTCCCCTCACGCATTTCCCCCTCGCCCTCTGGACCGCCGCCTTTGGGGCCGACCTGGTCTTCCTCGTCAGGCAGGACCCCTTCTGGTGGCGGTCCGCCTTTTGGGCCATCGCCCTGGGGCTCGGCATCGGATCCCTCACCCTCTTGACGGGCCTCTTGGACTACGCCGCTGTCCCGGAGGAGCGTAAGGAAACCCTGAAGACCGCCTCCTGGCATATGGGGGTCATGCTGGTAGCCACGGGGCTCTTCACGGTCAGCCTCTATTACCATCGTCTCCCCCTTCCCTCTTCCCCCGTCGAACAAATGGCCGCCCTGGCCTTCTCGGGACTGGGAACCCTTTGCTTGCACGTGGGAGGCTGGCTGGGGGGGCAATTGGTGTACCACCACGGCATCGGTTATGATGGCCGCGATCAAGACTAAGGACCGATAGGGCTTCTATGACCTTCCAAAGCCTCCCCACCATGCGCCGCGCCATCCTTTTGATCCTGAAGCAGGATGGGCCCTCTGAACTCTCGGTCCTGGCCGCTCGCTTGAAGGTGACCAAGGAGGCCGTCCGGCAGCAGTTGGTGGCGCTGGACAAGGACGGTTGGGTGCAACGGGAGACCGTCCGGCGGGCCAAGGCCCGGTCCGGTCGGCCCATGGCGCGCTATTCCCTCTCCCCCGCAGGGGACCATGTCTTCCCCAAGGCCTATGACGCCTTGGCCGTGGAGATCCTCCAGACCGTCTCCGGGAAACTCGGACCCGAGGCCTTGCGCAAGGTGCTGGCTGGTTTCGCGGAGGCCCGCGTCCAAAAGTGGGCCCCCTTGCTCGCCGGCAAGAGCCTCCCGGAGAAATTGAAGGCCTTGAAGGACCTCTATCAGGCCAAGGACCCCTTCACGCGGGTCGAGGAATCCAAGGACGGTCTGCGCCTGGTGGAAGGCAACTGTCCCTTCTTGAGCGTGGCCAGCCAACAACCGGCCCTCTGCAGCGTGACCGTCTCGGCCCTCTCGCGTCTCTTGGGCGTTGAGGTCGTCAGGGAGGAGCGGTTCCAGGCGGGACACGGGCGCTGCGTCTTCAAGGTGAACGTCGACAAGCCCCTGGCCCCAGGAAAAACAGGCTTCCGTTGGGAACCGGCCCCCGCCTCCAAGTAGACACTCGCACTGGCTTTCATTAGACTACTGCCCTCTCGGCCGCTCAGGTCGAGGACCGTCCCATTCCTCCCTTCCCCGTCGGGTGAAGGGACCGCAAGGAGCCTTCCATGTCGAACCGTCCCAAGATCACCGTCGTCGGAGCAGGCAATGTCGGAGCTTCCTGCGCGGCCTGGATGGCCGAGCGGGACCTGGGCGACATCGTCCTAGTGGACATCCCCATGGAAGGAAAGGACCTGCCAGGGGGCAAGTCGTTGGATATCCTCCAAGTAGGCCCGATCTCAGGCTTCAATTCCCGCCTGACCGGAAGCACGGATTACGCCGCCACCGCCCAATCCGACATCTGCGTCATTACGGCCGGGATGCCCCGCAAACCTGGCATGAGCCGCGAGGACCTGGTGGCCATCAATCAGAAGATCGTGGCCGACGTGACGAAGAAGATCGTGGCCCAGAGCCCCAATGTCATCCTCATCGTGGTCACCAACCCCCTGGACACCATGTGTTACGTGGCTTACAAGGCCTCAGGGCTCCCCAAACACCGGGTCATCGGCCAAGCCGGCGTGCTCGATTCCGCCCGTATGCGTACTTTCCTGGCCTTGGCCGCCGACGTGGCGGTGCAGAACGTGAACGCCTCGGTCATCGGCGGGCACGGGGATGAGATGGTCCCCCTGGTGCGTTACTGCAACATCGCCGGCATCCCCATCACGAACATCCTCAAGGCCGACCAGATCACCGCCATCGTGGAGCGCACCCGCAAGGGGGGTGGAGAGTTGGTGAACCTGCTGGGGGTCTCCGCCTGGTTGGCTCCAGGAGCCGCCGCTGGCTCCATGGTGGAGGCCATCCTGAAGGATTCCAAACTGGTCCTTGCCGCTTCCTGTTACCTGGAAGGGGAATATGGGCTGAAGGACATGTACTTCGGCGTCTACTCCAAGCTGGGCCGCAAGGGCCTGGAGCAGATCATCGAGGTCCCCTTGAACGACGAGGAGAAGGCCATGGTGCAGAAGTCGGCCGATCTCATCAAGGACACAATGAAAGCCTTGAAGTAGTCTTCTAAAAAAGGTGGTCGTCCATGGACGGCCACCTTTTCATCGTTTTCCTTCCCCGCGCCCCCGCTCCTGCCTCTATTTACACCCCTGAAACTCCCTCACGCTTAGAATGGCCAGGTCGTTCATCAAGAGCTTGGAGGTCTCGATGGAGATCCACGTCAATTGGCTATCCGTATTCGTTGCGGCCATCGCCCATTTCATGCTGGGTTGGGCCTGGTATAGCGCCCTGTTCCAGGACCCCTGGATGAAGGAGATGGGCCTGAAGAAGAAGAGCAAGAAGGAAATGGAGAAGGCCATGAAGGGCATGGCCAAGGGTATGGCCATCAATTTCGCCACTCTCGTGGTGACGGCTTGGGTCCTGTGCCACATCATCCACATGTCCGCCAACATGTTCCAAATGCCGGGGCTAGTGACGGGATTGAAGACCGGCTTCTTCGTCTGGCTGGGTTTCTTCGCCACGACACTGGTGAACAGCGTGCTTTGGGAATCCCGTTCCTGGAAGCTCTATTCCATCAACGTCGGCTACCACTTCGTGGGGCTCCTGCTGATGGGAGCCATCTTGGGGGGCTGGCGCTGATCTTCAGCCTTGAATGACAAGGGGGGGTGGACGAAAAGTCCACCCCCCCTTTTTTATTTCAGGACCTCGCGAAGGTCAGGCCATGATCCCGGTCTTCTTCTGCTGGATCAGGTACTCGGCCATCCTCTCCACGTCCCCCTTATGGATGGCCATGGTCCGGATCCCCGCGTGGAAGAGGGTGCGACCCATCTCCACGGTGGTGGAAACATGCCGTATCTCCGCCAAGAACTTGAGGACCGACTTGAAGTTTGGCAGATGGAGGGCGACCTCCAGGACCATCCCGGTCTGGAGGGGTTGCTGGGAGACCAAGGAGAGCCCCCCCAGGGAGATGTCCTTGGTGACGGCCCGGTAGAGGGAGGACCGTTCGGCGAGCTCGGGGAGATGCTCCGAAGTGGTCTGGCGGTAGGGCTCCTGGGTGAGTAGCTTGCTCACCTCTGGTCCCCCGACCACGCGGTAATCCATCTTCAAGGTCGCGAGGATGCGCTCATGCTGGCGTTTCTCCGCCCAACCGGACTTTTCACCCATATCGCTCTCCTTGCCAATGAGGATCGGGAAGGAGCTAGCCGGGCCGGGAAGAAGGGGACTTAGGAAGGGGTGAACGAAGCCGGGCTAGCCGCCTTCCCGCTTGGTTCACCAATGAGGTGTGGCAGGGAAAGGATAACAAAAAGCCGGGACCCGGACGGGGGAATTTTGAGGGCCTTTTCTAAGGGACTTGGCCCTGATGGAAGCCCCAATTCAGGGGGGCTTCCCGGAGGGAGAGGACCCTCAAGCTCGACCGGAAATGCCCCGGCTTCATGAGGGACTCGGTATGGAGGTTCTCCGCGAAGGCCAACCAGGCGTCCTTGGAACCCGGAGGATGGAAGAAGAGCAGGAGGTTCGTTCCCTCCGGCAGGTCCTGGGTCGTGATGAGGACCAGGCCCCCTCGGAAAAGGTCTTGGATCCCGTGGAGCGAAAGGAACGAGGGATCTTCCCAGGGCCTATCCCTTTCCCACAAGGGAGTGGAATTTCCCAGGGCCTCTTTGGGGTCGGTGACCTGATAGACCACCCCCCAATCGTTCTTTTCCAACCAGCCGACCCTTAAGGTCATGGGCCCTCCTTAACTACTAGTGCCCATGAAGGTCTTGTTATTCCATTTATTCTTCCCTCGCCTTCGATCCCCTCAGCGTAGGTTCAATACCTTGCCCCGCATGGGCCCTTCCCGCCACTCCGCTTTTCCCTGAGTTCCCCCATGAACGCCAAAGGGGCCTTCAGGCCCCTTTGGTTCGCCTTTTAGTTTGGATGCGGCGTCTAGCGCAGGACCACGACCTTGCCGGTCTGCCTCGTGCCATCAGGGAGTTCCAACGAGTAGATGTAAAGCCCGCTGGCCACTTCCCTTCCCGCCTGGTTCTTGAGGTCCCAGGTCAGGATCTCCTTCGCCAGGGTGGTCCTTACCTGCCTGCGATGGACCTGCTCACCCAGGAGGGTGAAGATCTGGAGCTTCACTTCGCCCGCTTGCAGCAAGTTGAGGTGGAAGTTGATCGGCTCCCCGTTGCGGGACAGGTTGGGTCTCACCGACAAGAGGGTCGGCTCCTCCGCTTCCACCTTCGCATCGGCCAAGCGCCTCAGGAAGCTCCCACCGAAGCCCCCTCCTTCGCAACCCACCTTCACGATGGAGTCGGTGAACCAAGCGCCAGCGTAGACATTGCCCGCCGGATCGATCGCCAAGGACACCACGCTCTCCACCGGGGGGTTGGTGACGCATTCCCGGATGAAGTTGAAGGCCGGGTCGAAGACCTTGAACTTGCTCGTGAGCGACAGGTAGATGTTGCCCAGGGCATCCCGGGTCATCTGGTGGGGGTTCCCGGCGCTGGCCAGGGCCACTCCCAGTCGGGTGAAGGCCGTCCCGCCCACGGTGTTCTGCTCATACCGGACGACCTCGTTGTTGACCCCATTGGAGACATAGAGGATGTCGCGTCCCCCCGTACCGGCACCTGGGACCAAGGCCAAGCCCATGGCCATCACAGGGGCGACATCGAAGCTCAGCGGGGTCATCGTGCTGGGCTGGACGATCTTGAAGATGGTCCCCGTATCGCAGCCCACATAGATGTCCTCGGCCGCGCCGCTGACGATCACGCACCGGGGGGTCTCTCCGCCCACGGGCCAGGTATCGAGAACGGTCCCGCCTGGCATCTGGACCTTGAGGACCGAGTGGCCGAGGTAATCGGACACATAGACCCGGCTCGACTGGCCCATGGCCAGGGCTGTGATGTTCCCGTAGGTCCCAGGGATATTGGCGATGAAGGCCCCGGAAGCATGGTCCCTGGATTGGATGCCCGTCCCGCCTCCCACGTAGAGGGTGCCGGTCCCGGTGGGATCGAACGCCAACCCTTCGGCGTTCGGTTGGCTCCCCAGGTCCGCGACCTCCCAGACATGGGTACAACAGGCCGGCGTCGCGGTGGGCGTAGGCGTATAGGTCGGTGTCCAGGTCGGTGTGGCCGTCATCGTGGGAGTCGGTATCGGACAACCGATCCTCACGAGCGCCCCTTGGTCCAAGGGCGAGCCCAGGAAGATTCCGCTCCCAGTCGGGTCCACCGCGATGCCCCAGGGGTTCCCCACGGGGTTCCCAGGAGCCGCGCAAGCCGGGCCCAGGGAGTTGAAGTCCGGGTCGAACTTGGAGTAGCCCAAGCTGGAGGCAACGTAGATGTTCCCTGCTGCGTCGTTCGTCATCTGGTGCGGGAAATGGTAGGGTCCCGTTTTCACGACCGGAGAGTCATAGACGGTGCTCCCCGACCAGCCTGACCTTTGGTACATGATCACCCGGTCATTCGAGGTATCCGCGACATAGAGGACCGCGCCATTGGCACCCATCTTGGTCATCAAACCACCGATATATCCCAGGGCAGGAGACGGTGTCCCGTTCAGGGTCAATTCATCGATCGAGAACCGGCCGATCCTGAAGACCTTACCCGACCAACAGCCCACATAGATGTCACCGGTGTCATCGTCCACATGCACCGAACGGGGCTGTTCGGACTCCGCGGAGAACCCAAGGGACACCTTGGGCCCGCTGGGCACGGTCACCTTGAAGACGTCGTTCGCCACCAGGTCGGCCACGTAGAGGAACCCATCCGCTCCCATGTCCATTTGGGAGATGCTGCCGAAAACAAGGGGAGAGGATGTACCCACGAAACCGCCTGGGCCCACCGGCCAAAGGGTCGATCCGCTCCCGACCCACAAGGTTCCGAACCCGGAGGGGTCATAGGCCACCCCCGAAGTGTTGTTCCCGAAATGTGGGTTCCCACCCGGATGGCTCCAGACCACTTGGCAACAATTGGGTGTCGCCGTCGGGGTCGGTGTAAAGGTGGGGGTGGAACCACAAACCACGAACTTTTGCACCCGATGGTTGTCCCGGTCCGCCACATAAACCGCTCCAACGGAGTTCACCACGATCCCCAGGGGATTGGCGAATTGTCCGTTACCTACACCGGAACCGCCGAGCTGGCATAAGAAATTCCCGTCCGCATCGAACTTCCGGACCAGATCGTTCCCGAAATCAGAGACGAACACGTTCCCGAAGGCATCCGTGGTGGCGCCGAAGGGCCCACTGAACTGGTTGGGCCCGGACCCCAGGGATCCCCATTCCAGCAGGAAGGTCCCGCTGGCCGTGAACTTCTGGACCCGGTGGTTTCCCTTGTCCGTAACGTAAACGGACCCATCCGGGCCGACCGCGATCCCCTGAGGATCGTTGAACTGCCCAGGACCGGTGCCATAGCTTCCCCACTGGTTAAGAACGGTCCCAGAGGGGTCGTACTCCACCACTCTGTTGTTGCCAGCATCGATGGTGTAAATATTCCCTGAATTACCCAGAGCGATCCCGTAAAGGGCCAGGAATTGGCCCGCCCCGGTCCCAGGGGTCCCCCACTGAGTGACATAGGCACCGGCCAGGGTGAACTTCTGGACACGGTAATTCCCATATTCAGAGACATAGATAAAGCCATTGCCATCATCCACAGCGATCCCGGAAGGCCGCGTGAGCATTCCATTCCCGCTGCCAGAACCACCCCATTGGGTGAGATAGGCCCCGTTGGGATCGAAGACCTGGACGCGATCGTTATTGAAGTCCGCGACATAGACCTTGTCCGTGGTCCGGTCGATCCCGAGGCCCCATGGGAAGTCGAACTGACCGTTCCCGGTCCCCAAGCTTCCCCATTTGGCGGCGTACTCATAACAGCAGGGGTTCAAGGTCGGAGTAGGGGTGATGGTCGGGGTGTCGGTCAGGGTGTGGGTGAACGTGATCGTCGGAGTATCCGTAAAAGTGCTCGTAGGTGTGATCGTCGGCGAAAGGGTCGGGGTCTCTGTCGGCGGAGGAGGAGGAACGCACAGATTCATCCCACCAACATAACTATAAGCATCCTCCCTGTTGACGAATCCACAAACGATCAGGGCAAAATTTTCTCCCGTACTGGAATAGATCCGATGCGTGCCGATATTAACGCTTTTTTGCGCGTAGAAATATCCTGGCATATTAGCCATCGGAAAAAATTCATTTGAAAGCATGAAAGTGTTATCCAGGGAGATCTGGCTAACAGTAGTCCCAACAGCACTCTCAGGCACCACTAGGTTCAGGAAGTGGAAAAAAGTGCTCTTTTCACCCGCCGGCGATCTGACGACGTAGGAGGAAAGCCACTGGTCCACCGAGGGGACCGTGACCATGCTTGGGTCGCCGGCCACCCAAGGATCATAGGTATTGCTCGTGGAGTACTGCATCACAGCGATGGGATGGTCGTAATCCGACTCAATAAAGCTAGGCGCGGTCAATACCGTTTCGTAAAACTGCCCCTTGTTCAGGGTCGCGACAGGCGCTCCGTTCAATCTAACGGTTGTACCGGGTTTAGAAGCCATGATCCGGAAGAAATCCCCCCTCGTGAAGTTCTTATACGGGACCGTGCCGAAACGGTATCCCCAGCGGTCGATGGGGACCATCTGCTCACGCAACGGATTAGCGGCTATATAAGGAGGCGAGGCAAGAGGCAGGACAGCGATCGAGTTGCTTCCTATTACGGCTATTTTTTTGTTCCCAAGTGCCCGCACCGATGCCCCACTGATGTCGGTTGGCGGAACAGGACCCGGCGCATAAACGGAATAAACCTCACCTTGTTGAAGATCGATCTGATAAGGAACCCCTGCGGAGCGGGATGCCCCTGGTACGTTGACCGGGAGATTGAACTCGACCGTGGTCATCCCAGGCTCCACCGCGATCACGACGATCTGTCCCGCACCACCGCCAAGATAACCTTCAATGAGATACTCGGAGCCCAATACGGGCAGAGGAAGCCCGAGATAGGCTTCCGCTTGTTTATCCCATGGTTCGAATACCGCGACCGAAATATTCGCGCTCGAAGTGACATGGATCGCCTTATTCTCGACAATTTCGTTGTTCGTAAAACTAAGCCATATTGACGGACCAAGCATCAGGTAAATATTAAGCGGTACGACAATGGACCCATTCACCGGCACCGTGAAGGAAATGGCGGCGTAACCGCTTCCCGGAAAGGTAATGGTTCCAGTCGCTCCATTCTTGGAGGTGATCAACAATTGGGGCTTGGCGAGATCATAAGAAGGGATCGTGCGCGACATCGGGTGTCCTTTCGGAATGGTCAACCAGAAGTCCCTGCCCCTGGTCGTGCACTCGTTATCGTCCGGGTCGGTCGAGGGAGTGAAATTGGGATCGGGCGTGAAGGTCATGGTCTCGGTCGGGGTGATCGTGGGGGTCGCC
>Ga0315912_10003874_pt1 | contig 14532 bp, 11 predicted proteins | sample VfabasoilMG_FD_204469 | JGI IMG/M metagenome (GOLD analysis project Ga0315912, IMG submission 204469) | Garden soil microbial communities collected in Santa Monica, California, United States - V. faba soil | ecosystem: Environmental > Terrestrial > Soil > Garden | place: USA: California... | reverse complement strand
GGAAATAGTGAATAATTCTTCGGTCAGAAAACGGATGGAAGACTTGGATTTGGACTCCTCTGCCGGGTGTTCTTCTGCCTTTGTGTCAGAGGATATTTCTCCAAAGATCTTTTGGGTTTCACTGGGATCGAGAGCACGATAATTCCCCGTTTCCAAAAGCTGGTTGGCTTGTTCAAGTGTCTTCAATCCTTCATATTTGTGAAGGGTCTTAATCAGTGAAATCAGGACAAGGCGGTCATCTGCATGGATTTTGCTTTTTCCTCTCTCCCAATCACTGACAGCCGCACCGCTATAGCCTTGTGCGCCAAGTTCCTTTCCCAATAGCTCCCCAAACTTCAGTTGGGTCAGCTTTCGCGCAGGGAAGATCGGGTCATGGCAAAGCTCTCGAAAATTCCGAAGAAGATTTCCAAATTCATTCATAGTCATCTGCAAAATTCAAGCAACACTTAAGCGGATTCAAGCAAACCCCGATAGACCTTTCAAATATCCGGACATAAACTGGAAGCAACAAAATATTTTTATGGAAGCCCCTGTACCTTAAAAATCAAATAGAACCGTTCGACTGCCACGAAACCCGAATCTGTGTGCCCTCTCCCGGCTTGGAATCGATCTCGATCACGGCGCCGATCAGGTCGGCGCGCTCATGCATGCCCGCCAGACCGAAATGTTTGTTGGCAAGCATCTCGTTCAGCCTGAGGCTTACCTCTTCTTTGAAACCGATCCCGTTGTCGGTCACTTTGATTTCGATCCTCTTTGAAGACAGTTCGCCGGTGATGGTGATCGATTTGGCACGGGCATACTTCAGTGCATTCTCACACGCCTCCTGCACAATACGATACAGATGATTCTCAACAGCCTCGGGATAATTCCAATTCTCTTCTGCCTGAACATTCGCCACAATATCTGTCTTCTTATGGTTTCTTTCCGAGAGTTTGTCGGCAATATCTTCAAGCGCATACTTAAAACCAAAATCGAGCATGGGGGGTCTGAAGGCGACAATCACTTCCCGTACTTTGTCTATGAGTCCCTTGTAGGTTGGGACGAATTCGGGCAAAACGGTAGATAGGTCAAAGTTGATGAGCAGGGATGCCATTTCGTTGAGGACCCCGTCATGCAGGTCAAGGGCGAGGCGCTTTTTCTCCTCTTCATAACGATTGATGTTTGTTTCATATACGGTTTTCAAGTGCTCAGTTTGGAAAATATTGCTCAAGGCAATAGCGGTTTGGTTGGTAAGAGATTTAAGGATGGTAATATCTGCATGTGAATAGAAATCGTCTGGGTCTCGGCGACCAAATAGCCAGACACCGATTAGATCATTGCCAACTTTGAGGGGAAGCACGAGTAGAATCCATGAAGGGATGCGATTGGGAGGAACAATGTCGGGGGAGCGATAGTTTTCTGATGCAAGGATCAAGTTGGATGAATTTCCCATCTGGGGTATCTGGTCTTTGTCGACCTGCACGGTCATCAACGTGCTCCAGGTATTATCCCGCAACTGCAGGAAGACAAATTGACGGACGAGAAATGTCGGAAGAATATCTTTCTCAAGGAATTTCAGCAGGTTGTTTGTAGAATCGTACGTAGCAATTTGTGATGAATAAGATTCAAGCAAACCCTTCTGCGGAAGCGGAATTCCTAGTAGACGGTGTTCAACAAATGTTTGAAAACCGGAAAATCCCAGAATTGTTAAGGCAGAGGCGGCTATCGAAAAGACCAAAGCAAGCAAAACAGATGTGCCGACAAACATATTGTTCTCAATCGAAAATTGAATGGCGGTCAGCGAAATGACGATCAGCAAAACAGCGAACAGGAAGGTTAAAAAAACATAGATGCTGATGATGCGGTTGATCCGCACTTCCGATCCGCCCAACTGGCGGCGGGAAGCGGCGTACAGATAGGCAAAGGGGATGAAAGGCAGTCCCAACAGCGCACCGCCAGCAAACTCAGGGATTTTATCGACTGTGCTGATAAAGCCAATCATAATGGCGGGGGCAAATGCAAGTACAGACGCAATCAGCAACAAACGAAGGTCACGGCGGGTTTCAACCTGTCGGAAAGCGTGAACCATCAATAAACAAAGGCTTCCTGTCAGGCTTACGAGCAATCCAGATAAATATAGATTTTCGGGTAACCCTCCGAACCATTCGGCAAGCGCAAGAACGAATGCCAATAGATAACTACTCCACACCACTAATGATGGCAGTTTCCCCAATGGTTTCGGAAAGACCCAATGGAAATGTAAATACACCGGCACACAGAGCCATACGATCGATCGCAAGATCAGGGGAGCAAACCAGATGTGATACTGGGAAATGCCGCTCCCCATCGTCAGCCAGATGGCGGTCAGATAATTAAATGCGATCATGAGATAGCGGCGTTCATCCTTGGGGCGAAGATGGAAAAGCGCCAGCGTACCTGTGAGCCAGAAGGCAAACGAAATCCAACCTTCGCTATACACCAGATCCAACACTTCTCCCTGGTTTGGACCCGGAAAGATCCATGAGACGGTTCTTTCTTCACTTGCATGAACCACTTGAAGAAGGACGATCTCACCGCGCTCAACTTTGTTGAACATTGGCTGGGTGAGATTGCCCTTGAATTCATCCAATCGAAGAGGTCCGATTTGTTGGATGAGGTCGCCTTCGTGAAGAGCAGGGTCAATCCCCTCCTGTGGGACATAAATGGCGATGACCTTCCCATCTTCCCGATTCCAACGGAATCCATAATATGTATGCTCGAAAAACTTGGCATAGGTATACAACAAAAGGATCGCTAAAACCAACCAGGGCAGGCTTCTGCCTGCCAAAAATCGGATTTGATTTGTTCCAGTGTTTATTGAGTTTTGCATGAGTCTTTACCCGGAAAGGAGATGATGAGATTATACGGCTGTCATATTGTTTACACAAGAAATATAGTGTCCAAATCCGAATCAAACTTTGAAAGGAGACCCTCATATGAATATGTTCTATCAGTCCCTCGTGAGCAAATCCGCTTCACCGAAGCCCTATTTGAAGGCTTTGGTCAAACTGACAAAAGCCAGCCATGAACAGATGAACGCTCTGGCAAGCGACCTGGCGTGGCAACAATGGGGTGAAGCCGAAACAGCTTAATACCGATCAATAAAGACTGGCTGGGAGAAATCCCAGCCAGTCCATTCCTTAGGAGAATATTTTATGGAAATTTACGAATCAGTCACTCAATATCTTTCTACGTTTCCTGTTTTTAAAGAGTGGTCCCAAATGAAATCCATCCTCAACCGCATGGCATCGAAAAAGCCGCGCGACTGGCAGTTGCCGGTCATTGCCTGTCAGTCCCTTGGAAGACCGGATGAAGATGCGCTTCCCGCGTCCGCCGCGCTTGCCTGCGCCCAAATCAGCATTATCCTCGTCGACGACATGCTGGATGACGATCCACGCGGCGAGTATCGCCGCATCGGCGATGGGAGGGCGGCAAACTTTGCGCTTGCCTTTCAAGCCCTAGGCATGGATGCGATCCTCGGAAGCCGAGCCAGCCTCAAGGTCAGGAAGGAAGCGGCGGGGAGCCTGCATCGAATGATGTCCACGACCGCGTTGGGTCAGGATTTGGATATCCAAAATCCAGCGGATGAAGAATCCTATTGGCGCGTCGTCGAAAACAAAAGCGCGCCGTTTTACGGATGTGCGCTTCATCTTGGAGCCTTGTTCGGCGAGGCTTCGGATGAGGTTGCCAGTGGCTTGGAGCAATTTGGGCGGTTGTATGGCGCGATGGTTCAGATCCATGACGACTTGAACGACACAATGGCAGTGCCTGCCAACCCGGATTGGATTCAAGGTCGGAAGCCGTTGCCGATCCTATTTGCTCAATCGGTGGATCACCCGGATCACGCCCGGTTCATGGAGTTGTATCAGAATATTTCGGAAGAGGGCGCCTTGGAAGAGGCGCAGGGAATTTTGATCCGTTGTGGGGCGGTCAGTTATTGTGTGGATCAATTGATTCGCAGGCATCGAGCCGCGCAGGACATCCTGAACAAAACACCGCTTCACAATAAAGGGACGGTTGATTCGCTGATCGAAGCGGTGATCGCGCCGGTTTGGCGGTTGTTCGAAACACTGGGTGTTTCAACTACATTTGCAGAGGCGATGAATCGGGAGTAATGATCCCCAATTGCCTTGCCTTGGAGATCGCCGCGGCGCGGGTATGTACATCTAATTTGACATAGGCATTTGAAAGTAGATTCCGAAGCGTGGAATTGGCGACCGCCATTCTGCCTGCAAGTTCCCCTGTTGTGGCGTTGGGATACGCCGCGCACAGGGATAACGCCTCCAATTGACGAAGGGTCAACAATTCAATGCCGCCCTCCCTGATTTGGGATCTCACATACAACTGATGAGCTTTCTGGCTGAAGTAAATGCCCCCGCCCGCCACAGATAGAACGACGCTTCCCAAATCCCGCGCGGTGGACTGGTCGTCCTTCAAAATATAGCCGCTTGCCCCCGCCTCCATCACGGCGCGGATCAGTCTCTGTTCGGCGTGCATACTGATGACAAGAATATTGAGTTCGGTGTGTGCCTGGAGCAGTTTGGGAATGACAGAAAGGATGGGGTAGGGGTTTAGGTTGTCGGGCGCTGTTGGAACGCTGACATCCAGCAACAGGACATCCACAGGACGTTCTGCGAGGGCGGGCTCCAATTCCTCGCCGAAAGAGAATACCCCCGCCACTTCGATCTGGGGGTACTGGCTTAAACGAAAGACATACCCATCCACAATATTTTGATGATCGTCCAAAATTGCGACACGGATCTTCTTCGACATCTCTCTCCCTTCTCTTGATACATCAAGAGTATCAAAAATTACACCCGATTTCAAGTCCTTTTCCAAATTCAGTACAAATGCCTATACACCGAATACGCCTGCCTATTGAGAAACCAGTACAAGGTGTATACAATAACTTAGGATTTATTGATAGATTTTGGAAGGGGGCTGGAGGGGGGAAGGATTTATTGAAGAGCGAATGCCGCGGTGGGGGCGGTTTTCGCTCTTTTTGTTGCATATATTTAGTTTTACTCAATTGAGAGCGATAATATCGCGTCGTTCACGCCAGAAGAAAAAGATTGTGACTTTTAACAATTGATAACTTGTATTTGTTTATGAGATGTTAATTGAAAACACTCTTAACAAAGGTCTTTTATTGCTGTGGCGATATCGACCCAAACTCGATCTTTGTCATCTTTGCCTTCAAAACTAGCCACGGGTTTGCCGTCTTTAGGGAGAGCTTGTAGGTCTTTTAGAATCGGAACGCTTTGCCATAAACATGATCTTATAATGATTGGTATTACTTTTAAACCCTCTTCTCTACGCCGCTTAAGCAGGTTTGGTATCTCCACTCCTTTAATGAATCGTGAATCAAGAAAATCGCTGCTAATTAATAGCAAGGCAATATCGCATGCGTTCATGGCTGTTCGAATTGCTTGAAACCATTCTTGCCCCGGCTCAATTTCACGATCCTGCCATATTTTTAGAATCCCTTGATCTTGAAGGGGTGACAGCATTTTTATCAGTTCGTCTTTATATATTTCATCTTTATGGGCATAACTTATAAAAACGTCAACAGGCTTCATTGTCTTATTACCTCCTACTTGAGATTGTTGAATTAAGCTTTCAAGCTTTTGCATAACAATAGGGTGATTTTGACTGATTATATCCAATTCTTTAGTGAAATTAACATCGTCTTTGTAATTAATCCATAATTTGAATAATAGTTCTGATGCTTTTTCTGACGTTTCTTCGCTGTAGTCGTCAATTAGAGGATTATCAAGCATTTCGTAAATTGCTATGATGCGACTAAGATATAATTTAGACATACTATCTCTCGTACTTAAGAAATTAACTGGCAAAATAAGAATCAAGGTGTTAGTGTAGGGGGGATGCCGAGATGTATATATTCAGCCAAAATCCAGCCTTGATCGGAATTGTTGTTTGAATCCCAAGTACATCTATACCAAGTGGATCCCCCGATATCTATTTGTTCTAATATTGTTACAACTTGGTATAAACTGAGAGTTTCAATTGGAGCGCCATTCGGGCTTTCTCGAACTGTTATAGCCGTAAGTTTGATATAACCAATACCTAGAACAGCTAGAGTCGATGTGGGTGATATGGTCTCAGTAGGAGATATTGTTGCAGTAGCTGTAATAGTGTTGGTAACAACAGGGACTATTGTTTTTGCAACAGTATTTGTGGAGACAATGATAACAAGAACTGGTGTTTGTGTTTCAATCGTGTTAATGGGAACAATGGCGTAATTTTCTAGTATTTCATTTCTGAAAATGATGAATACAAGTACAATAATTAAAATAGAAGCCACCCCACCCCACCTTGTTAGTCTAATCTGCGACACTTGTTTTTCAATAGATTTTAATAAAGCATTATCGGCGATTGTTGTGAATCTGGCGTTATCTAAAGTTTGTTGTAGTTTCCCCAATGGTGTAAATATTTTCAAGACACCTTTGTTTCGCAATTTATTTTCCACCTTTATAAGTTCTTGTATACTATCCATCTCTCTCTTGGTAATTTCATCTGAAGGGTCTAAAGCAACAGCCCTATTGTATAAATCCAAAGCATCTCTCAATTGATTTTTTGCTAACGAGATGTTGGCTCTCTTCTTAAATCCATCTGCTATTAATGAGTTCTGAACGCTACTTAAAAGTTGCTCTGCATCAGGAAAACTATTTCCTCTAGCCTCTGTTGCTTCAATTGCCGCGGCCAAGAGTTTAGATGCCGCCAAATAGTCCCTTGCTGCAATGTATGAACGTGCCTGCCGATAATATTGTATTGCCTCCCGTGGAAGATTCGGATTTAGCTCAACGGCTGCCTGTACTTCCTGCATTGACTTAGCTAATTGCTCTCTGGCACGTGTATTTTCAGGATCTGCTCGCAAAACTCGCCTGTAAAGTTCACTGGCTTGCTTATAATCGCCTGCGTAGTATGCATCGTCTGAGTCTGCCAACAAATCCTGAACATTCGATGGTAATCGGGATAAAGTTTCTTCTGCGAGTTTTGAATCTTTCCCTTTCATTTCTATTAACAAACTGCGAACTTGTTCTCTTATGTTGCGATTTCTTTGTACAATGTCTAATAGCAAATCGTAAATTTCACGATCTTCAATATTGTTATTAAGCCAAAACCTGACTTGGTCTATTCCTCTCCAGACTTCACTTGCCCTGTTGCTGCTTAAATGTTCAAAGACAGATCTAAACTGTACTTCTCTGTCATTCGGTGTGTTGTCAAACGAGTCAGGCGTTGTCATAGTTTTTTATCCTCATAATATTTACTTGAAGCCAAAAAGTTTTTCCAGTTGTTCCCAAAATAGTGCAATCCCCACTCCCGCGCTACCAAAAAGCCAAGCCCAAGTCGAACGAAGATACGGAATGGGAGCAATGGAAAAACTTCCTTCATTTGACACATATTGCTCTTTGTCGGATGAAATCTCAAAATGATAGTTTAGATCTTTATCAGACGGTTTTTTCAACACTTGAAATTTGAATTGCTTTGATTCCCTTCCATGCGGTGGTAAATCCATTTTTACTGAGAGGTTCTGATCTGGGGCAGGTGTTACAAAAGATCCAGGATCATCAAAAATCAATGTAATTCTTCCACTGAAGTTTGCCTGCCCTGAATTTTCAATGGAAATATGAACAGTGTTTTCATCTCCTATGGATAAATACTTGGGAAATGAGTAATTGATTTTTATTTCTGCCGAATCTACTGAGATCATATGATCTTTTTGAGGAAAGATATATGGAAAAGTAACTGCACTACCCACTGCAATAACGACAGCGAGTATTTTTTGATATAAATCAGGCAAGTAGATTGTCAACAATGTTGAGATAACGATAATTCCAACCAATAACAATTGCCACCATGAATATTTCCTGTTCAAACCCTTAGGAATATTAATATTTGCTGATTGTAGGCTGGTATTTGATCCTTTTGTGATTAGCGCGCGTCTTAGGTCTTCTGCGTCGGAAGCAAGTGATTCAAGCCGTTTCCGCAGATATGTATTTGTTATTGAACTGGTTAGTTGTAATTTAATGAGGCGGGTTGTGAGTTCGGGTATCAACTGTGAATATTTAATAGCATCGTGCTTGATCTCATGTTTGAAATCCGGATTATCGCTATTTATCATCCATAATTTAAAAAGTAAATCGTAGCCCTCCTGCACTATTTCTGGTGAGGGATTGGCAAGCATTTCTCGTATTGCAAGAATTTGATCGTAGTAGGGCATTGAAAATTAACTTGAAAGTCTATTCGAAATTATGGTGGAGGGTTTCCAAAGGTTACGTACTCAGCAAGTATCCAGCCTTCCCGGGGTGTGCCGTTGCTATCCCATCTACAGCGATACCACGTGGATTCAGCTACTACTTGTTTTTCGAGAATTGTGAGTGGATGATTCAAAGTTAGTCTTTCTATAAGCGCACCATTTGGCGCATTCCATGTGCTTGCGATCCCTTTATTGATGTATCCAATGCCAAGGATTATCTCAGTAGGGGTGGGTGTCAGCGTTTCTGTCGGCGTGGGTTGGGGAGTATCCGTATCTATTTGAGTATTTGTTGCAGTAGCAGGTTGGGTTACCCGTTGTTCAGTGTTGGTTGGAATCGCATCCAGGACGCTTGTCGATGTAATTGCAGGGAGGGGTGTAGCGGTTAATGCAGGCGTAAATAGTTTATTCAAACTTCCATTACTGTATAACGGAAAAATAACAATGATCAATAATAAGATAATGCCTATAGTCCTAAAAAACCTGATTTGACTCAATTGTTTCTCGATAAAACCTAACAATGGATTCCCCGAGTTCATGACGATCCGGGCGGCGTCCACGGTATTCTGTAACTGACCTAGGGGCATTAATATTTTCATAATGCCTCGTTTCTTTAACGCTGTTTCAGCCTTTAAAAGATCTTGAAGACTTTCAAGTTCCTTTTTTATGAGTTCATTTGTTGGATCAAGCAAGAGCGACTTGTTATATAACTCCACAGCATCTTTCCAACGTTTTTCATTAAGAGCCGTTTTTGCCTTTTGCCAGAATTCATCTGCGGTAAGCAAGTTCTGCATATTGTTCAATGCTTCTTCCGCTTCGGGATATTTCATACCCTTGGCTTGTGCTGACTCCATGGCTGCATTAAGCAGATTCATGGCTGTGACCACGTCACGCGCGGCGATAAATGAACGCGCACGACGGTAATACTGTTCGGCGGCGCGAGGCAGGTCAGTCGAAGATTCTCCGGTAATTCGTTTGATCTCTGCTTTGGCTATATGATCTTTTGCACGCGTATTTTCTGGATCCAGTTTTAGAACCTGTCGATATAGTGTGATTGCATGTTCATACTCTCCGCCATAATAAGCATCATCTGCGTCAGCCAAAAAGTCTGTCAAACTTGATGGAAGGGATAGAATGGCATTCTCTGCAGATTTAGAGCCATTCTGCATCATTTCAACCAGAAGGTTGCGAACTTGTTCTCTTAGATCACGATTTTTTTGAACTGCATCCAATAGCAACCCGTAAACATCTTTGTCTTCAGAATCTTCCTTTAACCACTGTCGAACTTGTTCCATCCCCCGCCAGACCTCGCTAGGCCTCTGACTGCCTAATTGAATAAGTATGGCATCTAGCTTGGTTTTACGTTTGTTGAGTGTTTTTGGTCTATTGGACATGAGTAACCTCCATTGAGCGTGTTAGAGATATGGTCAAGATATGGGAAAGTTCTTTAATGCTTGTTTAATTGCATCAAACAATCTGGTAAACTCCAATTTTGAGCCATTTTCACCTACCGCTTTCATGAGATGTTGTTGCGCTTGAAGAAGTTGCTCTTGGGCTTGGTGAACTTCTGCAAGCGCTTTAAGGTATGGGCTGTTTGATTCAGATCTAAGTGACAGTTCTGTTTTGTTTAATCCTAACTCCTGCTCGGCATATTCGAATAATTCTGTTTTTAATTTGTCAATCGAATCGAAGCTTTGTTTTGGGTCCAAGCCTCTGCGGATAATTCTTTTTATATTATCGTCCAGCGTGGAGTCGCGTTGGTAAAAATCAGGTTTATCTGTCCAATACCGGCGTCGGATTTCTGAAACAGGTGATGCCAGTTCTTGTGTTGGGCGGGGCCCAATAGGCTTTGTAGGATCATCTGGGTCAATAAAAGTAAGCCCAATATATAAAGCTGCACCACAAAACAAACGGAGATCATCCTTTATATTTTGTTTTTCACCAGGTCCATCATTTAACTTGGTGGTTACATTCCAGTCTATTAGCTTAACTTGTTTGTTCATCCCATTCCAATGGATGTGTTCTGGTTTCCAGTCCATGTAAGCCCGGTGTTGCGCGGTGTGTAAATATTGCATAACATCCAAAAGTTGAAGCGCCATTATGATCACTTCACCAGTTGGGAGACGAAACAGCCCGGTAGGATCATCCTTAGGCTGATTGTGAATTTGGCGTAAAAGACTATCGTCATAAGGGGCAAGTTCAACAGCTAAATAGGGTAACCAGTGATTGGGATTTTTCTTTTGCAAATCAGATTTCAACTGGAGAAAATCCTTTACTTCTGTTCCGGTTGAAATGATTTCAAATTCGAGATTTGGCGTCTCGCGCTTCTGAAGGTTTTCTGACAATTCAACTGGAACAAATCCGCTATCGTAAATTCTGGTTATTGCAGGTGGGGCTTTAGGGTCAGACGTTATGTTTGCGAGCAGGGTTAATTCATCTTCAAAACGCTCCATGCCCCTGTCGTAATCGTTTTCATGTCGCATAAGCTTGAAGGCGCAGAGTTCGGGCAAGGTTTTTTGTCCGTTGGTTTTTACCTCGGAAACACGCGCATATCCTCCACGTGTGTCATGGTCAATGCGGATGAAATTGAAATAAAGTTCGCCTAATTTGGTCATCGAAACCCTCCTGACAGGGTTGGTCATATCGCCTGTGTTTTTTTATTCTCCGTAAAAAACCAAGGGCCAGATTACGGTTTGGGTTTCCCCACCGTATCCTATCAGCCCGATTTTTTTGATCTCGCCCAAGGCGGAATGAATAGCCTTGTCAATTCTGGTCATTTGAGTTGGGTCAAGTTGGTCTGTAGCTACAGGTAATTGCAAAGTTCCCTCTTTCAAATAGATAATATCCAGCCCATTATTATTGATTTCAAAGAAAATCTGAATAGGAAACACAGCAAATATCCTGGGGAAGACACCATCTGTCTTTAATTTATCTTCGTTTACAATAAGAACAACGTCGTTGCTAAGTTCAAGACCATTCTCGCGTACACGTAAATGCATTAGTTTGCTTTTGTCTATCCAGATTGTGTATTCTCGTCTTTGCCCACTTGTATCTTCAATAAAGATGCCAAACTCTTTTCCTGCATCGATTACTCCGGGATGGTCTGGGTTGTCTCTTTCCAGTTCGAGACGCGCCACCCAGGCGTTTAGCGCGAGAGCGTCGATTTTTTTGTTGGGAAAGCATGAGCTGAAATCAATTAACAGAGGATTTTCTATTGATTCATCTTTTCCAACCCCGAAACGCCAATGCCCATCTGTTCTTCTTGAAAAACCCTCCGATAATCCAATACCAGGAGGAGAAGTCCAACAACTTCCTGGAGATGAGCTTTTATCAAATGCAGAGGATATCTCAGCATATTCTCTAGGAGATGGAATCAGGGTTGAAGTTGGCGTTAAAATTGCTGTTGCTGTTTCAGTTGATATAGCCTCCGTTTCTGTTGAAACCGGCGTTAGTAATGGAGTCTCGCTCGGCGGCTGGATGGTTTCTGACGCCGTTGGCAATATGATATTAATCTCGGTAGCTGTTGGCGTGTCTGTTGTTGAATGGATAAATGAATGCAATGGCGAACTGGGTGATAGACCTAAAAATAATGAAACAACAATAACAACAGGCACAAATAATACTAATCCCCAATTTAAACGTTGCCGAGGTTTGTAAGATTTTTTACTCTTAACAGCTTTTTGCCACTCTTTTGAAGTGTTAAATAACTCTTGAGCTGTATATGGAGACTGGACTCCGGCACTAGGAGTACGTGGTGCCCATTTGCATAGGATGCGAAATTCGGATGGTAGTGGAGTCAAGCTATGTATTAGAGAAGAGTCATTGGGTAAAGCAATCGAGCCCGTTGCGGATGGATGTCCCTTAAGGGTAGTAAGAGAATAAATAATTTCTGCCGAGCGTGCGATGTCGTATGAAAATTCAACTTTGTTTTTAGGATTGGTGTCAAGCTTCGCGTTGCCCCAGTCGATAACAATCAATTGCTTTTTGTCTTTGTGCCAGAATAAATGTTTGAGATCAACATCGCCGTTAACTATTCCTAGTTGATGCGCTTTTGTCAGCAAGCCAAAAAACTGAGTTAGGATATCAGCACGCTCAACAGGGGATAATATGTCGACGTTTTTTTCGATACGCAACCCATCGATGTATTCAATTACCATGTAGAAATAGTTTTTAGAACCGTACTCAGCCTCACCCGTGTCGTATACTTCCGGTACCCCCATTCCTTTTAAGTCCAATAACGCTGCTATCTCATTTTTTAGTCCATCAACTGCCTGTTGTGATTGCAATTCCGCCCGTTTGATTACCCCTAAGCGCTCTTTCTTCATATCAAATACAAGATGAGTAAACCCGCTTCGACCTCGATCCCAATCGTCGCTTACAGGTTGAAAACGGTACCGATCTGCAAATACTGGAGAACCTGCTGAGTTCTCTGCCATAATGATTCACAACTCCCTTGTTGTTGAAAAGGCTTTTACAATTGGATCACAGTTCTCGACTATCCCACTAATTAGTGGTTGTTAGCTCCCTTGCCACAAAGTTATCTCTCGTATAAATGAGATTATACTACGAATATCCCCCAAAAGTCACGGTCTTAACATTATCCCCCCAACTTCTCTGGACTAAAACACGGCTGATAGTCATATCCCAAGATCAAAAGATAATGAGCGGCGCTGTTTGAATCTGGCGCGGGGATCAAACTACCCGTTTGCATCCCCATTACACCGAGAATACTGTTACTCACGGTGCGATCCTGCGCGGCGGATTTGTCTATGAGGACGGAGTAGGCGTAGTCCTGCCGGTCGGAGGGGATGATGTTGGTTTCATAACCCGCGTAGTTGAGGCGAGTGGATGCAAGGGAATCGTACCCCGCGATGGATGTGCCGTTCATCACGTCAATGATGACTGATTGTTTTTGCACGATCTTGGTTGAGGGCGAGAGGGCTTCGGTCAGTAGTTGTGGGAGCAGGTCTTGATTGGGGGAGAGGACGTACGCGCCGCCGTCGGTGATCCATGATGTGACGTAGGGCGGGCGGATGTAGTAACTGCGGATGTCGGCGTTGGTCATTTTGGGCGCGTAGAGGGAGAGTTGCAGAATATCGCCGAGTCCCAGGTCGGTTTCGACGGAGTCTTTGAAATCGTTATAGAGTTCGGGGATGCGTTTCAGTGTTTCAGCTTGCAGGGCTTGCGTGAAGAGCGCACGCAGGACTTCCTGTTGTCTGCGTCCGCGGTCGAAGTCACTGGATTTTTGACGGGAGCGCGCGTACCAGAGCGCGAGATCGCCGTCCATGTGGATGACACCGGGTTCGGCTGTGTACAGATACCAGTTGTTTTCATTTTCCGGGTCGTAACTAGGGTCGATCAAGCGCCAGTCTGTGTAGGCGCACGAGACGGGAATGTCCACGCCGCCGAGGGTATCCACGATCTTGCGGAAGCCGTCGAAGTCCACCATGGCGGTATGGTCAATGCGGATGCCAAGATTGTAGAGGATCGTGTCTTTGAGCAGACCGGGTCCACCGCCCGGGTAGCCAGTGGAAATCCCGCGTTGGTAGGCTGTGTTAATGCGGTTGTTTTCCGACTCGGGGATCGAGACCCATAGGTCGCGTGGGATGGAGATGAGCGAGACCTGTCCTTCGTTGGGGCGCAGGATGACAATAACCATCGTATCCGTGCGGAAGGATGTGCCGGAGCGTTTGTCCGAACCGATGAGCAGAAAGTTGACGGTTTGTTGTCCATTGTTGAGAACCTGACTTCCCGATGCCTCGATGGTTGGGAGGGGCGCTACTGTGTTGATGAGGAAATTCGGGTCAGTGGTGGGAGGGTTGGTTGATACGACAGCAAGCGCGGGGGGAGTGGATGCTTGGGCGGCTGAATCAATGACCGGCTGGGAAAGAGGCGAACCGGTAGGCGTCCAGGGAATGGGTTGAAAGGGAGTCGGAGTTGGTGAGGCGTTCGGCGCGGCAGTCACAAGAACGAACGGCAGGTTGGGTTGTGCGGGCGCGTTGGTTCCACATCCGGCGAGTAACACAGCCAGGATGATCATCCAGGTAAAGGATTTCATGGCGCTGTTGAGGAGGATGTGTTTGTTGGAAACAGCGTGATCGTCGGAGTCGCCGCTGTGGTGGAGGTCGGCTGGGGCGTCGAAGTGGGTTGCGGTGTTGAAGTCACGACGAAGGTTTGTGTGGGCGTAGAGAAATCCTGTGTGACCGTAGGCAGGTTGGTAGGTGTGGAAAAGTCAG
>Ga0315912_10003873_pt1 | contig 14536 bp, 16 predicted proteins | sample VfabasoilMG_FD_204469 | JGI IMG/M metagenome (GOLD analysis project Ga0315912, IMG submission 204469) | Garden soil microbial communities collected in Santa Monica, California, United States - V. faba soil | ecosystem: Environmental > Terrestrial > Soil > Garden | place: USA: California... | reverse complement strand
CGTTTCGACCTCACGAGCTCCGCCGGAATCACCGACGCGGTGTTTCATATTCTGCGCAACGCCCGCGTGCTGCGCGCCCACGAGGAGCCGCGGCTCGTCGTGTGCTGGGGCGGCCACGCCATCGAGCGCGAGGAATACGACTACACGAAGGTCGTCGGTTACGCGCTGGGGCTCGAGGGCCTCGACATCTGCACCGGCTGCGGAGCCGGCGCCATGAAGGGCCCGATGAAAGGGGCGACGGTCGGCCACGCCAAACAGCGGATCCGGACGGGCCGTTACCTCGGGCTGACCGAGCCCACGATCATCGCGGCGGAGTCGCCGAATCCCATCGTCAACGAGCTCGTGATCCTGCCGGACATGGAGAAGCGCCTCGAGGCGTTCGTGCGGATGGCGCACGCAATCGTGGTGTTCCCGGGCGGCGTCGGAACCGCCGAGGAGATCCTCTACTTGCTCGGAATCCTGCTGAGCCCGGAGAACGAGCACGAGGGCCTGCCGCTCGTTTTCACGGGACCCGCGTCGAGCAAGGGCTATTTCGACCGCTTGCACGCCTTCATCGGCGCGACGATCGGGCCCGTCGCCCAAAAGCGCTACCGCGTGATCCTCGGGGATCCCGCCGAGGTCGCAACCGAGGTGAAGCGCGGGCTCGAGCGCGTGCGCGAGCGGCGAGCCGCCGAGGACAACGCCTACTTCTTCAACTGGTCGCTGAACATCGGCCTCGAATTCCAAAAGCCGTTCGAGGCTACTCACGAGTCGATGCGGGCTTTGGAGCTGCATCGAAATCAGCCCGCGCATCGGCTCGCGTTCCAGCTCCGGCGTGCGTTCTCGGGCGTGGTCGCGGGGAACGTCCGCGAGGCTGGCATTGCTCGCGTCGAGAAGTACGGTCCCTTCGAGCTGCGCGGCGACCCGGATGTCATCGCGGCACTGGGTCAGTTGCTCCACGACTTCGTCACGGAGCGCCGCATGCGATTGTCGGAGCCGAGCGCATACGTGCCGTGCTACCGAATCGTCGCTTGACCAGCGTCACGCCGCACAACGTCATTATCGTCAAACGAGCTGCAGCGCCGCGCGCGACGTCGCCGTTGCTGTGAATTGGTTCCTCGGCTCGCGCTCGATTGCGGAGTAGCCTTCGCGCATCTCAAACAAGGATTGTCTTGAGACCATGAGCGAGCACAAGCAACATCAGTTCCGGCCGGCTCTGTTCTCGAAAGATGGCACAAACGGCGATGCAACGCCGTCGGGGGCAGAGCAACACGGTTGGGACGCCTACCGAAAGTGGCTATCGCGCGTGAGCACGAAGCCGACCGGTGAACGCGCACCGCTCGACCATTCGATCTACAGCTGGCGCGGCTACCACAACTGGGCCGACAAGATCCGCCAGGGCTGGAAGGACGGCTAAGTCGGTCGCAGCGACTCGCGGCCGGCCACTGAGGCCGCGCCGTTCGTCGGGCCGGCCTGGGTCAGCTCCGGAGCGCCGTTAGGTCGCTCGATCGCAACGACTCTCGCGGTCCTAATCGAGCTCCTGGCCTCCCGTCGTCGGGCGGCGAGCCACGTGAGCAGCAGTTGCCAATGCTCGGCGTCGTGTTGGGCTTGCCAACGCGGCATCTCGTAGACCCCGAGCCCGATCTCCGCCGAGCGAACGTAGTTCTGCGTGTCGCGCAGGGTCGCGATCAAGGGGATATCGAGGCTCACGAGAAACCGCTGCAGCGACTGCGAGACGCGCGTGTTGTTCCGGACGCGATTCGCGATGATCGCGATGCGCCTCTCGGACCGCCGTATCTTGGCCACGAGCAACAGATCGGCAATGCACTTCGCCGTTGCGTGAATGTCGATCTCGGACGGCATGACGGGGACGAGCACGGCATCTGCCCCCCGCGTGAGATCCGGCAGGGCGTGGGGTTCCACGGCCGCCGGAGTGTCGATGATGACGGCCTGGCTCTCGGCGGGTATCCGCATCTGCCAGCTGCGCGTGACGGCTGGCGAATGGTCGAATCCCGCGATGCCGTGGATTGCCGCAGAGTCATCGGGTCGTTTGCGCAACCACCGCATGCTCGACCCTTGCGGGTCGAGATCGATCAGCGTCGGATGTTGACCGGTCGCCGCAAAGCACGCAGCGAGATTGGTCGCGATCGTTGTTTTTCCGGAACCGCCCTTTGGGTTAAGGACGACGATCTTCTGCATAGGTGTCGACAACTTACAATAAGTAAAAAACTTTGTCGCCCCGGCGAGAAAGCCCTCACAGCTGCCGTCGCGAGCGAGGTCTATAGTTCAACGGTCAGGACGCGGGTCTTAAAGCAATGGACGCAAAAGATCACGGCGAGCAATCCGCCGAGCAGAACGGAATCTGCAGATTGGAGTGGATCGCGTGGGCCATCGATGCCGCACGCCGCCACAAGGAAGACGAGCAGCGTGAACCGCCGCCTCGGACCTCCACCCACGTGACCCCGCTTCGGAGCGTAGCGGGGCGCGAATAGCGAGCTCAGGCGCCGACATGGAAGTCGTGCTGCTCTGGCTGGACGATCTCGACGACCTCGTGTTCTCCGCGGTGCTCGTCTTCGAGCGGGTACGCGGTGCTCTACTGAAGGTTGGCCTCGCCGCGTCTTATGGGATCGTGGGCGCCGAGCTATCGATCGTCGCGACGCAATGGGCGCCTACGCTGGCGATCGTCGCTGCCGGGTGCGTAACCGCCTGGTTCGTCGGTGCGACGTCGCACGCCCTCTACCACCGCCATAGCAAGGCCTCGGTCAGGACCGCTTGAAAAAACTCCGTTAGCGCCTAACCTAGCGCCCCATCGATTTCACCCGAAAGGGTTGGCGCCGATGGACAACCCCGGTCCGGCTACGTTCTCGTTCCAAGCGGAAGTGAAACAGCTTCTGCACCTCATGGTGCATTCGCTATATAGCGACCGTGAAATCTTCCTTCGCGAGCTGATTTCGAACGCTTCGGATGCGAACGATCGATTGCGATTCGAGGTCCTCGCGCGCCCCGAGCTGCTCGGCAACGATCCAGACCTCGCGATACGAGTCAGCGTCGACGCCGAATCGCGCACGTTGTCCATCACCGACAACGGAATCGGGATGAGTCGCGAAGAGGTCATCGACAACCTCGGCACCATCGCGCGCTCCGGTACCGGGCAATTCATCGCGCGGCTGACCGGCGACCAACGCAAGGATGCGCAGCTGATCGGGCAATTCGGAGTGGGGTTCTACTCCGCATTCATCGTAGCGGACGAGGTCACGGTGTCCACGCGGCGCGCCGATGCCGATCCGAGCCAAGGCGTCTCTTGGGTTTCGGACGGGCAGGGCGAATACCGCGTGGCCGCGATCGAGCGGCCGGAGCGCGGGACAACCGTGCAGCTCAAGATCAAACAAGAAGCAGAGGAGTTCCTTCGTCCCGAGCGGCTCAAAGCGTTGATTCGAAAGTACTCGGATCACATCGCGTTCCCCGTGCGGTTCGTCGAGGCGGGCTCCGACGAGCCTGTGAATCGCGCCAAGGCCCTGTGGACTCGGCCGCGGGCCGAGATCACCGACGACGAGTACGTGGAGTTCTACAAGCACATCGCGCACGACACGGAGGCGCCGCTAACGTTCAGTCACAATCGTGTCGAAGGGAAACGAGAGTACACGAGCCTGCTGTACGTTCCCGCGGTTGCGCCATTCGATCTGTGGAACCGCGAAGCGCCGAAGGGCGTGAAGCTGTACGTGCAGCGCGTTTTCATCACGGACCAAGCCACACAGTTTCTGCCGCTGTATCTGCGATTCATCCGCGGTGTCGTCGATTCGAGCGAGCTCACGCTGAACGTTTCGCGCGAGCTGTTGCAGCAGGACGAAGCGATCGGAGCCATGCGCAGTGCGCTCACGCGCCGCGTGCTCGACATGCTCGAGCGGCTTGCCGACGATGCCGAGAAATATCAGAAGTTCTGGAACGAGTTCGGGCTGCTGTTGAAGGAAGGGCTCGTGGAGGATTTCGCGAACCGCGAGCGGTTGGCGAAGCTCCTGCGTTTCAGCACTACTCGCTCGACGGGCGCCGAGCAGGCGCGCAGCTTGAAGAACTATCTCGACGACGCGGGCACAGAGCAAAAGGCGATCTATTATCTCGTGGCGGAGTCGCCGACGGCGGCGCGCAGCAGCCCGCACCTCGAGTCGTTCAAGGAACGAGGGATCGAAGTGCTGCTCTTGACCGATCGCATCGACGAATGGGTGATGCAGAACCTCGCCGAGCACGAGGGTAAGCCGTGCCAAGACGTGCGACGCGGCGCGGTAGATCTCTCCGAGCAGAGCGCTGAGCCGAAGGTCAAGGCGGAGAACCGCGAGCAAAACCAGCTCTTGAAGCGAGTGAAGCAGGTGCTCCGAGATCGCGTCGACGAGGTCCGTGTCGGCGGGAGGTTGCGGCAATCGGCCGCCTGTCTCGTGTTGAATGAGCACGACCTGGGCTACCAGATGCGTGAGATCCTGGTTGCCGCGGGGCACAAGGCGCCGACCACGGTGCCGAGCCTGGAATTGAATCCCGATCATGCGCTCGTGCAGCGGCTCGATCGCGAGACCGATGCCGCGCGCTTCGAGCGACTTGCACTGCTGTTGTTCGATCAAGCCGTGCTGGCAGAGGGTCGCCAGCTCGAGGACCCCGCTGCGTTCGTCTCGCGGTTGAACGACCTCTTGACCGACTTCGGTGTCGAGAAAGGTTCGTGAGCGCCCCCGCCACGGTCTCCGCGGTGATCCCGGGGCCGGTCGGGCAGATCGAGGCAGCGGTCACGTCGACGGGTGCGCTGCCCGCCGCGGTCGCCGTGATCTGCCATCCGCATCCGCAGCACCAAGGCACGATGCACAACAAGGTCGTCACGACGCTCGCACGCGCGTTCACGCAGCTCGGTGCAGCGGCCGTGCGATTCAACTATCGCGGCGTCGGCGCGTCGGCCGGTAGCTACGCCGACGGAATCGGCGAGCGCGACGATGCACTCGCGGTCGTCGATTGGTGTCGAGCACGTTGGTCCGAGAGGCCTCTCTATCTCGGGGGGTTCTCTTTCGGCGGCGCCATTGCGATCTCGATCGCCGCGCGCGTAGCGCCTCGAGGGCTGGTTACCGTCGCACCGCCCGTTGACCGGCTGCCGGCGAGCCTGAGTCCGCCGACGTGCCCGTGGGTGCTCGTGCACGCCGATGACGATGAGATCGTGACACCCGGGCCGGTGCTCGACTGGTGTGCGAAACTGACTGCGCCGCCGAAGATCGTGCTCGTGAATGACGCGGGACATTTCTTCCACGGCCGGCTGTCTGATATCACTCGAGCCGTCGCCGAAATGTTCGGCGCCGATTTTCAGGCTTTGCACCGATGACGTCGTGCTGACCAAGCTGACCGCGTTTTTCGATCGTGCATTCGCGGGCGAGCGCGAGGACCCCGCCGCGCGCGAGCAAGCTCTGCGCGTTGCGACGGCTCTGCTGCTGATCGAGGTTGCTCGTGCGGACTACGCCGACGACTACGCGGAGGACGAGACGATTCGCACGTCGTTGAAGCAGTTCTTCGCGCTCGACGATGCGCAGGCCTCGTTATTGTTCGAGGAGGCGCGGAGCGCAGCGGATCAAGCGGTGGAGCTGCAGCAGTTCACGCGCCGTTTGCACGAGCAGCTATCGAACGCGGAGAAGTTACGGTTGCTCGAGATGCTCTGGCAGGTGGCGCTCGCGGATAGCCGCCTAGACAAGCACGAGGATCATCTCGTGCGGCGAATTGCGGAGCTGCTCTATGTGCCGCACTCCGACTTGATTCGGATTCGCAACCGCGTGCGCGGCGTGGCAACCTGAGCTAGTTCTCGACGAAGAACTGCTTCTTGAACCGCACGGTGAACCCGCGACTCGGATCCTCGGTCGGCGTGGCATCTATCGTATAAATCAGCACTTCGCCGTCCGTGATCGCGAGCTCGCCGATGTAGTAGATCGCGGTGTCTTCGCGGATCTCGCGCAGCGTCATCGTCTTCAGCTGACCGTTCAAGTTGATCGCGGAGGCCGACACGGCGCCCGTGACCGCTTGCGTGGGCCCCCCGTCCTGCTTGCGATGAATGCTGACGTTCAACAACGCGCGGCTCTTGGCGCGCACGATGCCGTACTCCCTGGCGATGTCGGGCGAGAGCTGGTCGGTGTTCAGAGCATTGAAGTAGAGGACGTACTCGCCGAAATCTTTCGAGCTCTCGGTCGCGGGCAGCACGCCCTCTTGCGTATTCGTGACGTCGACGTTGGTCGACGGGTCGCAGGCTGCGAGCCCCGTAACGACGATGAGGCAAGCGAGCGTGCGCATACGTCTAACCATGCTCCCTCCCAGACCCGGCGCTATTGTCGTTCTGCGCCTACGCCCGACATTACGCGGGTGCACGAATACTGTCTAGCGAAGCAAAGGTGGTAGTGGCACGGCGATCCTGACGGCTTGCAACAGCAGCAGGACGATCAACGGCGATAGATCGAGACCGCCAATTGGCGGCAGCAGACGACGCGCAGGGCGCAGTAGCGGCTCCACCAACTGACCGAGCAGAGCACCCATCGGGTTCATGCCGCGATCGCCGAACCAACTCAATAAAACGTAGATGAAGAGTGCGACGGTGTAAAACCACACGACCAATGCGACGAGCCGCAGGGCGGAGTAGAGCAGCAGCACGGGCACGGGCACGGTTACGCCGGCGAGGCGCACCAAAATGAACGTCGCGAGGATCTCGAGCGCGATCAACACGACGATCGTGGCGGTGTCCACACCGGACACGCTTGGTATCACGCGGCGTGCCGGTACGACCAACGGGCTCGTCACCTTCATCACGAAATGTGCGAGCGGATTGTAGTAATTCGCTCGCACCCACTGCATCAGGATCCGCAGCAGGAACGTGAGCAGATAAAGATCGGTCAGCGTCTTGAAAAGAAAGATCAGTGCGTCTCGCATCGGTGCCAGGTCTCGTAGATCAAGACCGAAGATACCACGACGTATCGTCGTTGGAGACTGCTCAAGCGCGTGCGCCGAAGATCGCGGTTCCTATCCGCACCTGCGTTGCGCCGGCCGCGATCGCGTCCTCGAAGTCGGCCGACATTCCCATCGACAGCGTGTCGAGCGGCACGCCGTCGGCAGCGAGCCTCGCTTGCAGCGCAGCGAGCTCCGCGAACCAGTGTCCGGGATCGGCGCTCTGCGGCGGTATGGTCATGAGCCCGCGTAACGCGAGCCGCGGCAACGAATGAATCGAGCGCGCGAGCGCCGCGACATCGCTTTGTGCGACGCCGCTCTTTTGCATCTCGCCGCCTTGGTTGACCTGAATCAGAACGTTCAGCGGTGCCGCGAACGGAGGTCGTTGCTCGTTCAAGCGCTCCGCGATGCGGATGCGATCCACGGTGTGCACCCAATCGAATCGCTCAGCGACTTGCCGCGTCTTGTTCCCTTGCAGCTTGCCGACGAAGTGCCAGATCACGTCGGAGCCTGCTAACGCGTCGATTTTTTCCAGAGCTTCTTGCACGTAGCTTTCGCCGAAGTGCTTGAGCCCGGCACGATGTGCCGCCGCGATCGCGCTCGCAGGTTGTCCTTTGCTAACGGCGACGATCGTGACGCTGTCGACGGGTCGACCAGATCTCGTGCTCGCGCGCGTTACGCGCTCGACGATTTCCCGCAAATGCTCCGTGATTTCAGTCACGCTTTGCCGGCAGCCCTTGGCTATACTGTCAACTTCTTATGTAGCCCGTGACGAAGGGCTACGGCCCCGTGCTAGAGGAGTGCCATGGCCGCGGTAGACATTGCGCAATTGCTCGCATTCGCCGTCAAGAACAACGCGTCGGACTTGCACTTGTCATCGGGTGTGCCGCCGATCATTCGCGTCGACGGCGACGTCAAACGAATCAACATGCCAGCACTGAAGCACAAAGAAGTGCACAGTATGGTTTACGACATCATGAACGACAAGCAGCGCAAGGACTTCGAAGAGTTCTTGGAGACTGACTTCTCGTTCGAGATTCCGAAGCTCGCGCGCTTCCGCGTCAACGCGTTCAACCAGAACCGTGGTTGCGCGGCCGTGTTCAGAACCATTCCCTCCGTGATCTTGAGCCTCGACGATCTCGGCGCGCCGCGAATCTTCAAAGACATCTCGATGCATCCGCGAGGCCTGGTGCTCGTGACGGGCCCCACCGGCTCCGGTAAATCGACGACGCTCGCCGGTATGGTCGACTACGTCAATGACAACAAGCCCGACCACATCATCACGATCGAAGATCCGATCGAATTCGTGCACGAGAGCAAGCGCTCGCTGATCAACCAGCGCGAGCTGCATCGCGACACTCACGGCTTCAGCGAGGCGCTGCGCTCGGCGCTGCGCGAAGACCCCGACGTGATTCTCGTCGGCGAAATGCGCGACCTCGAGACGATTCGGCTCGCGTTGACCGCCGCGGAAACAGGCCACCTCGTGTTCGGTACGCTGCACACGAGCTCGGCCGCCAAGACCATCGACCGCGTTGTCGACGTGTTCCCTGCGGCCGAGAAGGAAATGGTCCGCAGCATGCTATCCGAATCGTTGCGCGCCGTTATCTCGCAGACGTTGTTGAAGCGCGTCGGCGGAGGACGAATCGCAGCTCACGAGATCATGATCGGCACGCCGGCCATCCGTAACCTGATTCGCGAAGGAAAGATCGCGCAGATGTATTCGGCCATTCAAACGGGCCAGGCGCAGGGCATGCAGACTCTCGACCAGAATCTGCAGGAGCTCATGATGAAAGGCCTCATCACGAAGGAAGAGGCACGCTTCAAGGCCGTCAACAAAGAGAGTTTCTAGCCGAGGTCGGCTAGAGCTCGCTGTCACGACTTCATAGGAGCGCGTCGCAATGGAGCGCGATCAAGCAGTACGACTGACGCAGAATTTGCTGAAGAAGATGGTCGAGAACAACGGTTCCGACCTATTCATCACGGCAGACTTTCCGCCAGCCATCAAGATCGATGGCACCATTCGCCCGTTCGCGGATCGACCGCTGACGTCGGCGCAGAGCTCGCTGATCGTTCGTTCGATCATGAACGACAAGCAGGCGAAAGAGTTCGATTCCACGAAGGAATGTAACTTCGCGATCGCGCCGCAGGGCATCGGCCGCTTCCGCGTCAGCGCATTCGTGCAACAAGGCCATGTCGGCGCAGTGATCCGCACGATCGTCACGAAGATTCCGTCATTCGAGGATCTCGACCTGCCGGCGCAGCTCAAAGATGTCGCGATGACGAAGCGCGGCCTGTGCCTGGTCGTGGGCGGCACGGGCTCCGGCAAGTCGACGACGCTCGCCGCAATGATCGGCCACCGCAACGAGAATAGCCGCGGCCACATCATCACGATCGAGGATCCCGTGGAGTACGTGCATCCGCACCGCGGTTGCGTCGTCACTCATCGCGAGGTCGGCGTCGATACCGACAATTGGTATAACGCGCTCAAGAACACGCTGCGTCAGGCGCCGGACGTGATCATGATCGGCGAGATCCGCGATCAGGATACGATGAACTACGCGATTCAGTTCGCGGAGACCGGCCACCTGTGCGTCGCTACGTTGCACGCGAACAGCGCCAACCAGGCGCTCGACCGTATCATCAACTTCTTCCCCGAGGAACGGCGCCATCAGTTGCTGATGGACTTGTCGTTGAACATCACCGCGATGATCTCGCAGCGGCTCTTGCCGCGCGAGAACAAGATGGGGCGTATCGCGGCGATGGAGATCATGCTCGCGTCGCCGTTGATCAGCGACCTGATCTTCCGCGGCGAGGTGGCCATGATCAAAGACATCATGGCCAAGTCCAATCGCCTCGGCATGCAGACGTTCGATCAGGCGTTGTTCCAGCTCTACGAAGACGCTGCGATCTCGTACGAAGAGGCGATGCGCAACGCCGACTCCAAGAACGAGCTGCGCCTGAAGATCAAGCTCCAGAGCAAGCGCGAGGGAGCGGCGGCGGCCGAGCAGAGCGAGAGCCTGCAGTTGGCCGACGAAGAGAAAGGCAATACGTTCTAGTCGCGCGCGCGGCTATTCGTCCTCCGCATGAACGTAAAGCCTCTATTCAAGTTGATGGTCGACAAGAAGGCGTCGGACCTCTTCTTCACGACTTATTCGCCGGTGATGATCAAGATCGACGGCAAGATCATGCCCGTGAACCAGGTAGAGCTAACGCCGAAGATGGTGCGCCAGGCCGCGCTCGAGCTCATGAACGAGGAGCAGCTCGAGCGTTTCACGAAAGAGCTCGAGATCGACTTCGCGATTTCCGAGGCCGGCCTCGGCCGCTTCCGCGTCAACGTCTTCCACCAGCGCGGCAACGTCGCGATGGTGCTGCGATTCATCACGCCCGAGTTGCCGCAGCTCGAGGAGCTCGGCATGCCCGAGATCTTGAAGGACATGATCATGCTTCGGCGTGGGCTGATCCTGATGGTCGGCGCGAGCGGCTCGGGAAAGTCCACGACGCTGGCGGCGATGATCGACCATCGCAACAAGAACTCGGCGTCGCACATCGTGACGATCGAAGATCCGATCGAGTTCTTGCACAGCAATCAGAAATCCATCGTGAATCAGCGTGAGGTCGGGCTCGACACCTTGTCTTATCACCGCGCGTTGCGCAGCGCGATGCGCGAAGCGCCGGACGTCATCCTGATCGGCGAGATCCGCGATCGCGAGACGATGCAGGCGGCGATCGATCTCGCGGGAACGGGACACCTTGCGATCGCGACGCTGCACGCGAACAACTCGCCCGAAACGCTCGATCGCATCATCAACATGTATCCGAACGATCAGCACAAGCAGGTGCTGATGGACTTGGCGCAGTACGTGCGCGTGATCATCTCGCAGCGGCTCGTGCGGTCGAAGGAAGGCAAACGCGTCGCCGCCGTCGAAATTATGTTGAACACGCCGCACATCTCGGAAATGATCCTGAAGGGCGACATCAGCGGCGTAAAAGAAGCGTTCAAGGACACGAAAGAGCCCGGCATGCAGAGCTTCGACCAAGCGCTGTTCGAGCACTACCGCAAGGGCGCGATCAGCATGGAAGAGGCGCTCTCGAACGCCGACTCGCGCTCGAACCTCGAAGCGAAGATCAACTTCGGCTAGTTGCGGGTCGAGTCTTCGCCGCGCTGCGCTCGCAGAGGGCTCTCTCGAGACGCGCCGGAAGACCGTCCCTGGGGCTCGGCGGCGCACATCCCTGTGCGCCGACGGTCTCGAGAGAGCCCTCTGCGATCACAACACGGCGAAGACGGCTTGTTTATTGGGGATAGACCTGGCGGGCGTCGAAGACGGGACCGTCGACGCAGACGCGCTTCATCGCAGGGCCGTCAGGAGTCTGCAGCAGCACCGTGCAGCCTGCGCACCCGCCGATCCCGCACGCCATGTACTCCTCGAGCGCAACCTGGCACGGCACATCGAATTCGCGCGTGAGCTTCGCGACGGCCTTCAGCATCGGCGTCGGCCCGCAGGCGAAAACCTGCACCTTCGCGCGCTCGTCGGACGGTAGCGTCGCGAGCCAAGCGCGCGCGAGATCGGTGATGAAGCCGCGGTAGGCGCCCGGCAGTCCCGCGTTGCTCGCGAGCCGGGACGGAATGCCCCAGCGTTCGAGCAGCGCCACCGCATGAGTCGCTTCACCGCTCACGCCGGGTACGTCGAGCCGCGATTCGTCGAGCTCGAACGGAAACGGAACCTCGGAGCCCATCAGCACGAGCGGCGACAAATCGTGATCCGCGCGGATCTGCTCCGCGAGGAAGATCATCGGCGGAATGCCGACGCCGCCGCCGAGCGCAAGAATCCTCGGCCGCGAGCGGTCCACGACGAAGCCGTGGCCGATCGGTGCGAGCACGCTCACGAGCTCGCCGGGTTGTCGCGTGGCCAACATGTCGAGGCCGTGGCCGCGCGGCTTGTAGAGGAACTCGAGCCAGCCTTCGTTCGCGTCCGCCCGCATGATCGACAGCGGCCTCCGCATCGGCACGGAAGGATCGCACGCGATGTGTGCGAACGTTCCCGGAGAGGCGCGGCGTGCCGCGCGCGGCGCATGGACGCGCATCACGAATTGTCGGCCCGGGTGCGCGCGTTGAGTCAGGATGCGCGCATCCTCGAGAAATACCGTGGCGCGATTGCCTTCGTAGCTCACTGCTCGTTCATCCACTGCTCTGCGATCAGACACGCCGCGAGTCGATCCACTCGGCCCCGACCGACGCGGCGGCGAAGATACCCGGATCGGCGACCTTCCGCGAGCTCCGCGTGAGCGGCGACGGACGTTAGGGTCTCGTCCACGGTCGCGACGGGTACCCCGTAGCGTTTGGTCAACGCGGCCGCGAACGACCGGGCGTGCCTCGCGATCGCGGCTGCGCCGTCGCCCTCGGGCACGCCGACGACGAACTGCCCGGGACCCCAATCCGCAACGAGGCGGTCGATCTCTGTCCAAGGCGGCTCGCGGTCCATGGTCAGCGTCGTGAGCGGCGAGGCCGTATGCGTTTCCAAGTTGGCCGTTGCGACGCCCAAACGGCGCAGTCCGAAGTCGAAGGCGAGGATGATGTTGCGGCCGCTAGGCCGCGCCACGCGGGTTCCCCGGTGGCTCACGCATGGCCCGCATAGTCCGTGATCCGTTGTATGTCGACTCCGGGCAGACCCAATGCCGCCGTCCAGCGCTGCTCGAACGGCGTGTCGAAGATGATGGCCGCGCTGGCGGGCACGGTGAGCCACGTGTTGTTGGCGAGCTCCGCTTCGAGCTGACCCTGTCCCCAGCCCGCGTAACCCAGTGCCACGAGCACGGGCTCCGGACCGTTACCGCGGCCGAGCGCGGACAGGATGTCCGGCGACGACGTGAGCTTGACGTCGGTGCCGATCGCAAGGGTTGCCTCGAAGGCGTCGCTCGATCGATGCAGCACGAAGCCGCGTTGCGGCTCCACGGGTCCGCCGTGCACGACGGATTTCTCGGCCAGGCCGCGATCCTTGAGGTCGATCGCGAGCTGGCCGAGCATTTCAGCGAGGGATAGATCGCTCGGGCGGTTGATCACGATGCCGAATGCACCCTCGGCGTCGTGCTTACAGAGATAGGTGACGGTTTCGTTGAAATTCGGATCGGCCATGGAGGGCATCGCAATCAAGAAGTGATCTTGCAGCGACCGCATTGCACCGCTCCTCGAGTAAGGAGCCACTATCCTAACATCGGGCTTGGGCTTTAGCGGGCGTCCGCCGCGCCGCGGGAGAAGTCCCATTCGTACGCGAATCGCAGCACGTCGTAGTCGGCCCGGATGTTCTCGGGCAGCGGCGCGAACGGTGCTGCGAGGCGCAGGATCTTCAGAGCTGCTTGATCGAGCGCCTTGTCGCCCGACGAGCGGCGGACGACGATGTCGTCGAGTCGGCCGTCGGCACGGATCACGACCTCGAGAGTCGGCCGCCCCGTGGTGTTGCCCAGCAGCTCGGCCGGGTAGTTCGCCGTGCCGATGCGCTCGACGCGCCGGCGCCAGCCATCGAGGTACTCCGCGAGCCCCGATTGCTGCGTGCTCGGCGTCGCGAACAGGGTTCGCTCGTCGTCGACGCCGTCGGGAAGCTCGGCGCGCAGGCCGAGCTCGATCACGTTCGTTTGGGGGACATCCTGCTGCACGAGCGTCGCGGCGCGCTGCCGCGTCTCGGCTGCGTCCTCGGTCGGTTGCGGGGTTGCCTGCACGCGCTCGTCGCTGCCGGCGCGGCTCACGAGTTGCTCGGCGCTAGCGGTCTCGGTGCGCGGCGCACCGTCGGCCGCGTCCGCGCCGAGCGGATCGCCGAGCTCCGTGACGGGACTGTCGGCCGCCAAGGTGTTGGTGGGCCGGTCTCCCCTGGCGGCTTGGCCGGAGCCGGCCTGATTGCGATTGGCGAGAAAATCGCCGGTATCGACCGCGAGCTCCTCGGGCTCGGTGTCGAGGACCAAGGTGACGTTCAGGGATGGGATCGAGCCGGAGTCGTCGAGCGACACTGCCGTGAACGTCACGCCGAGGATTACGACGCCATGAATGAGCGCGGCGAGGAAAAGCGTCGAACCGAGGCGTTCATCGCTCATGGCGGAATTATAGCGGAGGTGTCACGCAGCCTTGGCTTTGAGCTTGCTGTCGATTGCGGCGATCAGCTTAGCAGCGATGTCGATGTCGAACTGGCGATCGAGTTCACGGATTCCCGTCGGGCTCGTCACGTTGATCTCGGTGAGGTAGTCGCCAATGATGTCGAGGCCCGCGAACAGCACTCCCTTGGCCTTGAGCACCGGTCCCACTTGTGCGCAGAGCCAGCGATCGCGCTCGGTCAGCGGCCGGCCCTCGCCTTTTGCTCCCATCACGAGGTTGCCGCGGCTCTCGCCGGGAGCCGGAATACGCGCCAGCGCGTAGTCGATCGGCTCGCCGTCGATCATCAGCACGCGCTTGTCGCCGCTCGAGATCTCGGGGATGAAGCGCTGCGCCAACGTGAAGCGCTGGCCGTTGTCCGTGAGCGTCTCGATGATCACGTTCGTGTTGAGGTCGCCCGCGGTCACTACGAAGACCGATTTGCCGCCCATGCCGTCGAAGGGCTTGAGCACGACCTTGCCGTGCTCCTTCAAGAACTCG
>Ga0315912_10003872_pt1 | contig 14538 bp, 12 predicted proteins | sample VfabasoilMG_FD_204469 | JGI IMG/M metagenome (GOLD analysis project Ga0315912, IMG submission 204469) | Garden soil microbial communities collected in Santa Monica, California, United States - V. faba soil | ecosystem: Environmental > Terrestrial > Soil > Garden | place: USA: California... | reverse complement strand
GCGATCTTTTCCGACCTGCCTCGATCGACATGGCGCGATCGACATGGCGCGAAAAGATCGCGCGCTGAAGCGCGCTCCTACAGTGAATTCCGCGCCGCTTCGCGATAAGGGGACGCCCGCGTCGTTCGCGTGAAAAGTGGGGCTAACCGGGTCAGAGGCACTTACGCCCGTTTGAACTGCTCGGTTTCCGCGGCTGTGGGGCGGCGTGCCGGGCGCGGGGTGGCGCAGCGGCCGAGTTGAGCGGCGATGGCGGCCTGGAAGCGCGGACCCACAGCGTGCCGGTGCGCCTGCACGTGGTTCGTCATCAGCACATAGGCGTGCACGGCGCAGCCGCAACGGATCGCCGCCTCGCGAAGGTTGGTCAGGTAGCGCATGCGATCTACGTCGCGGAAGAAGCACGGCTGGCGGTCGTTGCCGCGCTGGATCACATGCTGGGCGATCCCGGGCAGGTCGAGGCGGGGCTGGCGCGGCATGTGGCCAGCGTGGCGGAGGATGCCACGTCCGTCACTAGGAAATCGGGCCGATCAGCCGTGCGAAATCGACTCGGGGTTCTGCGTCGTTCGTACGGGCGTATGTGGCTCTGACCCCCTTCTCCGCTCCCCCTTCTCCTGTAATTCCCCGCGACAGGTTGCGTATACACCCCCGCAGACGCGCATTCCGCGGCGCCCGCAAAGCCCAGCTCAACGCCATGGGCCAACCGGACAGGATGGATCGTCGCGACACCTCCGCGCCGAGTCAGCCCCACCACTCAGGAGCATTGAAGAGATGAGAACACGCACCCCAGGATTCGCCGCCGCCGTTGCCGTGGCCTTGTCATTGGCATGCACAAGCGCGCTTGCCATTTGCCCGGCGGTCGAGATTGCCTCCGGACTTCAACGCCCGCTTGGCGTCGCCATCTCCAATCAGGGCAACCTGATCGTTTCGGAGACAGGCACCATGGCGTCGAACTCCGGCCGCATTTCGATCATCGATCAAGACGCTTCGACCCGCACGCTCATCACGGGCATGCCTTCCGGCATCGAATTCCTCGGCCAGCCCTCGGGCTTGGGCGGTGTCTTCATGCGCGGTCGCACGCTCTTCGTCACGATCGGCGTCGGAGATGTCGCCGTCGCCGGCCCCGCGCCTGGGACGGCGTTGGCCAATCCAAACCCGCTCTCCTCGCCGATCTTCAGTTCGGTCCTCGCCATCCACTTCAGCGCGGCCGTCGAGAAGAGCACCCAGGGCTTCGCGCTCACCCTTGCCGACCAGGATGCCCTGGCTGGCGGCCAGAAGGTCACGCTCAAGAACGCAGCGGGTGAGAAGTTGACCGTCGAGATGGTTGCCGACTTCCCGAACTACGTGCCGAGTCCCACGCCGGCAGTTCCGGCCAACATCCGCTTCTCGAACCCATTCGATCTGGTCGTCGAGGATGATGTCCTGTTCGTCACCGATGCCTCGCAGAACAGTGTCCGCAAGATCGACCTGACGACCGGCGCCCAGTCGATCCTCGCGTCATTCCCGAACATTCCCAACCCGTTGTTCCCGTCCGTCGGCGGGCCGTTCAGCGAGGCGGTCCCGACGGGGATTCGCGAGGTGGACGGCTTGTTGCTCGTCACGCTGTTCCGCGGCGTGCCGTTTGCACCGGGAACTTCGAACGTCGTCGCGATTGACCCGACGACCGGAGCATGGGCTTCGTTCATCGGAGGGTTGAAGACCGCGATCGGCGTGCTGTCCATGCCGGCCGGCATGAGCGCACATGACTATCTCGTCCTTCAGCACGCCTCTGCCGGGCCCTTCTTCGGAGGCCCGGGCCTGCTCCTCGGCTTCGATGCGGCCGGTGGTTCGAAAACCGTCGTGGCCGACTGTCTGGCGCTGCCGACCTCGATGGCGCTGGATGAGAAGATGGGAATCCTCTACGTCATCCAGCTTGGCGGAAACGTCCTCGCGATTCCGATGGCGGAGTAGTCCTGGAGACCAGTTCGATGGGGCGGTCGCTTCGCGGCCGCCCTCTGTCTCCGGGGAAAAAGGGGCCAGAGGAAATATCCGTTTGAATTTGTTCTGCGGCGGTATCAGGCGGCGCGCCACAGGCGCAGTGGAGTGTGGCGCGCGGCGTGGTTGAAGTCGGCGTCGGTGCTCAGTAGCGTCAGGTCGTGGCGGATGCACAGTTGCGCGATCAGGGCGTCGATGCTCCCGAGTGGCACGCCCTTGCGGCGACAGTGATTGCGGAGTTCGGCCGCTAGCACGTGGTCCTCGCGGTCCGGGCTGATCAAGGGCAGGGCCGAGAATCTCTCGATCAGTGCCGCGCGCGCCTTGGCGCCGGAGAACCCCTGCAGAAGTTCCTGCAGGATCAGCCCGGTGCAGATCACGGGCTGGCCGCGCGACAGCGCCGAGCTAAGTGCGTCGACTTCGGGTGTCGCTGCCGGTGCGTCGCGACGAAAGGCGAGCGACCACACGGAGGTATCGACCAGCAGGCTCACCGGCGCTGCCGCTCTCGCTTGTAGTCGAAATCAGTGTCCCATTCGAGCTTGCCCATCAGCTCGAGCAACTTCTGTTGCTGCCGTCGTGCGATGAACTCCTCGAGCGCCAGCGTTACGGCGGCCCTTTTTGTCGGTTTGCCGCTTACTTCGAGGGCACGATCGAGCAGGTCGGGGTCGATGGATAGATTCGTGGCCATGTGTCACCTCTCACACACGATCTTGCACACGCCTAGGCCGTTCGACAACCGGAGCAAGAAGGGCCAAAGGGAAATCCCGATTGAATGCGCGTAGGAAACTTCCTACGCGCGGTCGCGCTGCACAGCCATGGCGGGGCACGGTGATGCGGGTGAGGCTTTGTCGATTCCATGAATCGGCCAAACCATGCCGCGACGCCCACGCCTCGATCTTCCCGGCGTCCCGGTGCACCTGGTGCAACGGGGCGTCAACCGCGCTGCGGTGTTCATCGACGATGAGGACCGGACGCGCTACATCGAACTCCTGGACGCGGCGCTCGGCACGCTCGGCATCGGCATCCACGCGTACGTGCTGATGACGAACCATGTGCACCTGCTCGTCTCCGCGCCGATGGCTGGCTCGCTGTCGCGGGCGATGTGCCGGCTGGGGCCGCGCTACGTGCCGGAGTTCAATCGCAAGTATCGCCGTTCAGGCACCCTGTGGGAGGGGCGCTTCAAATCCTGCCTGGTGGACAGCGAGCGATATCTGCTCTCGGTCTACCGGTACATCGAACTGAACCCTGTTCGCGCAGCGATGGTGGCCGATCCCGAGCACTACGCCTGGTCCAGCGTCCATGGAAACCTGGGGACGCGCGCGGACCCACTGCTCACGCCTCATTCCAGCTTCCAGGCGTTCGTCTCCGGGAGGATGGGTAGGGACGCCTATCGCGAGTGGCTGGTATCGGCGGTTACGGACGAGGAACTCGCTCGAGTCCGGGAGCATCTTCGACAGGAGCGCGCGCTGGGCAGCCAGCGGTTTCAGGCCATGGTTGCGGAATCCCTCAATCGTCCAGTCCAATGTCCCCCACGAGGGCGACCGCGCCGTGAGCCGTGGGCGCGCGTCGATTCAAGTGAGCCTGCTCTGGATTGATTCAAACGGGTATTGCCTCTGGCCCCTTTTTGCCTCGCGTATGATCGGCACGGGGTTCTGCTTCTGACCAAAACGCGGCCCGGCGACGCGAACGGGTGCACAGGGAGGTGTCATGTCCGCTTTCGTCCGTGCGGTTTCCTTGTGGGCGGCTACCGGTTTCGCAATCGGCATGGCCGCCTTCCCGACTGACACCCTCGCTGTCGACTTGCGCGCGTCCAGATCTCCAGGCGATAACACCCATGACCGCGGTGTCTTCCGCGCGCAGGCTACGAGCCTGGCACCCACCACGACGGTGCTGGCGTCGAGTCCCGATCCGTCGGTCTACAGGCAAAACGTCACGTTGACCGCATCGGTCGGCGCGGCGTCCGGCACGCCCACCGGAATGGTCACCTTCTTCGATGGCGCCACACCGCTCGGCTCGGTGGCCCTGGCCGGAGGCGTCGCGGCCAAGGTCGTCGATACGCTGAGCGTGTCCATGCACAACCTCTCGGCCGTGTACTCCGGCGATGCCACGTATGGCACCAGCAATGGGGTGGACACGCACACGGTGAACAAGGCTTCGACGACCGTCATCCTGCTCGACGACTTCCCGGATCCGTCCCTGGTCGGTGAAAGCGTGCTGGTGGCCGCTTCGGTTACGGCCAACGCACCCGGCGGTGGCACGCCGAGCGGTGTCCTGCAGATCACCGCGCAAGGTTCGGCAGGCTGCACGATCCCCTTGCCGGGGACCCAATGCTCGCTGTTCTATACCGCCAGTGGCTCCAGACCCATCAGTGGTGCGTACGCAGGCGACGCCAACTACAACGGCTCTAGCAGCGCGATGGCGCGCCCGCACGACGTCTGGAGGACCGCGTCGTCCACCTCGATCACGAGCGACAACCCCGATCCCTCGGGGATCGGACAGACCGTCACGGTCGTGGTCAGCGTGGTCGGCGCCGGCAGCAACTTCGCGCCGGCCAGCGGCCAGGTCTCCGTGACCGGCACCAACACCACGGGTTGTACGTTCGATCGGCCCAACACCTCGTGCAACCTCACGTTCAGCGCGGGTGGCCCGCAGACGATCAGCGCCGCCTATGCCGGAAACTTCGACTACTTCGGATCCATTTCGTTGACTGCGACGCACCAGGTCGCGGACATCGCAACCACGACGACGATCGGCACACACGACCCGAATCCCTCGGTCGTGGGACAGGCCGTCGCGGTGAACGTAACAGTCGCGCCCGCACCCGACAGCGGTACCGTCACGGTAACCGGCACCAACACCGCGGGTTGCACGATCACGCTGCCGGCGACGTCGTGCAACGTGGTGTTCACGGCAGCAGGCGCGCAAACGATTTCGGCAAGTTTCGGCGGCACCGCCACGTTCGCACCGTCCGCAACCGCCGCGCCCACCGGGCACACCGTCGAGCTGGGCGACACGGTATTCATGAGCGGTTTCGAATAAGCTGCCGGGAAAGGGGGCCAGAGTGAGCCCTTGTTGCAGACCCCTTTTGGGGAAGTGGGGACGGGGGTGATTAAGCCCTCGGCCGACAGTCGGCTGCGCGGCGATCCCAGGCGCCCATGCTCCATCCCAAGCCTCGCGGCGGCGTTCAGCACCCATCGCGGCGGGCGTCATGGGCTCTCCTCGCCGGCAACGTGTCAGCGCCCGATCGGGGTGGCCACGGACAGTCTTCCCTCCCGACCAGCTAGCCGGTTCAGAGCCCCTTACGCCGGATTGAATTGCTCGGATCCGGCGGTGGCTGTCCAGGTTCTGTCCGCTGGACGATCGACTTGCCGTCCAGATGGACGTACGATCGAGCCACCGCCACGGTGAAAAGGGAGCAGCTGATGGGACGCGAGATGATGGAAGCGTTGATGGAAAAGTGGACGGCCGATCCCGAGTTTCGCGAGGGACTGCGCAAGGACCTCGAAGGGACGATACGTGCGGCCGGCCTGGAACTCTCCGAGGACGAGCTGCGTGCGCTGAAGGCCGTGGATTGGACGCTGTCGGACGAAGAGCTCGGCAACCGCGCGAGCAAGGCCGCGGTTGACAGCTGGTGCAGCACCAATTGCAGCTGCACCTGAGCATCGTGATATCCACGGACAGAACCGTCCGCGCGCCCCACGCGAGCTCTGCCGGTCGTCTCTGGGCGTCAACGTGTAACCCTTGAGCACGCCAGGGCGCGCGGTGACCAGTGCGCGTGACTCCGACGCCGGCGCATCCTCGATGCTGTCCGGCGTCGCGGCTTTTGCCGGGCTCTCCCCCCAGACACTCGCGCTGCTCGATGCGGAGCTTCGGGAGGAGCACTACGCGCCGGGTGTGACGGTGGTAAGCGAGGGCGACGTCGGCGATCGGCTGTTCGTCGTCGTCGAAGGCGAGGTCGAAGTCCTGGTGGCCGGCGCCAAGGGCCCGGTGCCCGTGGCGGTGCTTTCCGCGGGCGATCTGTTCGGCGAGATGGCCTTGCTCGCACCCGGTGGCGTGCGTGAGGCCACGGTGGTCGCCCTGACGGCCCTGCGTGTTCGGAGTCTCCCGGCGGAGGCGTTCCACACGCTCCTGGCGAGCCAGCCCGAGTTCGCCAAGGGCATCGATGCCTCGGTCGAGATCCTGCGCCGCTCGCGCTTCCTGAAGATGGTGGCCAGCCCGTTCGGGGCGATCGAGCCGCATCGACGGGATGCGCTGGCGGCGAGCCTCACCCTGCGCACCGTGGAGGCTGGCGACGAAGTCGTGCACCAGGGCGATCCGGGGGAGGCGGCGTTCCTGGTGCGGCGGGGGCGCTTCGAGGTACTGCTCGCGTCGCCGGGCGAGGCGGCGCGCAGGCTCGGTGTCATCGGGGTTGGGGCACTGTTCGGTGAGGCCGCCCTGCTCACCGGCGAGCCGCGCAACGCCAGCGTGCGTGCGCTCGAAGCGGGCGAACTGCTGGTCCTGGAGCGGTCGGATCTGCTCGCCGCGCTGGCGGACGACAGCGAGACCGGTCGTCGCATGATGGAGCTGCACCGGTTGCGGGCGCGTCCCCGGCAAGCGGAAGGCATCATCGTGCATCGCCGCGTCACCTCGGCAGGCGAGACCGTATTCACCCTCAAGGACCCCCGGCAGGGGCGCTATTACCGCCTCTCGCCCGAAGGTCACTTCCTGTGGGAGCGGCTCGACGGCCGGCACAACCTGCGCGACCTGACGCTCGATCTCATGGTCGAGCGCGGAAGCTTCGCGCCCGAGGCGGTGCAACAGGTACTCGCCGGGCTGTCGCGGGCGGGCTTTCTCCATCGCCCGACCCTGGCGCAGGACGTTGCCGATGTCGCCACCCGCCGGACCGGACTCCAGCGCGTGCTCGGCGCCTGCCGGCGCCTCGTCGACTGGCGCATCGCGATCTCCGGTGCGGATCCGGTGATGACGCGGTTGTACCGCGCCGGTATCCGCCATCTGTACTCGCGGCCTGCCCAGATCGTGCAGGCCGGGTTGGTGGCCTTTGGCCTTTACGCCTTCGCGACCAGCGCCCAGCAGGCCGGCTCGGGACTGGTCAGCAGCGCGGTACCGCTGGGCTGGGGCGTCCTGCTGCTGCCAGCCTTCGCGCTTTCCCTGCTGCTGCATGAAGCCGGTCATGCCTTCGCGGTGAAATCGTTCAGCCGCGAGGTGCACCGCATGGGCATCGGATGGCATTGGGTCACGCCGATCGCCTACGTCGATACCTCCGACATGTGGCTCGCGCCGCGCTGGCCCCGCATCGCGGTCAGCCTGGCCGGACCCTGGGCGAATGCCATCATCGGCAGCCTGGTGGCGATCGGGGCCTGGTCCGCTTCCGAGCCGGCCGTGGTCGCCGCGCTGTGGTCGTTCGCCGCGCTCCAGTACTACCTCGTGCTGATGAACCTCAACCCGCTGCTCGAGACCGACGGTTACTACGTGCTGATCGATTGGCTCGAGCGCCCGAACCTGCGCCCACGCGCGCTCAAGTGGTGGGGGCAGGAGTTGCTGCCCTCGCTGCGCGGGCGCGTCGACCTGCGAGGACACGTGATCGATCTGGTCTACGGCCTGGGCAGCATGGTCTATATCGCCGCCCTCATCGTGGTGATCGTGGTCGTCCATCGGCACGTCCTGCAGGATTGGCTGGCGACACTGCTCCCCGCCGCCCTCGCCTCGGGCGTGGCCTGGGGCCTGGGTGGTCTGGTCGTGTTCATGGCCGGGGCGGGCATCGCCGCCGACCTCGGATATGCCCAGCCCAAGGACGCGAGGCCCGCCGAATGAACCCGCCACGGCGGTTCCGGCGGCCCCGTCTGCGACTGAACTATCACGTGGCCCTGGTCCCGGAAGAGGGGGTCTACCTGCTCTCCGAGCGCGATCCCATCCTCCTGCCTGGACGGGTGTTCTGCCGACTCGTCCCCTGCCTCGACGGCCGGACGGACATCGACGGGATCGTCTCCGCGCTGGCCGACGAGTATCCGGCGTTGCAGGTGCGCGTGGCACTCGACGTGCTCGTGCGCGGTGGGTACCTGGTGGACGAGGACCCGGAATCGCCGCCGGCGTCGGGGGTGCCGCTGGCAATCGAGCGCCGCTCGTTCTGGGAAGGCCTCGGTCTCGACGCCTCCGTCGCCGAGGCGCGAATGGCAGCCACGCGCGTGACCCTGCGCGGCTTCGGCGGCGTGGCCCTGACCGCGTTCGAGTCGGCGCTGGAAGCCGCCGGTGTCCGGGTGGCGCGCGGACCCGACGACGCTGCCGGCGTGGTGCTCGCGGTCGTCGCGGACGCCCTCGCGCCTGGATTGGAGCAACTCAACGCAACCGCGCTGGCCAGCGGTCGGCCGTGGATGCTGGTCAAGCCGTTCGGCAGCGTGCAGTGGATCGGTCCGTGGTTCGCGCCCGGCGAGACGGCGTGCTGGGAGTGCCTTGGCCAGCGCGTGCGCCTCAAACGGCGGGTCGAGGCCTATCTCGCGGGCCGACCGCATCAATCGGCGGCGTCGCGCTACACCGATGCTGCCGCGGCAGCGAGCGTCGGTGTTGCGGCGAGCCTGGTCTCGCTCGAAGTGGCGCGCACGCTCGCCGGCGGTGGCTCGCTCGCGGGGCGCATCCTGACGTTCGACCTCAAGGAACGGCGGCTCGAGCAGCATGTCGTGGTGCGGCGCCCCCAGTGCCCCGCCTGCGGCCATCCGGTGGACCCCGCCACCGCTGCGCGACCCATCGAGTTCCAGTCGCGACGGAAGGCTCATACCGACGACGGTGGGCATCGGGTCGAGGCACCCCAGGCGACCATCGACCGGCTGATCCACCACGTCAGCCCCTTGTGCGGGCTGGTCGAGTTCCTGGAACCCGAGCCCATCACGGCCGCGCCCGAACTGCACGTGGTGCTGTCGGGTGCCAATCTCTCGCGCATGGCCCCGAACAACCTCGCTGGCCTGCGACGAAGTCTTCGCCACAACTCCGGCGGGAAAGGCCTGTCGCTCGTGCAGGCGCGGGCGAGCGCGCTGTGCGAGGCGCTCGAGCGATACTCGTCGACCTTCCACGGGGAAGAGCCGCGCATGCGCGCGAGCCTGCGTGAACTCGGGGAACGGGCCCTGCACCCCAACCGATGCATGCTCTACAGCGACAGCCAGTTTCAATCCCGTGCGAACTGGAACGCGCGCGCAGGATCCGATGTGCGCCACTCCCACGTCCCCGAGCCCTTCGACGACGAGGCCACGATCGATTGGACCGAGGTCTACTCGCTCACCGAGCGTACGCACCGGCTGCTGCCGACAGCCTATTGCTACTTCGCCGCACCCGAATCGACCGGCGCGCGCTTTGCGCCCGCCGACTCCAACGGCTGCGCCGCCGGCAACACGATCGAAGAGGCGGTACTGCAAGGATTCCTCGAACTGGTGGAGCGCGATGCCGTCGCCCTGTGGTGGTACAACCGCTTGCGCCGACGGCGGATCGCCATCGACAGCTTCGACGACCCGGCGATCGTCCATCTGCTGGCCGTCTACCGGCGGCTGGGCCGCGAGGTCTGGGCACTCGACCTGACCAGCGACCTCGGCGTTCCGGTGGTGGCCGCGCTGTCGCGACGCGTGGATGGCGCCGCCGAGCGCATCGTGCTGGGCTTCGGTGCCCACCTGGATCCGCGCATTGCGCTCGTGCGCGGGTTGACCGAAATGAACCAGATGCTGCTGGCCGAGCAGCAGACGGGGCCGGGCGCCAGCGGAGACCTGGCGGATTGGTTGGCGAGTGCGACCCTGGCCGGTCAGCCCCACCTGGTTCCCGCGGCGTTGCCGGCCCGCGCTGCGACCGACTTCCCGAGGCTGGCGACCGATGACATCCGCGACGACATCGAGCACTGCCGGACGGTGGTGGAGGGGAAGGGCCACTCGATGCTGGTGCTCGACCTGACTCGCCCCGATGTCGGTCTGGCGGTGGCCCGGGTGTTCGTTCCAGGGCTGCGCCACTTCTGGCCGCGCTTCGCGCCGGGGCGTCTGTATGACGTGCCCGTGGAGATGGGGTGGCTCGACTCCCCGACGGCCGAGCGCGACCTCAACCCGACCCCCTTCTTCTGGTGAACGCCCCGCTGGTTCGCCCGCGCATCGTCTTCGCGTTCGGTCCGGACGTCTCGCTCGCGGCCTCGGAAGACGCTGCGGGTGTCGCTGGGCTCCGGCTCTCGAATGGGAACGCGCACAGCGTGGTGCCGCAGGCGCCAGTCGATCTCGCGGCGGTAGCGCGGACGCTGGTTGCCGGTGGTGGCACCGAGGAGGCGTTGGAAGCGCTCGTTCCGACGCCGGCCGGCGTGCTCGCGCTGACCCTCCATCTCGGACTCTGGTGGCGTATCGGGTGGCTCCGATCGAGCGTCGTGCTCGGCGAGGTGACGCTGCTGACGGTGGTGCCCACCGGTCCGGTAGCGCGACGTCCGCGTCCGCTGGAGCCGGACCGCCGCTGGCGACTGTCGCGCTTTGCGTATCTGCACCGCGGCGGGCGGGAAATGTGGCTCGAGTCACCCAACGTGGCCGCGCGGGTGCTGCTGCCTGATCCGGGTTGCGTGGCCGTCATCTCCGCGCTCGCCCTGCCCCGCTCGCTCGAGGAACTGGCGCAGGCGACGGGCGCCGATACGACGACCTGCCGCGCGATACTGGAGATCCTCGCCGGGATCGGCATGGCTGCCGCCGTCGATGGAGACGGCGCCCTGCCTGAGGATCGCGACGCACGGCTGAGACATTGGGAGTTGCACGACCTGCTGCTGCACAAGCGCTCGAGGCGGGGATACCACGATGGCCGACTCGGGGCGACGTTCCGCTTCAAGGGCCAGCTGCCGCCGGCACCCGCGTTCGAGCCGCCAAGCGGCGGCGAGTCCATCGCACTCGCGGAGGCCGACATTGCCGCACTCAGCCAGAGCGATCTCCCATTCACCGCGGTGCTGGAGCAGCGCCGATCGACGCGGCGGTTTGGCGCGACGCCGCTCACGCTCGAGCAACTCGGGATCTTCCTGCACCGCACGGCTCGGCTGACGGAAAGGCCGGGCAAAGCAGCCGCACCAGCGCGGTCCCACGACGTGTCCGCGCGACCCTATCCCAGCGCCGGGGCGGTGTACGACCTGGAGCTCTACCTGACCATCACGGCCTGCCAGGGGTTGGCGCCGGGTCTCTACCACTACCAACCCGACAGCCATCGCCTCGAACGGGTGGCCGGGCTCGTACCGGCGGCCCTGGCGCAGCTTGCCGGCGCGCAAGCCTCGGGATCGCTGGACGCACCGCCACAGATCCTGGTCACGCTGGCCTCGCGCTTCCAGCGTGTCGCCTGGAGATACGAGGGCATCGCCTACGCGCTATGCCTCAAGAACGTCGGCGTGCTGCTCCAGACGATGTACCTCGTCGCCACCGCCATGCGGATCGGCGCGTGCGCCATGGGGTCCGGCGATTCCGAAGCGTTCGCCCGTGCCACGGCGAGCGACGGGATCTCGCTCATTCCGGTTGGGGAGATCGTGCTTGGAAGCCTGGAGGAATAAGGCCCAATGGCACTGCCGAAAGCCATCGCGCGCGCCAGGCGCACGATGGTGAGCCCACACACGTCCTGTTCGTGCGCATCGATGTCGGACCCGTTCGCGCCCTGGTGTGAACTCTTGTCTCCGCCGTCGGCCCAGGGCGCCGTGGTCGGCTAGTCTCCCCTGCGCGCCCGCCCGGGCATACGTCGCTTCGCCGAAAAGGAGTACACCATGGGATCTCGTCTGACACTGGCACTGACCACGGCCCTGCTCGCTTCCACCGCACACCCGGCACCACCATCGACACCCGTAGATCTGATCGGCACCTGGAAGGGCGAGCAGGTCTGCGACATCTTCTTCGGCAGGCCTGTCGAGAACAGATACAAGGCGGACACCATGTACGTGTCCCGGGACGGGGATCGCATGCGCATGCGCGCCACGTGCCAAGGCGGCGCGTTGCCGGGAGATTTCGAGACCTGCCAGGTCGACTACGTCGGTTTCCTGATGCCGGCGTTCAAGAATCCGGAGCACAAGAGCGAAGCCACCTTCAATGCGTGCAGGACCGACGAGGGGGCCTACTACAACGAAACCCTGCGCTTCGACAGGATCGAATTCACCGAGGGACGTGATGTCGATGTCGATGGCATCTCGCTCTACTCGTTGTACATCGTGCCCGACTCCCGCGGGCGAGTCACCGGGACCTGCACCTGGAAATACCACCGCGTGAGCACGGAAGATCCCCAGGTTCCTCCGTGCCGCGCGAATGCGGGTTCGGCCGCCAACTCGGCCACGACATCGACGCCTGCGGCTTCCGCTACGGCGAAATATCCGCGATAGCCGAAACTTCCGCCGACCCGGTGCCGGGCGGATCGAGTCGACGCGTGGCGGTTCCCGAGGATTCAGGAACCGCCATCCAGAACTCGTCGATCGCCACGAAGGTCTTGTAGGAGCGCGCGCCAGCGCGCGATCGAAGCACGGCAAGCCCGCCAAGAAGTCAAGAACGGAATGGGTACGGGAGCTGAGGTTCCTCCACCTTTCTTGGCCCTTCGTGTCGTAGGCCGGAGTGCGCCGCAGGCGCTCCCCGGCGCTGCGCAGCGATGCGCATTCAGAGCCGCGAAAACAGCGAAAACAGGGGTCAGACCACAGTTCTTCCTCGTCTCGGTGAAAGCCCCGCCGATATCTGTGGTCTGACCCCGGTTTCCACCGGTTTCCGCGACCAGGGGCACTACCGCGCGCACCGCCCGCCGCGGCGGCGTGACTCCCGACCGGCCACGACGCCGAGGGCGAGAACCGAAAGACGACAGGATGCGGCGACGAACCCGCAGGCTTGCGCTCGGCCCGCTGTCGGGAATCAACGAAGAATGGATGCTCATAAAGTCGCTGCGCGGCCCGGCGATGCCGAAATCCCACACACAGGCACCCGATCCGTGCCCAAACCGGCGCTTGTGCGGCTACCACCTACCCGCCAGACTGGCCGAATAGCGCGTTTGTATTTCCCCTACCTGGCCGCTGAAGGCGCCGGTATCGACTCGTAGACCTCGCGGAGGTCGCCGGCACGGATTCACGCTTGAACAAACTGATCCGCATCCTTCGCGAGGAACTCGCCGGCCTGCATCCGCGCCTGTTGCTGGCCCGGATGCTGCTGGCGCCGCTGCCCATCCACGTTGGCGGCAGGGTGCGCGTCATGGTGCTGCGCCTGATCGGCTTCAGCATCGGCCCACGCACGCTGGTCTGTTCGACGCCCATCATCACCGGTGGCCAGCGGCTTTATGGACAGCTGCGCATCGGTTGCGACTGCTGGCTGAACGTGGGCGTGTTCTTCGACCTGGGCGCGCCTGTCTTGATCGGTGATCGCGTTGCGATCGGGCACGAGGCGATGCTGCTCACGAGCAGCCATGCGATCGGATCGGCCGAACGGCGCGCCGCTGCGCTGCAGGCTGGTCCCATCACCATCGGCGATGGCGTCTGGCTCGGCGCGCGCTGCATCATCCTGCCAGGTGTCAGCGTGGGCGCCGGCGCGATGGTGGCCGCAGGCGCGGTGGTGAACCGCGACGTGCCGCCGAACGCCATGGTGGCCGGCGTGCCGGCGCGCGTGGTGAAGACGCTGCCCGAGGAGGGGCTAACCGGGTCAGGTACCGGTCGGAGTCGACCAGGCAAGACTTGAACCGACCTTCCCAGAGTGTTCCGGTTCGGCGGTGGCGCAGGTTGAAGTTGCGCACATACGCCTGGACAGAATTGCGCAGGGCCCGAGAGAGGGACCCGGCCTCGCTCGACGAGAGCAACAAGTGCACGTGATTGCCCATCAACGCGTAGGCATGCAGCTCTACGGACTGGCGTAGAAGCTGCTCGCACGTCAGAAGCAGGTACGAGCGCCGATCCTCGTCGTCGACGAACACCGCGCATCGGTTCACGCCGCGATGGGTGACGTGGAGCGGAACTCCCGGCAGTTCGCAGCGTACAGCGCGTGGCATGAGGCCTCCTGGCCGGAAGCATCACGCCATCGAGCAGCTTCCGACAGCAGAGATTCGCGCGCCACGCGGCAGGAAATCGCCGTGGGTCAATTACCCCCGTCCCCTTATCGCTCCTGTTACCCTGCGCAGTCGCTTCGCACACCAACCTGAAGGAAGCTCGTGCGCATTTCCGTGTTTCAAGCCAGTCTTTCAGATTATGTGACGAAAGCGGGAGGTACCCAATTGATTCGCCGCCACACCGGGCACCGATTATCCTTGGCGCTTGTTGTCTCCGTGGCGCTTTCTTCGTGGCCTGTTCTCGCCCAGGAGAGCACGGATGCCGTCTTCATGGACGGGTTTGAGATTTCGACCTGCGCGGACAACATCGATGCCGATGGCGACGGGTACCCGGGCTACCCGACGGATCCTGGCTGCACGAGTCTCGTCGACAACGACGAGGTTGACGACTGCCCATCCGGCCCCAGTTGCTCGCAGTGCGCAAACCAGATGGACGACGATGGCGACGACCTGATCGACTTTCCGTCTGATCCGGGCTGCGCCGCCGCCTCGGATTCGAGCGAAGGTGACCCGCTCGCCTGCGCGGATGACATCGATGCCGAT
>Ga0315912_10003871_pt1 | contig 14538 bp, 10 predicted proteins | sample VfabasoilMG_FD_204469 | JGI IMG/M metagenome (GOLD analysis project Ga0315912, IMG submission 204469) | Garden soil microbial communities collected in Santa Monica, California, United States - V. faba soil | ecosystem: Environmental > Terrestrial > Soil > Garden | place: USA: California... | reverse complement strand
CACGCACCTCGACTCGCTCGCGCACATCAACGAGCAGGGTGTCTTCTACAACGGCTACAAGCCCGACGCGGACACCGTGGTCAAGGAACGCCACGCGAAGAACTCGATTCACAACGTGAAGAACGGCGTCTTCACGCGCGGCGTTCTGATCGACATCCCTCGTCTGAAAGGCGTCCCGTATCTCGAGCCCGGAACACCAATCTACGTCGAGGATCTCGAGGCGTGGGAGAAGCAGGCTGGAATAAAGGTGTCTGCTGGTGATGCGCTGTTCGTGCGAACCGGCGTGTGGGCGCGACGCAAGGCCGTTGGCCCCTGGCTGCGCGGACGAGCGGAGGGCGGACAGTCAGCCGGTCTTCATCCGTCGGTGCTCCCGTGGCTCAAGGCGCGTGACGTCGCGTTGCTCGGAAGCGATCACCCGCAATACGTCTCGCCTGGAACGCCCGGCGCGCCGCGAGGCGCAGTGCACGACTTCGCGCTCGTGTATCTGGGCGTCCACCTCTTCGACAACTGCGATCTCGAGGCCCTGGCTCAGGCAGCTGCATCTCGCAAGCGATGGGAGTTCCTGCTGACGGCGGCGCCGTTGCCGATTCCCGGCGGAACCGGATCACCGCTCAACCCGATCGCGACGTTCTGAGATGGCGAAGAAGGGGAGCACCGCACTCGATCGCCTGCGAGCGCTCTGCCTCTCGTACCCCGAGGCGAGCGAGGCACCCTCGTGGGGGCACCCAAACTTCAAAGCGGGGAAGAAGGTGTTCGTCACCTTCGAACAGATCAAGGGGCGGCCGTCGATTGCCTTTCGCCTCGAGCCAAAGGACGTCGAGCGACTCCTGATGAGGAAGCAGTTCTTCGAGACGCCTTATGGCCGAGGACAGTGGGTCAGCCTGTGGGCCGATGATGAGCTCGATTGGAAGGCAGTGATCGATCTCGTTGACCGCAGCTACCGCGTCGTCGCGTTGAAGCGAATGGTCGCGGCGCTCGACAAGGCGCCACTCAAGTGATCAGCCGATAAGCCGTTGCCGCATCGCGTCCGAGATGTTGCTACCGGTCAGAATCGTGGCGACTCGTTTGCCGCGAAACCGGTGCGGATGGGCGACGATGGCCGCGAGGCCGACGGCACCCGCTGGCTCGATGACAAGGCCGAGATGCTGATGCGCCAGTTGCATCCCGTTCACAATCTGGTCCTCGGTGACCGCCACGATCGAGTCGTATAGACCCTCGAGCAATACGAGCGCTTCGGGCACCGGCACCCTGGCCGCGATGCCGTCGGCGATCGTGTCGGAGTCTGATGTTTCGATAAGGCGCCCTGCTGCAAGCGAGAGCTGTAATGCCGGCGCCTTCTCGGCGACGACGCCAATGATCTCGATCCGCGGAGCAAGGTGACGTATCGCCGCGCCGATTCCAGTCAACAGGGCGCCATCGCCAAGCGGTACCGTCACGGCGTCGAGGTCCCCGGCTGAAGCGGTCAATTCCACGCCGATTGTTCCAGCGCCTTCAGCGATGATCGGCTCCGCGCCATCTTCGAGGAAGCGGAAGCCGCGATGGTGCGCGAACTCGCGCGCCGCCAGCTTCGCCTGATCGAAGTCCGCGCCGACCAGGTGCACGTTCGCGCCCAGGCGCCGCATCGCCTCCACCTTCAAGGTGTTCGCGCTCTCTGCGGCAAACACGATGCATTCGCATCCGCGACGGCTGGCCGCATACGCCAACCCTTGGCCAAAGTTGCCCGCGGACGCGGAGACCAGCGTGTCGCCCTCGCGCAGTTCGGTGGCGACATACAACTCAGCGCCACGCCCCTTGAATGATCGAATCGGGTTGAGCGTTTCTACCTTGCTCACCAGCTGACATCCGAGCACGGTGTCCAGCGCGGGATGCTGGAAGAGCGGACTGTTCAGGAATACCGGGTCGATGTGAAGGGGTGACGCGAGGATTCGGGCGACGTCGACGCGACGCGGCGATGTCATTGGAATGGATCAGTATGACCCGTGGTGATTCCCACGGAAGATCGAGAAATCTACCAATTACGACGGCCAATTCCGGGACGTTTCTCAATCAAATACATAAGTCTTGATTCATAGAGGGTGTGGGAGTAGTGTCCCAACCCATCGGCAAGCACCATCGCGTCCCTTGTTGTGGCGCGATTCCATTGAGCACGTTGGAGATACCAATTTCAGGGTAGCAGGGGGAACAGAACCTATCGGCGTGACCTAGTTCGGGACGGAACAACCACAGAGAGGTGGCATATGCGCTCAGGCGTGAAGGCGCTGGCGATAGCGGCGTTGATCATCCTCCTCCCAACCATGGCCCGTGCACAGGCAGTGATCACGGGGTCGGTGAGGGATACCTCAGGGGCAGTACTTCCCGGTGTCACCGTTGAAGCCAGCAGTCCAGCGCTGATTGAGAAGGTCCGCACAAGCACCAGCGACAGCAGCGGACAGTACCGCATCGAAGATCTCCGCCCGGGGATCTACAAGGTAACGTTCACATTGCCTGGGTTCAGCACCTTTGAACGCGAAGGCGTCGAGCTGACCGGTTCGTTCACAGCCACCATCAACGCGGACATGCGCGTTGGCAATCTTCAGGAAACCGTCACGGTCACTGGAGAGAGCCCAATCGTTGACGTCTCGAGCGCCCGGCGTCAGACCGTCATCAACAACGAGGTGCTCAAAGCTATTCCGACCGTGCGCAGCTACAACGCGCTGGTCGTCGTCGTGCCTGGCGTCGTAACCAATACCAATGACGTCGCCACCGGCACTGCCACCACGCAGTTTCCAATCCATGGTGGACGCAACAACGAAGGCCGCATGACCATCGACGGCCTCAACGTTGGCAATCCTCCTGGCGGCAACCAGCCACCAGGCTTCTCCGTGGACGTTGGCAACTCCGAAGAGATTTCATTCACGACCTCCGGCGGACTCGGTGAGTCAGAGACCGCGGGTCTCGTGATGAACGTCGTGCCGAAGACCGGCGGCAACACGATTCACGGCTCGCTGTTCTACAGCGGCAGCGGCAAGAACCTTCAGTCGGACAACTCTGAGGGCACCGGTGTCGCAGCGCCCACCCCGTTGACGAAGATCTACGACGTGAACGGCGCTGTCGGCGGACCGATCATGCGCGATAAGTTGTGGTACTTCGCCACGGCGCGCACGCAGGGCAGCACCCGTGTCAACGCGAATCAGTTCGTCAACCTGAATGCGGGCGACGCCACCAAGTGGCTCTACGCCCCGGACCTCAACGACCCCGGCTTCTCCGATCGCACGTGGGAGAACGTCAGCGGACGCCTGACGTGGCAAGTGACGCCGCGTAACAAGATCGGCGGCTACTGGGACGAGCAGTGGGTGTGCCGCAAGTGCGAGGGGAACACGATCGGGATTACGACTCCGGCCGTCGTGTCGCCGGAAGCGAATGGTCCCAATCAGACATTGCCGCTGCGAGTGCCGCAGGTGACGTGGTCGTCGCCGGTGACCAATCGGTTGCTGTTCGACGCCGGCTTCGGTGGCACCTACTACGGCTGGGGCAATTTCGAGCGTAATCCGAACCCCACGCACGACCTGATCAAGGTCACCGAACAGTGCGCGGCAGGATGCGCGGCCAACGGCAATCGGCCCGGCATCGTGTATCGCTCGCAGGATTACGGCGACAACCGCACGGGTTCGTACACATGGAGGGGATCGGTCGCCTACGTCACTGGCCGCCACAGCTTCAAGGTTGGCTATCAGGGGACGCTGATGACCGACGACCGCACGTGGACGACCAACACCACCGATCTGTGGTACCGCGTCAACAACGGCGTCCCGAATCAGTTGACCCAGACGATCTCACCGTGGATCAACAACGCACGTGCGGGATGGGATGCGGTCTTCGCGCAGGAACAGTTCACGATGGGACGGCTGACGCTGCAGGGTGCGCTCCGCTTCGATGTTGCGAGCAGCTGGTTCCCCGAGCAGAACATCGGGCCGGATCGGTTCCTCCCCGTGGCGTACTCGTTCCCGGAGAGCAAGGGCGTTGATAGCTACAAGGACATCACGCCGCGATTTGGGATGGCCTATGACGTCTTCGGAAACGGCAAGACGGCCGTGAAAATGAACCTGGGCCGATATCTCGAAGGTGTCGGTGTGCAGCTCACGTACGCCAACTCGAATCCGACACTGCGCATCCCAACGTCAACAGGGCCTTTCGGCGTGCCCGGTGTGACCAGGACGTGGATCGACGCGAACGCGAACATGATTCCTGATTGCAATCTCTCGAGTCCGCTCGCCAACGGGAATCCCGCTGCGGTCAACGGCGGCGGCGGCGCCGATTTCTGCGGTCAGGTCTCGAACGTGAGCTTCGGTCAGCCGGTCTTGTCCGGAAACTTCGATCCTGACCTTCTCAATGGATGGGGCGTTCGCGCCGGCGACTGGAGCCTGGGCGTGTCCCTTCAGCAGCAACTCATGCAGCGCATGTCGATCGAAGTCGGGTACTACCGCCGATCGTTCGACGGCTTTACGGTCACCGACAATCTCGCGTTGACCAACGCCGACCTCACGCCCTACACGGTGCTCGCGCCGTCGGATTCACGGCTGCCCAACGGTGGCGGATACCCGATCGGCACGCTCTACGACGTCGTTCCCAGCAAGTCGGGTCAGGTGAACAACCTGTCAACGCTCGCCTCGAAGTACGGCAAGGAATACCAGTACTTCAACGGCCTCGACGTGACACTCAGCCTGCGTCAGGGTGGGCTCACGCTGCAGGGCGGAACGAGCACGGGGCAGAACGTCGCGGACGCGTGCGATGCGCGAGCCAACCTGCTCGAGCTGAATCAGGGCATTGGCGCGGGCCTCGTCGGATCGACCGTCAATACGGTGAGCCCGTACTGCCACGTCGCATACGGGTGGCTCACGCAGCTACGCGGTCTCGGGTCGTATGTGATCCCGAAGATCGACGCGCAAGTGAGCGCGGTGTTCCAGAGCAAGCCTGGTCAGCTGCTCGCGGCCAACTACGCCATGCCGGCGTCGGTGGTTGCGCAGTACCTTGGCCGCGCGCCGTCTGGGAACGTCACCAACGTGACCATCAACCTGATCGAGCCGGGATCGGAGTACGGCGACCGGATCAACCAACTCGACTTCCGTTTCGCCAAGAACTTCAGGTTCGGCTCGACGCGGTCGATGTTCTCGGTTGACCTCTACAACTCGCTGAACGCGAACCCCGTGATCAGCTACAACAACAGCTTCACACCGAATGGTCAATGGCTGCAGCCGAACTCGATCCTCACGGGCCGGCTGATTCGCATCAGCGTCGATTTCAATTTTTAGGACCCATCGGCCGGCTTCCTTACGGAGGCCGGCCGTTCGTCAACTCCCAACTTCCAAATTCCCAATTCCCGACAGCGGCGGGCCTTCAGGCCCGCCGTCTGCCCGCCGATAAGACGGTCGTGCCGAACTGCGCCAACTGTGGAGCGCCGATGCCGGTCAACCGGAATACCGGTCTGGCCGTGTGCGGTCACTGTGGCTCGAGTGAACAGCTCGCCGGTATCGCTACGCTCATCGAACTCGCGGGCGCGAGCGACCAGATGTGCCCGGCCTGTCACACACCGTTAGCGGGCGGAAGGCTCGACGGGCACTCGCTGCTGTTCTGTCAGCGCTGCGAGGGGTTGCTCATCGAGATGGAGAACTTCGTGTCCGTGATCAACGCGGCGCGTGCTCGCGAGGAGCAGTCAGGAACGATCCCACCGCGACGGCAGACGCCGGGTGATCGCACCATCGACTGTCCTGCCTGTCATCGTCCGATGCTGAGTCATTTCTACGGCGGGCCTGGCAATCTCGTGATCGACACCTGTGAGCCGTGTCATCTGAACTGGCTCGACCCGGGTGAGCTGCGCCGCATCGCGCGTGCCCCTACGACCCGCTAGAAGTCGTCTTCGGTGCTGTGATTTCGAACGTGAAGCGAAGCGCGGGAATCTTGTTGCCGGGATGATCGTCCGCGTAGGTGAGCTGCGGTTGACGGTAGAGCAACTGCGTCTCGGTCGGCGGCCCCTGATAGATCCCCGGATACAAGTCGATGATGTGAATGCCCGGCGTCCCCGTGGCGTGGAAGTTGATCACGACGTCGCCCTGGCTGTTGAACCCGCACGCGTAGCCCATGTAGGCGTTGTCGTACGTCGCGACGTAGATGTTGTCGTACTCAGTCCAGCCGACACCCTTCAGATGGATCGTCACAGGCGTGCCGACAGGCCCGGACGTGGCCGAGATGCTGACGATGCTCGTTTCGATGACGAAGAACGCGCGCGCGAGCATTTTGTCGCCGGCGCGCAGCGCGAGGCCGTGCAGGCCGCCGAGGTCGTCGGGGACCGTGAGTGGCGACTCGATGCGGCCGTCACCATTCACCTTCACGCTGCCGAATTCCATTTCCTGCGGCTCGAATCCGTTGCCGCTGACGCGGCTACCCACATAGGTCTGCCACGCGAGATCGATCGACGTGTTTGCGGGAAAGCCTTCGCCGCGCAGCATCACCCGCGAGCCCACGGGGCCCTGGGTTCGATCGAGACTCAGCGTCGCCTTCTCGACGTGAACTTCGGTCTTCGGCACCGGCTGGCGCTGATACGGTTCCGCAAATGCCGTCAGCGACGGAGGAGCCCCGGGCGTGGTTCTGAACGTGAACTGTGGGCGTGGAAGATGAGCGACGGGTGACTGCTCGTAGTTCAGATATCCCTGGCCCTGATAGCCAGTGAGGATCCTGACGACGTGATCGCCAGACGGACCGGCCGCGCGAAATCGTGCGACCGCGGATCCTTTCGTTCCCGCAGCGGAGACGAACCCAACCAAGTTGTTATCCCAGTTCACCACCCACGTGCTCTCCATCGTCCGCCAGCCGAGCCCTTTGACCGTGAGCTCGATGGGTGTGCCCACTGGCCCGGAGGCAGGAGTCAGCTCAAAGCTCTGCGTGACTTCGATGCCGTTCTGCGCGACCGGCTTCCCGTCGACGAGCGCGATGATCTCGTGAACCCCGCCGTAGTCTTCGGGGATGGTGAATCGCGCGTCGAGCGATCCGTTGGCGTCGATCGTGAAATTGCCGAGCGAGATGGTTGTCTCTGCGTACTTCTTGCCGCGGAAGCGGTAGTAATCCTCGACCACCCAGCCGCCCGTGACCGTTCCCCACGTGAGATCGACGGTCTTGCCCGCAGGAAGTCCAGTCGCCTTCGCGATCACCTCCGTCCCGACAGTCGGTGACTTGTAAGTGAGCGAGAGTGTTTGCGGCGCGCTCTCGGGTGCAGCCGGCGATGAGGCTGGCGCGGGAGACTCAGGTAGAGAGGCAGCAGTCTTCGAACAGGAGACTGCTGCCACGAGCGCCAGCAGCGGGACCGCCGAGCGCAGGAACTTCATCGACTACTGAGCGATCACGAGTTGTGATGCTTCGGCCGAGAACGGCGTGAACGTCGCCTTGCGTCCGAACTTGTCGGTTGCAGTCACGGTGTAGCTGATGCGGCCGATCGGCGCATCGGCCGGAACCGTCCACGAACCGGTCCACAACTCGTAAGGCACCTTGATATAGCCACGTGGTGCCGGCGCCGTCGGGCCGGCGGCGCCACGCCAATTCATGGGCACATCAACCGTCTTTCCGGCGTAGGTGACATGCGCGACGAGCGCAGCCGTTTGCTCCACTTCACCGGTGCCACCGTCGATCGCCGTCATGCGGAACCCGACACGCTCGCCGCGCTTGAAGCGACTCGTCAGGATGCAGTTATTGGGATCTGTCGGGTTGATGAAGATCGCAGTGTCTCCCCAGATCACCAGCTTTCCTGACGGGTGTCCGGTCTGCGGGGGCGGCGGAGGAGCAGGGGCCTGTGCCTCCAGATAGCCGGAGAAGCTGACAACCGACAGGGCGATAAGGGCCGCGGAAAACACGGCGGTATATAGCGATTTCATAACGCCGGACTATAGCCGAATCTCTGGTCCTTGGTCCATCGTTCTTGGTGCTTGGTCCATCCTTGGTCCTTGGTCCTTGGTCCGGCTTAGAACGCCAGCCAGCAGCCGATCGCGCCGATGACGGTCATCGACAGGCCCCAGATGAGAAGCTTGTTGTAGGTCTGGCGCACCTGTTCAGGGTCGCTGATGCCGGCAATGCACATCGCGCCCGTCGTCGAGAGCGGCGACATGTCCACGAGATGTGCGCCGATGTTCATTGAGGAGGCGACGCCGAACGGGTCGCCTCCGAGCCTCGCGATCAGCCCGGGAACCGTCGGCAGGAACGCCGGAAGGACGACGCCGGATGTGCTGCTGTAGACAGAGATGACGCCAGTGACGAACGCGATGACTCCGGTCAGCGTGCCTGGTGTTGCGAATTTCGCCAGGATCTCCGTGAACAGGTCGAGCCCTCCGGTTTTCTCGAGCAGCGCCACCAGCACGCTGACTCCGCTCACCATGAGGATCGGAATCCACGGCATCTTCCGGATCGCATTCTCGTGGTCGGCGACGCGCAACCCAGCCAGCACCACGGCGCCTGTAAACGCCGCCATGCCGATGTTCGCGTTCAGGAAGAGGACGAATACGAGCACGACACCGATCACTCCGAGTGTCAGCCAGTGCGAGCCGCTCAGGCGTGTTGCCTCGGCGGTCTGCTCGCCGCCCGTGTATCGATTCTTGAACAACTGGAGACCGCCAAGCAGGAAGTAGCCACCGAAGGCAATGATTGCGTGCGCCAGGAGATTGGCGATGTAGGTTCGCATTTCGAACCCACCGAGCCCGATCTTGTCCATGAGGCCAGTGACGATGATCCCGGTCGGCGCGACAGGAGAGAGTGCGCCGGATTGAGCACCGTTGCCGACCATGATCGCCATGAGAAACGGCGGGATTGAAGCGCGTGCCGCGACTGCCATCGCCATCGGCGCAAGCATTGCCGCGGTGGCGACGTTACCCGGCCCGAGCGAGGCGATGATGGATCCGAGCACGAAGAACATCACCGGGATGAGACCGGCGTTGCCGCGGCAGATGCGGACTGCTGCGTGCGCCACTCGATCGAGCGTGCCATTGAGTTGCGCTTGCGTGAAGAGCAGCGTCACGCCCGCGAGCGTCAGGAACAACTGCACCGGGAAACCGCTCAACACGTCGTTGAGGCTCATGCTCCCGAGATACACGCCGACGATCCATGCCAGTGCCAGTGCCAGCACGCCCACGTTGAGCGTGGAAAAGCAGCTGACGATCATGGCGATCACGAGGGCAAGAAGCGACAACCAGGCCAGGTTCATAGAAGACTCTCGAGAAGCACGGCGGGGTGAAGCGCCTTTTCACCGGTAAAGTCCGCGATTTGATGACGGCACGACGTGCCCGCAGCGACGACCACTGATCCCTCGGCCTTCGCGCGTACCGCGGGAAAGAGCTTGCGCTCTCCGATCGTGCGCGACACCTCGTAGTGGTCGTGTCCGTAGCCGAACGATCCGGCCATGCCGCAGCAGCCGGCATCGAGGTCCACAACGTTCGCTCCCGGAATACTCGACAGCATCGTCTTCGCCGGACCCACCAGCGCCATCGACTTCTGGTGGCAGTGGCCATGCAGCAAGACGGACTGCGGTCCCGGTTTCAACGAGAGCCGGTCCATCAGCTTTGCGGCGAACTCTTCGAAGAGCACGCTGACGGACGCGACCTTCTCGGCCTTGCGACGACTCTCGCCGCGCAGCAGTGCCGGCGCGTCCTCGCGAACAGCGGACAGACAACTCGGCTCGCAGAACACGAGGGGCCGGCCGGCAGACGCGTCTGCGTAGAGCGCTTCGGTATTCTGCTCCGCCATGTCGCGCGCGGTGCCAAGCAGTCCCTTGGAAATCTGCGGCCGCCCGCAACAGAGGTTCGGCGCGAGGGCGGTCCGAATGCCTGCCTGCTTCATCACGCGCAGCGCAGCGAGCCCGATCTCCGGGTCGTAGTGATTCGTGAACGTGTCGTTGAACAGCAGGGCATCCGGCTGCCCGTTCTCTGCGGGGGCGAGCGATCGCAGCGTACGCCGCTTGAACTGCGGCAACCGTCGTCGGCGATCGACGCCGACGAATTTCTCGTTGAGACTTCGCACCGGAGCGCTTCCCGCGATCCAGTTCGACAGCGGTGCGAAGCGGCTGCCCCACTTCGCGAGCGTCGAGACGTTGCCCAGCACGCGCGCTTCGAGCGACGTGCCGTGACGCTGCCAGTAGTCGGCGAGAAACTCGCTCTTGAAGCGAGCCACATCGACGCCGACCGGGCATTCGGCCTTGCAGGCGCGGCACTCGAGGCAGAGGTCGAGAGACTCGTAGACGCCATGATCGCCGAGCCCGGCCTCGCCGAGCTTTCCCGCGATCGTCAGGCGCAGGACATTGGCGCGTCCGCGCGTCGAGTGCTGCTCGTCCCGTGTGGCCATGTAGGACGGGCACATCGTTCCTTCGAGCGTCTTTCGGCAGGCGCCGAGCCCGCTGCACATCTCGATTGCGCCAGCAACGCCGCCGGTGTCGTAGTCGAAGAAGGTGATCGGATTGCGCGCGGTGTACTTCGAGCCAAAGCGCAGGTTCGACGTCATGGGAGGGCAGTCGACGATCTTGCCGGGATTGAAGAGCCCGTGCGGATCGAAGGTCTGCTTGATCGTCCGGAACGCAGAGTAAAGCGTCGATCCGAACATCTTCTCCATGAATGGGCCGCGAACAAGCCCATCGCCATGCTCACCGGACAGCGCGCCGCCGAACTCGAGGACAAGATCCGAGATGTCGTTCGCGATCGCCTCGAACTGTTTCACGCCGGCATCGGTCTTCATGTTGACGACCGGCCGTACGTGCAGGCAGCCGACGGAGGCATGCGCATAAACACCGGCCGTTGTGCCATGCCGCGCGACGATCTGGAGGAAGCGCTCGATGTAATCGCGCAGCCGCTCCGGGTCCACCGCCGTGTCCTCGACGAACGAGAGCGACTTGGCATCTTCGCGCATCGCCATCGAGAGGCCGAGGCCCGCTTCTCGCAGGCTCCAGACGCGCGCCTGTGCAGCGAGCTCGAGCGCATGGTGGTAGCGGTATCCGAGCTTGTGCGCGCGAAGGTCCTGTTCGAGTGCCTGGAGCCGCGGAGGCAGGTTCTCGGCGCGATCGTCGTAGAACTCGACGCAGAGCAGCGATGCGGGATCACCTTCGATGAAACTCTGCCGCATCGCTTCGAGCGCGGCGCTCTTGCGCGTGTGATCCAGGATGGACTTGTCCATCACCTCGATCGCCGACGGATGATGCCGGAGGATGACCGGTGCGGCAGCAAGCGATTCGAGGAGATGCTCGAACTGAATCGCCATCACCGCCTTCGCCTTTGGCAGCGGCACCAGCCTGACCTTCGCCGAGAGCACGACACCAAGCGTGCCCTCGGAGCCCACCATCATTCGCGCAAGATTGAATGGACGCCCCGGGACGAAGTCGTCGAGGTTGTAGCCGCCGACGCGGCGGAGCACTTTGGGAAAGCGGCGCTCGATCTCGTCTTTATGGGTCGCGGCCAGTTCGGCGACCGTTCGATAACACCGAGCTTCGAGCGTGTCGCCCGAGCACTTTCGCGCGAGCTCACCTTCGGCGAGCGGACCGAACGTGACGACCGACCCGTCGGAGAGCACCACTTCCTGCTCGATGACGTGATCGATCGTCTTGCCGTAGATCACCGAGCGGGCGCCGCTCGAGTTGTTGGCCATCATCCCGCCGAGAGTGGCGCGGCTGGCCGTCGAGACGTCGGGAGCGAACCGCAGCCCGTGCGGGCGAAGTTGCGCGTTCAGTTCGTCGAGGACGACGCCCGGTTCAACGCGCGCCCATTGCTCCTGCACGTTCAGTTCGAGGATGGCGTTGAGGTACTTCGATGTATCAACGACGAGCCCGGCGCCGATCGCCTGGCCAGCCTGCGACGTGCCGCCGCCGCGCATCGTGATCGGGCAGTGCAGGCGCGCACAGATCTGGACGAGGCGCTTGAGATCGTCGCGCGTACGCGGCAGCGCCACGCCGATCGGTTGAATCTGATAGACGCTTGCGTCGGTCGAGTAGAGGGCTTTCGAAACGGCGTCGAATCGAAACTCACCCGAGAGTGCGGTTTCCAGTTCCCGTTGAAGCTCTGAGGCGCTGACTGCGGATGTGCTCACAGCGCCTCGAGGCCGGCGCGCAGTCGTTCGAGCCCGCGAGCGAGCGTGTCACCACCGCTGGCGAACGAGACGCGCAGCGTGCCTTCACCGCCCGGGCCATACGCCGCGCCGTGAATGACCGCGACGCCCGCATCGTTCAGGAGCTGCCGGCGGATCTGCTCTGACGGGATGCCAGTTTCGCGCGCATCCACCATCGCGAAGAACCCACCCTCAGGCGGAAGCACGTGCACGCGAGGAATGCCGCTCAGCGCACTGAGGACGAGCGATCGCCGTCGCGTGTATTCGGCGCGCATCTCGTCGACCGCGTCCTGCGGGCCGGTCAAGGCGACGGCGGCGGCGTCCTGGACGAACGTGGCCGGACCGCGGCTCGACTGCTGCAACGACAGAAACATGCTCTGAATGATCGGCGCCGGCGCCGCGCAATAGCCGACGCGCCAGCCGGTCATCGCGTAGGTCTTCGACAGGCTGTTCAACAGCACCGTGCGCTCGCGCAGGTCGGCAGACAGCGAGGACGGCGAGATGTGCTTGCAGCCGTCGTAGGTGATCGCCTCGTAGATTTCGTCGCTGATGAGCACGAGATCCCGTCGCGATACGACGTCGGCGATGGCACGCAATTCCGACTCGCGAAACACGGTGCCCACCGGGTTCCACGGCGTGTTCAGCAGGAGCGCCCTCGTTCGCGACGTTACTGCGGCATCGATCGCCTCTGCGGTCAGAACGAAACGGCCTTGTTCGATCTTCGCGCGCACGGGAGCGAACCGGCCACCTGCCAGAAGAATCGGCGAGAGATAGGCGTCGTAGATGGGATCCGGAACGAGAACCTCGTCGTCGTCGTTCAGCAGGGCGAGCAGGGTCGTATGGATCCCGAGCGTTGCACCCGTCGTGACGAGGATTTCAGTGGCGGGGTCGTAGGTCACGCCGTTTTCGCGCGACAACTTATCGGCCACCGCCTGGCGCAGCACGAGCTCGCCGCGGTTGTCCGGATATCGCGTGCGCCCGCCCTTGATCGCGCGCGTCGCGGCTTCGATGATGTGCCCTGGCGTATCGAAGTCGGGCTCGCCGCGCATCAGCGACACGACGGTCTGCCCGCGGGCCTGGGCCTGTCGAATGTCGGCGAGAACGGTGTTGACGGCGGTGGGCCGGAGCAGCGTGGACCGGCGGGAGACCTGCAATGTGGACAAGGATCCAATTCTACTGATCTTCGAGCCGCCTTGTTTCGTCAGCGGTCAGGGTCAGCGTGGCCATCGGCAGCAACTCCGACAGTTGCGCGACCGTTCGCGCACTGGCGATGGGCGCGGCCACAGTGGGGCGGCCTCGCAGCCATGCAAGCGAGACCGCGGCAACAGTCGTTCGGTGAGCAGCGGCGATGTCGTCGAGGGCGGCGAGCATTCGTTCGCCGCGGGCATCGAGATATTTCCGAGCTCCTTCGGCGCGCGCGCTGTGAACCGTGCTGCCGGGTCGATATTTTCCGCTCAGAAACCCCATGGCGAGCGCGAAGTAGGGCACGCATGCGACACCCTCTCGCGCGCAGACATCGGCAAGCGCGCCTTCGTATTCGTCGCGCACAACCATGTTGTAGTGCGGTTGCAATGCTACGTAGCGTGCGAGACCCTCGCGCGCCGACGTGGCGAGCGCCGCCGACAGACGTTCGGCGGTGAAGTTGGAAGCGCCGATACAACGCACTTTGCCTTCGCGGATGAGCGCGTCGAACTCGCGAAGAGTCTCGTCCATCGGAGTGTCGGCGTCGTCGGCGTGGGCGTAGTACAAGTCGATGCGATCGACGTCGAGGCGCTTCAGAGAGGCTTCCGCGCCGGCGCGGATGTTCTTGGCGCTGAGCCCCAATCGCCCCGGGCAGCGGCCCACTTTCGTGGCGATGATCATCTGACTCCGGTTGCCACGCGCCGCCATCCAGCGTCCGATGATCGTTTCCGATTCACCCCCAACGTGGCCGGGCACCCAGGCCGAGTACGAGTCCGCGGTATCGATGAAGTTGCCGCCAGCGGCCGCATACGCGTCGAGGATGGCAAACGACTCCTGCTCGTTTGCAGTCCAGCCGAACACATTGCCGCCGAGACAGAGCGGGAAGACGTCGAGATCGCTATGGCCAAGACGGGGCATCGCTAGACCTCAGCCCAAGTGAGTGGGCGTGGTGTTTTGCCGTCGATGTCGGTGAAGCCGTACTCAGCGGCGAGCGCCGCGGCAACCACCACGGACCCGTTCCAGCGCGCCACGTCTGGATCGTTGGCCAATGCCGCGACGGCCCGGCCGATGAACTCGGGGCTCTCGGAGTTGCTCAGATCGAAAACACCCGCAGCGAGGACGCCCTCGGTGCGGACAAGGCCCGGGTACAGCGAGACGACGCTGATCCCGTGGGATGCCAGCTCGTGCCCCATGTCGGATGCCATCCGGTCGGTCGCGGCCTTGGCGAGCCCGCACACCGTATTGCCGCCGAACTTCTTG
>Ga0315912_10003870_pt1 | contig 14541 bp, 19 predicted proteins | sample VfabasoilMG_FD_204469 | JGI IMG/M metagenome (GOLD analysis project Ga0315912, IMG submission 204469) | Garden soil microbial communities collected in Santa Monica, California, United States - V. faba soil | ecosystem: Environmental > Terrestrial > Soil > Garden | place: USA: California... | reverse complement strand
GCATTTTGGTATTTATTTTCTTTAAACGTATTATTGATTGAGAGTTTAATTTTTTTGATAGAAATTATTTTCCTACCTTAACAAAACAGGAATAAGCAATTGGTGTGCCAACTTGGTTTTGATGTTTATATAACAATATTGGTGGCAAAAATGCGTCGATTTAAAGAATAAATTTCCCGGCTAATTTTTTGTTGAATTCAAAACTAATTAAATTGGCTTAAAGTTCTGATTAATTTGTTTGACAGAGTTGTGCGCAAAAGCATATAATCCGCCCTCTTGATTTTAATTAGCACGATTTTAATTGGATAGTTTGGTAGTTTGATATGAAAACTTTTTCTGCAAAAGCACATGAAGTAAAACGCGATTGGTTCCTGATTGACGCGACGGACCTTGTATTGGGCCGTCTAGCTAGTGCATGTGCACATCGTCTGCGTGGTAAACATAAAACAATTTACACACCACATTGTGATACTGGCGATTATATTGTTGTGATTAATGCTGATAAATTGAAGGTAACAGGTCAAAAAGCAACTGATAAAGAGTATCACCGTCACTCGGGTTATCCGGGGGGTATTAGCACAACGACATTTGCGAAGATGCAAGATCGTTTTCCAGGTCGTGCGCTAGAAAAAGCGGTAAAAGGTATGTTGCCAAAAGGCCCATTAGGTTACGCAATGGCAAAAAAATTAAAGGTTTATGCTGGCGACAAACATGAACATGCGGCACAACAACCGCAAGCATTGACGATTTAAGGATAAAGTATGATTGGTAAATACAATTATGGTACAGGCCGTCGCAAAAGCTCAGTGGCCCGTGTGTTTTTGAGATCAGGCAAAGGCAATATTATCGTAAATGATAAACCTGCTGATGAGTATTTCTCACGTGTGACTTCACGTATGATTTTGCGTCAACCATTAGAACTCACTGACAATATAACAAGTTTCGATATTATGGTGAATGTAATCGGTGGTGGTGAATCAGGTCAAGCTGGTGCAGTGCGTCATGGTATTACACGTGCTTTGATTGATTATGATGCTGCGTTAAAAAGCGCATTATCACAAGCAGGTTTTGTAACGCGTGATGCACGCGAAGTGGAACGTAAAAAAGTTGGCTTACGCAAAGCGCGCCGTCGTAAACAATTCTCTAAACGCTAATTTTAAGCGTCAAGAATTTAAAAGGTCGCTAATGCGGCCTTTTTGTTTTGTATCAAGTTACTTATGTTAAAGTTTCTTTTAATTGAAAATTATGGCGATTGAAAAACTTAAAATTGGTATTGTTGGAGGCACTGGTTATACTGGTGTAGAGTTGCTACGCCTATTGGCAATACATCCTAATGCAGATATTGTTGCAGTCACCTCACGCGGCGAAGCTGGCATGCCGGTAGGTGAGATGTTCCCTAGTTTGCGTGGTTATGTCGATATAGTATTTTCAGATCCAGCAAAAGTAGATTTAAGCCTATGTGATGTGGTGTTTTTTGCAACCCCGCATGGCGTGGCAATGAACCAAGCACAGGGTTTATTGTCTGCTGGTGTTAGGATAATCGATTTAGCTGCTGACTTTAGGCTGCAGGACACAGGTGTGTTTGAAAAGTGGTACAAAATGCCACATAGCTGTCCAGATATTTTGCGTGATGCTGTATATGGTATCCCTGAGCTTTATAGGAATGAGATTAAATCTGCCAAAGTGATTGGCAACCCTGGATGCTATCCAACTACAGTGTTATTAGGATTAGCGCCATTATTAGAAAAAGGATTGATCGATTTTTCGGTACCAATTATTGCAGATTCTAAATCCGGTGTTTCGGGAGCGGGTAGAAAAGCTGAAATAGGCTTTTTATATGCTGAGGCAAGTGACAATATGAAAGCCTATGGGGTCAGCGGGCATCGCCATCATCCAGAAATACATGCGCAGCTCACGCAAATTGCAGGTGATAAACTAGATTTTATTTTTGTGCCACATTTAATACCGATGATACGCGGAATGCTGTCAACTATTTATGTGAAGTTATCAGGAAAGGCAAAGAACGTAGACTTGCAAGCCCTGTATGAAGTACGGTATAAGAATGAACAGTTTGTAGACGTACTACCAACGGGGACTTTGCCAGAGACTAGGTCTGTGCGTGGTTCTAACCAATTGCGGATTGCCCTTCATAAACAAGCTGGCACAGATTACTTGACCGTATTAGTAGTGCAGGATAATTTGGTGAAGGGTGCTGCAGGGCAGGCTGTGCAGAATATGAATATTATGTTTGGTTTTAATGAAAATAGTGGTTTGGAAGTCATGCCATTGCTTCCATAATGGATTTTTTAATTAAGTGAAACCTATCCGTCGCAGAGTTCGTCGTCACTTTGGCTTAACTGCCAAGCAAGTTTCTGTGCGCTCCTTGCGACCCTGGTATTTTCAGGTATTCTCCGCATTTTTATTTATCGCAATGGGTTTTGGCTTGGCCTACTGGATGTTACATAAAGATGATATTGAGAGTATTCGTCAAAATTTACAGGAAGCAAGACTTGAAAATAAAACATTAGAAGCCAAATTAATAGGTGTGCAGCGTGAGCTGCAAGTTGAGTTGGCAACCAATAATAATCTTGCCAAAGAGCTTGCAAGCGTTCAAGATGAGAACCTTAAAGTTAAAGAAGACCTATTTTTTTACAAAAATATGCTCAATAACAAAAGATAAAAATAATTAATGGGCTAACGCAGCGTAGGTGGAAAAGGAATGTTTTTTAAAAGAGTAAATAAAATTGATAACCGCATCGATACGCTAATAGGTGCTGACACACAAGTGGAAGGTGATATGGTATTTAGCGGTGGTTTGCGTGTAGATGGTGCCATTCGCGGTAGTGTAACCGAGCAGCATGGCACACCAAGCACCATTATCTTAAGTGAACATGGGCGTATTGAAGGCTCGGTAACTGTTGCAAAGATTGTACTTAACGGAGTAGTAATAGGGCCGGTGAAAGCGGGTCAATTTATTGAACTGCAAACCAAAGCGCGCATTACAGGAGATTTACATTACAAATCACTGGAGATGCATACTGGTGCGGTGATTGATGGCAAACTTGTACATTTAGATGAAAATGCAACTGATGATTTAGATTGATGTCGAAATGTAAGATAGATTTAAAGGAGTATTAACATGAATACAGTAACTGATATACCAGATGTGGAAATGCCAACTCCGTTGGTGTTTACTGATAATGCGGCAAAAAAAGTGAAAGAGCTGATTGAAGAGGAAGGTTCGCCCGACCTTAAACTACGCGTTTTTGTGAGCGGTGGCGGCTGTTCTGGTTTTCAGTATGGGTTCACTTTTGAAGAAGAAGTGAACGAAGATGATACACAAGTACAAAAAGACACAGTGACCTTACTGATTGACCCAATGAGCCTGCAATACTTGATGGGTGCGGAGATTGATTATCAGGATAACCTACAAGGCTCGCAATTTGTGATTCGTAACCCGAATGCGCAAAGCACTTGCGGCTGTGGTTCATCTTTTTCAGTTTAGTTTTGTAAGATACAAAAAAGCCAAGCAATTGCTTGGCTTTTTTATTGGTCAGAGTATTAAGGGTGCAATGAACGCAAAAAAGCAGCCTATTAGAAATATAACCACAGAAACGATATAAATCCGTATTGAAGTTTTGCGTGTCTGTAAACAAGCTGCGGCAAGAGCAGGGTCGGCTGGGCACGGCAAGCCACGTGCATGCCACTGCATAGCACCTGATAAAACAAGCATAATACCTGCGAATAAAAATACACCGATTTTATGCTCAGAAAACCATACCAACTGCGGTACATTGCTTACTAACGAAGACATTGCGGCACCTGCGCCCAAACCTACCAGCGTAGCGGGTAGCGCGCAGCAAATCAAAGTACCACTGCTGGTAAAAAGCGATAGAAATGAAGCAGCTTTAGTCTTTTGAAGGTTTGCCATTTCGGCATCGAGAAGATTCTCAGCCATTTACTTTGCCTCTTTCTTTTCTTGCAATTCTGCTTTGATGTGTGCTACTGGATGATCAGTAATTTCGATACTAGTTACCTCGTAACCAGCATCTTTAATCAAATCTTTCACAGTATCATTCGACAGAGTCTGCCCTTCTTTGAGTTCTATTGCTACAACGCGTTGTTTTAGGTTCACATAAACATCTTTGGTTTGTGAAAGCGCTCGCATTTTTTTCTCGATGCCTTGTGCACAAAATGCACATACCATACCGTTTACGTTGGCCTTGATGGTTTGTACAGCAAAAGCTGCTTGACTAAAAAAAGTGATAAAAATAATAGCGTATAGTTTTTTCATGATTTTTCCTTAAATTAAAATATGTACATAAAATTGAATCGAGGCTCGTGAAAATTATTCACGCCAGCTTCAACAAAAAAGCTTTTGTTAATAAGGCGTAACATTGGCGTGACTTCGATTTTGTCAGACAAGCCATTCATGTTGCGCGCTTCTAAAATAAACCAGGGCTGGGTTTTGTCATATTCAGTTTCATAAAATGAGAAACCCGCCCGCACACTACTGTAATCGTGATTAATATCATTGGCACGATAAAAGCGATAGGTTGCGGCCAAGTAAACGCGCGTAGTTTCATAATCAAACTGAACGCCAGGCGTAACCATGATTTTGTCAAAATCATCATCTTTGCCAATTTGTTCATTCTCACCTTGCAGAGCACCGATACCACCTATAAACCATAAGTTCGCTTGCGCCTCGGGCATGTTCCATCGCTTTAAAAGCCGTGTGTAAGTGAGTTCTTCAAGCGTTCGCGTTTTGTCTTTGTCATCGCTACGCATATAAGTTGCGCTGATTCCAAATGCATCGCGTGGTGTGATGGCATAGTTAATAAACGTTTCACGCCAATTGTTGTTAAAGTCACCCATCGCCATGAACGAATCTTTAAATCCCATGGGACCAGCAGCAGCCTGAAATGATAGTAATTGCAACGCTGTTATTAAACACAGCGCAAGTAGACATTGCTTGTATATAGTAGTTTGCATGGAGCACTCCTTAGTAATATTCAATAGCTGTTTTACGGCTCAACTTTAACCAGCATAGCCGGTCAAGTGAAATTAACTAAGAGTGCGTGGAGGTCGTTCTAGACCATCTGGTAACTGAGAGTAGAAACTGGGGATAATAAAAAGACTAAAATCACTGGTGGAATCAAAAGCTAGTACTGCTAAAGAAACAGGCAACATTAAGCCAACACACATCGTTGCACAAGTATTACCCACACAGCAATCTGCTTTTTTTGGGGTGTGTTTTTGTTGATGAAAATGATTATTGGGTGATTGGCAATGCTCTGCCACTTGCACTTGTTTGCAATGTTCCATTTTGCCCATGGGCATAGAATTAGCAATCATAGCAAAGACTTGAAATGGCATTGCTAAAGCTAAAAACAACACAAAAATACGCATTAAACGATTATTCATGTAGTCTATGATGTACTTAATTAAATAAAGTTGCAATTCTAACGTTGTTCGATTGGAGTTACATCACGCCTTGTCACGCCGGTATAGAGCTGACGTGGCCTGCCGATTTTGTGATCAGGATCCGCATTCATTTCAGACCATTGTGCAACCCACCCGGCAGTACGCGCTAGTGCGAAAATAGCGGTGAACATTGAATTGGGAATACCGATGGCACGCATTACAATGCCGCTGTAAAAATCGACATTTGGATAAAGTTTTTTCGTCACAAAGTATTCGTCTTCAAGAGCGATTTTCTCTAGTTCCATTGCTAGTTTAAACATAGGATCATCGTTAAGCCCCAGTTCATCCAGCACCTCGTAGCAGGTTTTACGCATAATCGCCGCGCGTGGGTCCATATTGCGGTACACCCGATGCCCAAAACCCATCAAACGGAAAGTGTCATTTTTGTCTTTTGCACGCTTAATAAATTCGCCAATGCGATTTACATCACCGATTTCTTCTAACATTTTTAATGTGGCTTCATTAGCCCCGCCGTGAGCTGGGCCCCATAGCGAAGCAATACCTGCCGCAACACTGGCAAAAGGATTAGCGCCACTTGAACCGACCAGACGTACTGTGCTGGTTGAAGCGTTTTGCTCGTGGTCCGCATGTAAAATAAGGATTTTTTCAAACGCCTTAGCAAGTACGGGATTAGGTGTGTATTCCTCACAAGGAGTAGCGAACATCATATGCATGAAGTTCTCTGCATAACTGAGACTATTTTTCGGGTACATAAATGGCCGTCCCGTATTATATTTATAGCTCCAAGCAGCAATGGTAGGTACTTTAGCGAGCAAACGATAGGCCGAAATCAAACGATGTTGTGGGTTATAAACATCCATTGCATCGAAATAAAAAGCTGACATAGATCCTACTACGCCTATCATCACGGCCATAGGGTGCGCATCGCGCCTAAAGCCACGGAATATATTACTGAGCTGATCATGCAACATAGTGTGATTGCTGATTAACTCAGTAAACTCAGTTTTTTGTTTGGCATTTGGGAGTTCGCCGTGCATCAGCAAGTAGGAAACTTCCAGAAAACTACATTGTTCAGCTAATTGCTCTATCGGATAGCCACGGTAGTAAAGTAAGCCTTTTTCGCCATCAATAAAAGTGATATTTGAATTACATGCTGCGGTGGACATAAAACCAGGATCATAAGTAAATACATCATGCTTGTTCAGTGTGCGGATATCAATCACGTCTTTACCTAAGGTACCGACAAGCACAGGCAGTTCGATTGGTTTTGCTCCATTATCGAAAGTGATGGTTGCTTTGGTGGTTTTTGTTGACATAGCTAAATTATACGCAATGATGATACAAAATGCCCAATTTTGAGATTGTTAAGTTTTTGTTAAAGTGAATTTAAGCAGGATAAATCGCTCCTAATACCCTTAAACCCTTTGCACCTGTTGCTTCTGGCAGGTTATTGAAATTGTTTTCTAATGTTTGTTTGGCAAGCCATGCAAATGCAGCAGCCTCAACCCAATCTACTCCTACCCCAAGATTGTCTGTATTTGCAATAGGAATATCGACCAATAGTTGTTTCAAAGCATTCATAAGCAAACTGTTATGTGCCCCTCCTCCGCAAAGATAAACTTCATCAACGACGGGACAATAATTTGCGATGGCTTGATATAAACTATGAGCTGTAAGCTCTACAAGGGTTCTAGCGATATCTTGGGGACGACATTCTGGGTACAAAAGATGTTGTTTTAACCACTTATCGTTAAATAAATCGCGTCCCGTGCTTTTGGGTGGCAGCATTGCAAAATAAGACTCAGAGAGTAAATCAGTTAAAAGACTTTTGTGAATTACTCCTGTGGTTGCCCACGCCCCATTCTCATCATAATCTTTACCGAGGTGCAATCTAGTCCAGCTATCTAACAATATATTGCCTGGCCCCGAATCAAAACCTATTACTTCCCCGGTTTTTGCTAGATGAGTAATATTAGCAATACCGCCAATATTTACGATGGCACGATTTTTGTCTGTGCTACCAAATACTGCTTTATGAAACGCCGGAACTAAAGGTGCACCTTGACCACCTGCAGCAATGTCACGACTACGGAAATCGGATACCACACTAATATTTGTGAGTTCCGCAAGTAAAGCGGAATTGCCGATTTGCAGGGTAAATTCAAGTTCTGGACGATGACGTATGGTTTGGCCATGGCAGCCAATGGCTTTAATTTGGTTAGATTTTAATTTGTTTTTTGTGAGTAATGCTTGTACTGCTTTTGCATATAAACGCGCTAACTTATTAGCAACAATTGCAGCTATTTCTAATTCATTCTCACTAGGAAAATGTAATCCGAGCAGTTCAGTTTTTATTTCTGCAGGGTAAGGTAGAAATTGTGTTGCAAGCACTTTGCAACTGACATTATTTAACTCTGCAAGTGCCACATCGATGCCATCTAAACTGGTGCCAGACATGATACCTATGAATAATTGCTCTTGTGCCATGTTTAATCTTTAGTAGCGACTTGGTTGCGGTTTAACATTTCAATTTTCGCCATAAAATCCAGACTTTTCTCATCGAATTCTTTTTTGTATAAGTCATCAATCGGTACACTGGTCGGTAACGCGACAGTCATTGGATCGTGATGTTCGCCATTTACTAAAAATTCATAATGTAAGTGCGGCCCGGTTGCTAATCCTGTCATCCCCACATAACCAATAATATCACTTTGTGTCACTTGTAATCCTGTATGCAAGCTGCGCACAAACCCTGATAGATGACCATACACTGTGCTGATACCGCTATTGTGTTTGATAATAATTACATTGCCATAACCGTCTTTATACCCCATAAAATCAATCACACCATCGCCAGCAGCCTTAATCCGCGTGCCTGCTGGCGCGGCCAAATCTACGCCTTTATGTGCCTTAAATCGATGTAGAATGGGGTGAAAGCGCCCGGTGTTGAATGAAGAACTCACACGTGTGAACTCAACTGGTGAGCGCAAAAAAGATTTATGTAAGCTTTTGCCTTCGGGGGTGTAATAAGCAAATTTACCTTCAGCATCACCAAAATGTATAGCCTGATACTTTTTACCATTCGTTACAAATTCCACCGCGAGCACGTTACCTATTTTCATTAATTCACCGGCGTTATAAAACGCATCATAAATAACATTAAATTTATCACCTGGCTTTAAATCCTCGATAAAATCAATTTCGCCTGAAAAAATATCGACAATCTGCAATGCAATCTGGTCTGGAATGCCAGCGTCGTCGGTTGCTCCAAATAGGGTGTTGACAATAGTAGCTGATTTTAGAATATGATGGCTTTGTAAAATTAGTTTTTGCACAGCAACCTCATAACCATTAGGTGTTAGGCCAGCCACTAAGATGTTTTCATTATCAAGTTCGTATTCTAAGTATAGTAGCTTGCCATCTGCATTGGTTTTAATTTCAATAGTGTGCCCTGGCGTTAGCTGTGTATTAATTGCATGTGCTTTTGGACTTAGCATTAAAAATTTAATGGCATCTTCGTCGCGAACAGTCATACGCTTAAATAAAGAAGCCAGTGTATCATCGCGGCGCACTTGGTCAATTTGCCAAAAGACTTCATCATGATTCACATTAGTCGGTAACGGTAAAGTCACATCTTCTGTTATCAATTTAAACTGTAAATTGTTTGGCGGGTTAGCTGGCGCTGTACCAAAAGCGGCACAAATTGCAAAAATAGAGAATAAGAGTGTGAGAAAACCCCAACGTAATTTAATTTTACGTAAGGCTAAAAACAGGTTTTGCGTTAAAATAGAGAGCTTGGACTTTGACTTATTTTGCAACATAAAAAATAACTAAAAACTTACATAAATACTTGAATTAAAAATCATACTAACAGAATTTTATATTCAATAATTTAAAGTAACTATAATTTATAAAAATGTATCTATTTATTTGGAAAACACAGTGAATTCAGATATTAATCAAGCACTGGCTATTATTAAACGCGGTGCGGATGAGCTTTTGATTGAGCAAGAGCTCATTGAAAAGCTTAAAAAAGGAAAACCTTTACGTATTAAAGCTGGGTTTGATCCCACTGCACCAGATTTGCATCTTGGGCACACAGTACTCATTAACAAATTGCGTCAGTTTCAAGACCTCGGACATCACGTTTTATTTCTGATAGGGGATTTTACAGGCATGATAGGTGACCCTACGGGAAAAAGTGCCACACGTCCGCCTTTGACGAGGGAGCAAGTAGCAGAGAACGCAAAATCTTATGCGAGCCAGGTGTTTAAGATTTTAGATAAAGATAAAACTGAAATTGTATTTAATTCAAGCTGGCTCACTGATTTAGGCGCGGCTGGTATGCTCAAGCTGGCTGCTAGCCATACAGTTGCACGCATGCTAGAGCGCGACGACTTTTCAAAAAGATTTAAAAGTAATCAACCAATCGCTATTCACGAGTTTATGTATCCGCTATTGCAAGGCTATGACTCTGTTGCACTCAAGGCAGATGTGGAGATCGGAGGCACAGATCAAAAGTTCAACTTGCTCATGGGTCGTGAGCTGCAGAAACAAGCGGGCCAAGCGCAACAATGTGTGCTTACCATGCCATTGCTAGAAGGCTTAGACGGCGTCAATAAAATGTCTAAATCACTCGGCAATTATATTGGCGTGGCTGAACCAGCCACACAAATCTTTGCAAAAGTGATGTCAATATCCGATGATCTGATGTGGCGATATTTAGACTTACTCTCTTTTCAATCCATCGAACTCATCGCTACACAAAAACATGCTGTTGAACAAGGTAGCAATCCTCGAGATATAAAATTTGATTTTGCTCTAGAAATAACAGAGCGATTTCATGGAAAAGATGCAGCTCAACTAGCAGCAAAAGATTTTATAGCCCGTTCTAAGGGGGGTATTCCCGATGATGTGCCCCAGCTGAGTGTAACAATAGAAGGTGATTTAATTGGAGTAGCACAGTTATTTAAACTTGCTGGCCTTGTAGAAAGCACTTCGGAAGCGTATCGAGCGATGGATCAAGGTGGTATTAAGTTGAACGGTGAAAAAGTCACCGACAAGACCTTGATGCTTAAAAAAGGCACACAACTCATTGCGCAGGTAGGTAAGCGCAAATTTGCAAATGTAACAATTTTGTAATTTTCAGATTTAGGGCTTGACCAAAGCTATAGCCTCTGTAGAATGCGCGACTCGCTTTAGAAACAAGTGATAAGCGCATTAAAATTACAGATGCCGAAACAATTAAAAAAATCTTTTACTTCTTTTTTAGTTTTGGCTTGACCAGCCTCAAAAGGCATGTATAATGCGCGCTTCGCCAAAAATTGTGTAACGATTAATACGATTTTGGCACTGCTCTTTAACAACATGAATGACTGATAAGTGTGGGTGTTTGTAGTTAGGTTGCATTGGCTATGATAAATAGTTTAATGCCTCAGAAAACAAACGCTTACACTTAAATTTATGACAAGTATGTAATAACTGGTTGCTCAGAGATGAGCAATGAGTACAAGACACACCTTGGAAATGAATTTGAGTACTTTGATTAGGGATAATTGAAGTAAAAATAAGCATAAGCGAAATACCACCTTAGCTATCCGTTAAAAGATGGTTGAGGAACAAGTAATAGTTGTGAATTAAACTGAAGAGTTTGATCATGGCTCAGATTGAACGCTGGCGGAATGCTTTACACATGCAAGTCGAACGGCAGCACGGGTGCTTGCACCTGGTGGCGAGTGGCGAACGGGTGAGTAATATATCGGAACGTATCCAATAATGGGGGATAACGAGTCGAAAGATTCGCTAATACCGCATACGCCCTGAGGGGGAAAGCGGAGGACCGTAAGGCTTCGCGTTAATGGAGCGGCCGATATCTGATTAGCTAGTTGGTGGGGTAAAGGCCTACCAAGGCGACGATCAGTAGCTGGTCTGAGAGGACGACCAGCCACACTGGAACTGAGACACGGTCCAGACTCCTACGGGAGGCAGCAGTGGGGAATTTTGGACAATGGGGGCAACCCTGATCCAGCCATTCCGCGTGAGTGAAGAAGGCCTTCGGGTTGTAAAGCTCTTTCGCAAGGGAAGAAACGATACAGGTTAATACCCTGTGTTAATGACGGTACCTTGATAAGAAGCACCGGCTAACTACGTGCCAGCAGCCGCGGTAATACGTAGGGTGCAAGCGTTAATCGGAATTACTGGGCGTAAAGCGTGCGCAGGCGGTTTTGTAAGTCAGATGTGAAATCCCCGAGCTCAACTTGGGAACTGCGTTTGAAACTACAAGGCTAGAATATGTCAGAGGGGGGTAGAATTCCACGTGTAGCAGTGAAATGCGTAGAGATGTGGAGGAATACCAATGGCGAAGGCAGCCCCCTGGGATAATATTGACGCTCATGCACGAAAGCGTGGGGAGCAAACAGGATTAGATACCCTGGTAGTCCACGCCCTAAACGATGTCTACTAGTTGTTGGTGGAGTAAAATCCATGAGTAACGCAGCTAACGCGTGAAGTAGACCGCCTGGGGAGTACGGTCGCAAGATTAAAACTCAAATGAATTGACGGGGGCCCGCACAAGCGGTGGATTATGTGGATTAATTCGATGCAACGCGAAAAACCTTACCTGGCCTTGACATGTACGGAACTTTCCAGAGATGGATTGGTGCTCGAAAGAGAGCCGTAACACAGGTGCTGCATGGCTGTCGTCAGCTCGTGTCGTGAGATGTTGGGTTAAGTCCCGCAACGAGCGCAACCCTTGCCAATAATTGCCATCATTTAGTTGGGCACTTTATTGGGACTGCCGGTGACAAACCGGAGGAAGGTGGGGATGACGTCAAGTCCTCATGGCCCTTATGGCCAGGGCTTCACACGTAATACAATGGTCGGTACAGAGGGTTGCCAACCCGCAAGGGGGAGCCAATCCCAGAAAGCCGATCGTAGTCCGGATTGAGGTCTGCAACTCGACCTCATGAAGTCGGAATCGCTAGTAATCGCGGATCAGCATGTCGCGGTGAATACGTTCCCGGGCCTTGTACACACCGCCCGTCACACCATGGGAGTGGGTTTTACCAGAAGTAGGTAGTCTAACCGCAAGGGGGACGCTTACCACGGTAGTATTCATGACTGGGGTGAAGTCGTAACAAGGTAGCCGTATCGGAAGGTGCGGCTGGATCACCTCCTTTCTAGAGAACCAAGACTTTAGCTACAAGCATTCACACTTATCAGTCGTTCGGAAGTAGCAACATCAAAGATTGGCCATATTAGGCGTACAAGCCTTCAGGGTCTGTAGCTCAGCTGGTTAGAGCACCGTCTTGATAAGGCGGGGGTCGTTGGTTCGAGCCCAACCAGACCCACCAGATTCACCTCGATAATGGGGGATTAGCTCAGCTGGGAGAGCACCTGCTTTGCAAGCAGGGGGTCGTCGGTTCGATCCCGTCATCCTCCACCATTCTTTGATGTAGTAAAAAACTAGAAGCAAGTCTTGTTGATGCGTGGGTTCGCAACCATCTAACAGCATTTGCTTCTAGCTTTTTAGCTAGACTGTTCTTTAACAAAATGGAAGAAGTAAAGAGAATATACAAGTTGTGATGACTTGATATATTCAAATGGGTAGTAATTGATTGCAAAATCGAAACATTTTGCTCGCATGGGTTTCAAGAATGAAAGTTCTTAAAACAAATGTAAGTGAAATAAACCAGTGAGTACTGTACAACCTGCAGTGCTCACAAAGTTGCTTTAGAAAACCTATGACGGGCGTCTCATGCGCCACGAGGTCTGAATTTAAAAGGGTTCAGGTTTTAACGTTATAGGGTCAAGTGAATAAGTGCATATGGTGGATGCCTTGGCGATTACAGGCGATGAAGGACGTGATAGCCTGCGAAAAGCTTCGGGGAGCTGGCAAATAAGCTTTGATCCGGAGATATCCGAATGGGGAAACCCGACCGCAAGGTCATTTCTATCTGAATACATAGGATAGATAAAGCGAACCGAGTGAACTGAAACATCTAAGTAGCTCGAGGAAAAGAAATCAACCGAGATTCCGTAAGTAGTGGCGAGCGAACATGGAACAGCCTGTTATTTTTAGCACATGCGATAGTAGAACGGAATGGAAAGTCCGGCCATAGAGGGTGATAGCCCCTTATACGAAATCCCGTGTGTGGAACTAGGGTAACGACAAGTAGGGCGGGGCACGAGAAACCTTGTCTGAACATGGGGGGACCATCCTCCAAGGCTAAATACTCGTAATCGACCGATAGTGAACAAGTACCGTGAGGGAAAGGCGAAAAGAACCCCGGGAGGGGAGTGAAATAGATCCTGAAACCGTATGCATACAAACAGTGGGAGCCTCGTAAGGGGTGACTGCGTACCTTTTGTATAATGGGTCAGCGACTTACATTCAGTAGCAAGCTTAACCGATAGGGGAGGCGTAGCGAAAGCGAGTCCGAATAGGGCGTTCAGTTGCTGGGTGTAGACCCGAAACCAAGTGATCTATCCATGGCCAGGATGAAGGTGCCGTAACAGGTACTGGAGGTCCGAACCCACAAATGTTGAAAAATTTGGGGATGAGCTGTGGATAGGGGTGAAAGGCTAAACAAACTTGGAGATAGCTGGTTCTCTCCGAAAACTATTTAGGTAGTGCCTCGTAAATCATTGCTGGGGGTAGAGCACTGTTATGACTAGGGGGATCATAAGATCTTACCAACTCATTGCAAACTCCGAATACCGGCAAATGCAATTACGGGAGACAGTCCATGGGTGCTAACGTCCGTGGACAAGAGGGAAACAACCCAGACCGACAGCTAAGGTCCCAAATGACGTGCTAAGTGGAAAACGAAGTGGGAAGGCATAGACAGCCAGGATGTTGGCTTAGAAGCAGCCATCATTTAAAGAAAGCGTAATAGCTCACTGGTCGAGTCGTCCTGCGCGGAAGATGTAACGGGGCTAAGCACGTAACCGAAGCTTCGGATACTAGTTTACTAGTATGGTAGGAGAGCGTTCTGTAGGCCTGCGAAGGTGATCTGTGAGGATTGCTGGAGGTATCAGAAGTGCGAATGCTGACATGAGTAGCGATAAAGGGTGTGAAAAGCACCCTCGCCGAAA
>Ga0315912_10003869_pt1 | contig 14550 bp, 10 predicted proteins | sample VfabasoilMG_FD_204469 | JGI IMG/M metagenome (GOLD analysis project Ga0315912, IMG submission 204469) | Garden soil microbial communities collected in Santa Monica, California, United States - V. faba soil | ecosystem: Environmental > Terrestrial > Soil > Garden | place: USA: California... | reverse complement strand
TATAAGAGAATTTTATTTAAGAGGAGAATTATCTTATATTTTAATGTATGTATCAATTTTAACTATATTTATATCGGGGTTAGGAGCAAATTTAGAAACAGATTTAAAAAAAATTATTGCTTTGTCAACTTTATCACAATTAGGGGTTATAATAATGATTTTATCTGTGGGGTATTATAATCTAGCTTTTTTTCATCTTATTACGCATGCTTTATTTAAGGCTATATTATTTTTATGTGCGGGAGTTATTATTCATGGGGTAGGAGGGGCTCAGGATATTCGTATAATGGGGTTAATTTGGAGAGTGAGTCCTTTAGTAAGAGGGTTAACAACATTGGCTAGGCTATCTTTAGCAGGGTTTCCTTATTTAAGAGGTTTTTATAGGAAGGATTTAATTTTAGAGTTTATGTATATAATAAATAATAATTTTATTCTTTTGTTGTTTGTTATATTTGCAACTATATTTACTGTCACGTATTCTTTACGATTAATATATTATGGGCTATGAAAAGGTTTAATAGAGAGCCCTGTGCAAGGGTATAGAGAGTCTATAGTAATAGTAGGCCCAATTATACTAATAGGAATATTTGTAATTTTTGCTGGATGTTTTCTTTCTTGGGTTTTATTTCCTCATCCTTTTTTTGTTAATTTAAGGCTACAAGTTAAAATAATAAATTTAGGATTAGTTTTTCTAGGGGGTTGAGTATTTTTTATGTTGTTTAATTGTGTTTGAAAAAGAGAGGAGTTAGGCAGGTATTCTTGATTTTTTGGGTCTATGTGGTTTTTACCATATATTACAAGAGGTTGTATAATGAGAGGGTTAAGAAGTTCTTTATTTTATTATACAAAAAGAGATCAAGGTTGAATAGAAGAATTGGGGGCTGTCGGGCTAAGAAAAATTATAAAAGAGAGGAGTATATTTTTAGTTGGGTTGCAGTATGGGAGCTTAAAGAGATTTATTATTATGATGGGGCTAGGGGTTATTTATTTAGTTTATTACTTTTATAGTTTAAATAAAACGTAGCATTGAAAATGCTGAGAAAAATTTAATTTTGAGGGTATTTTTAGCTTTAAGCAGTTTAACAATGAAAATGTTAGGTATTAGATTATACTATAAAAATAAAGAATTAAATGTAAACATTGATTAGGGGTTAGCAGCCTCTAGTAGTAATTCTTTTAATAGGAGAGTTCAATTTTCTCATTAACAGTGAGGTGCCGCTATTTTGGCTTCTATTAATATAAAAGGGTCAATCCAAAGCTCAGGTCGAAATTGAGTGCAAAATTCGCTTCTTTTATAGATAAGGCTTTTAGCAATTTCTAATTGCAGGTTAGATTTTATTTATTTAAATACTTGTCTATTTTACTCAGTCTAGTCTTCCTTGGTGCCATTCGTATAAAAGACCTATTAAGATAATAAAAATGATTATAACACTTGATTGTAGGTGGGTTATGGTTAAGGAGAGGTTGATTAAGGGCAGAGGTAAAATTATGATAATTTCAATGTCAAAAATTAAGAAAATAATTGCAATTTTAAAAAATCGGAGAGAAAAAGGAGAGCGGGTTATTAAATAGGGGTCAAAGCCACATTCAAAGGGAGAAGTTTTTTCTTTATCTATTAAGGTTTTTTTCCTTAGGAAAAAAGAAATTCTTATAACGATTGAAGTTACACTAGTAGATAAAAAAATAAATTTGATTATTTTATTCTTAAGAACTTTTTAATTGGAAGTTAAATGTACTTGTTATACTAATAAAATAAAAAGCTCATCAGTACACAAATGTGTATAAAAATAATCAAACTACATCAACAAAATGTCAGTATCAGGCAGCAGCTTCAAATCTAAAATGATGCTGATTTCTGAATTGACCATTAAACATTCGTAAAATGTTTACAGCTAAAAAAGTTGTTCCGATTAAGACATGAAGTCCATGAAACCCTGTGGCAACAAAAAATGTTGTGCCATAAATACTATCAGAGATAGTAAAAGGAGCTTCTATATATTCAAAAGCTTGAAGGATAGAAAAGTACACGCCTAGAAAAACAGTTAAAAATAAGCTATAAAGGGCGGACTGATAATTTTTTTCTAAAATACTATGGTGTGATCAAGTTACTGTAACACCTGAAGCCAGTAAAATTGTTGTGTTTAATAAGGGAATATGGTAAGGGTTAAAAGGTATAATTCCTTGTGGGGGTCATACTATTCCTAGTTCAATATCAGGGGCTAATCTTGCATGAAAGAAGGCTCAAAAAAATCTAAAGAAAAATAGAATTTCACTAATAATAAATAAAATTATACCCCATTTTATTCCTTTTTTTACAATTAGGGTGTGGTGTCCTTGTATTGTAGCTTCTCGTGTGATATCTCGTCATCATTGGTATATAGTTAATAAGGTAAATGTAAATCTGAGGAGTAATAAGCTTATGTTGTTTTGATGTATTATTTTAATAAGGCCTATGGTTAATATAAAGGCTCTTAAAGATCCTGTTAATGGCCAAGGGCTTCGTTCTACTAAATGGAAAGGGTGAAATGCCATTTTTAGTTAATTTCAGTTAAATATAAAGATATAAGGGTAATAAAAACGTATCTTTGAATGAGAGCTACAGCGTATTCAAGGATAAGTAACGCAATTAAAATTATAAATGAAGGGATGAACATAAGGGGCATAGATTCTCTAATTCCACTTAAAAGACTAAGTAATAGATGTCCTGCGATTATATTAGCTGCTAATCGTACAGAGAGGGTGATAGGGCGAATAATATTTGAAGTAGTTTCAATTAAAACTATAAAAAATCTTAGGGCTATAGGGGTACCTAAGGGCACTAAATGAGTAAATATATGATTTGTTAAATTTAATCATCCGTAAATTATAAATAAGATTCAAAAAGGTAGTGCTATAGTTAGTGTAATAACAAGATGTCTTGTAGCTGTAAAGATATAAGGGTATAGACCTATTAAGTTATTGCACATAATAAATCAAAAAAGTGTAAAAAAGATTATAAGTGTTTTATAGTTTCTTTTTCTAATATTATTTTTTAACTCGTTTAAAATAAAGTTTGATAGGAAAAAAAAGGATATTTGTAATCGAGAGGGAAAGGCTCAGTATAAGGAAGGGGCTAGTATAAGGGGTAGTCTTATACTCAATCAATTTAGACTAAAAAATGAAGATGTTGAAGGGTCAAAGATACTAAATAGGTTAGTTATTATCATATATATTTTATGTTAATTTTTTTAATATTTTTAAATTGGGGATTTCTTTTTGGGTTGGAGTTAATTGAAAAGTATAAAATTCTTATTAAGGTTAGGCAGATACAAATAGTAGTGATAGAAATAAATAGTCAATTTATAGGATGTATTTGGGGGATTAAAAAATACTAGGTGTAATTTAGAAATGACATTTCTATGTTATTGTTTAACTAATTTTTTCATTGAAAGTAAAATTTACTATGAAGTGGTTTAAGAGACCAATGCTTTTATCAGCCATTCAACGTAATTATTTTTAATTCAAAATAAAAAATTGTTAATATTTGTAATTTCAAGGGAGATTGGTATGAATCTATGGTTAGCCCCACAGATTTCTGAGCATTGGCCAAAAAATAAGCCAGGCCGATTAGAGATTGTAGAAAGTTGATTTAAACGGCCTGGGACGGCGTCTACTTTAACACCTAAGGAAGGGATTGTTCAGGCATGAATTACATCTGCAGCTGTGATCAAAAATCGGGTGTTAATATTGAAAGGAATAATAAGGCGATTATCTACATCTAAAAGACGAAATGAATTATTATTTATCTCATTTTGAGGGATTATAAAAGAGTCAAATCTTAAATTGAAGTCCGCGTATTCATAGGATCAATATCATTGGTGACCAATTACTTTGATTGTTATTGAGGGTTCGAAAGATTCTTCTATTAGGTATAAAAGTCGTAAAGAAGGTAAAGCAATAAAAATTAGTATAATGGCAGGTAAAATTGTCCAAATAGTTTCGATATCTTGACCTTCTAAAAGGAAACGGTTAGACAGTTGGTTAAATATAATATTTACTATTATATAAGAAATAAGAATGGTAATTAAAACAAGGATAATTATTGAGTGGTCATGAAAAAAGATTATTTGTTCTATAATAGGAGAATTTGCGTTGGGAAACATAATTGTTGATCAGGTTATCATTATTTAATTAAAATATTAATTTGGTTAAAAGTGTGTTCTGCAGGGGGGAGGTTAAGTTGCCACTCGATAGAGGTATTAACATAGTGAGAATTAATGATTAATCGTTTTCTTAATATTGCTTCTCAAAGAATAAAAATAAATATAATAACTCCAACTATGGAGATGATTCTTCCTAAGGAAGAGACAATATTTCATTTAGTTAGAAAATCAGGGTAATCAGAATAGCGACGGGGTATGCCACTTAGACCTAAAAAATGTTGTGGGAAAAAAGTTAAATTAACCCCTAGAAATATAGTAAAAAAATGAGCTTTAAGATAAGTATTGTTTATACTTAAGCCAAAAAATAAGGGGAATCAATGGGTAATACCTGCTAAAATAGCAAAAACTGCTCCTATTGATAGGACATAATGAAAATGGGCTACAACATAGTAAGTATCGTGTAGTACGATATCAATTGAGGAGTTAGCTAAAATAACGCCTGTAATTCCTCCTATTGTAAATAAAAATACAAATCCTAAGGATCAAAGAATGGGTGCGTCGTATTTTAGTCTTGTTCCATGAAGCGTAGCTAATCAAGAAAAAATTTTAATTCCTGTAGGTACTGCGATAATTATAGTTGCAGCTGTAAAATAAGCACGGGTGTCTACATCTATTCCTACTGTGAATATATGGTGGGCTCATACGATAAAGCCAAGTAGGCCGATAGCAACTATTGCATAAATTATTCCAAGAGTTCCAAAAGGTTCCTTTTTTCCTGTTTGATGGCAAATGATATGTGAAATTATCCCAAATCCAGGTAGGATAAGAATATAAACTTCAGGATGCCCGAAAAATCAAAATAAATGTTGGTATAGGATGGGGTCTCCCCCTCCTCTAGGGTCAAAAAAAGAGGTATTAAAGTTTCGGTCTGTTAGAAGTATGGTAATAGCCCCGGCTAAAACTGGTAGTGAAAGAAGGAGAAGAATTGTAGTAATAAATACGGACCACACGAATAAGGGGATTCGCTCCATAGACATTTCTTTGGGTCGTATATTTATAATTGTAGTGATAAAATTAATAGAGCCAAGAATAGAAGAAACACCAGCTAAGTGTAAGGAAAAAATAGCAAGGTCTACTGCTCTTCCTCTGTGAGAAATATTTCTTGCTAGAGGGGGGTAGACAGTTCATCCGGTACCAGCTCCGGACTCGACTAAAGAAGATCTAAGTAAAAGAGTTAAAGAGGGGGGTAGAAGCCAAAAACTTATGTTATTTATTCGAGGGAAGGCTATATCAGGGGCGGAAACTATTAGGGGGACAAGTCAATTTCCAAAGCCCCCAATTAAAGCTGGCATTACTATAAAAAAAATTATGATAAAGGCATGAGCTGTGACAACAACATTATAAATTTGGTCATCTCCAATTAAAGAGCCAGGTTGCCCTAATTCAGCTCGAATAATCATTCTAAGGGCTGTTCCTAGTATCCCAGCTCAAGCTGCAAAAATTAGATATATAGTTCCAATGTCTTTATGATTTGTAGAGTATAATCATCGCGGTAAAATGGCTGAAAATAAGCGATAAATTGTAAATTTATTTATGGGTATAAGCTCTTTTACTGGTCTTATATATTAAAAAAATAGTTAAATTGCAAATTTAAAATTGTCTTAGGCTAAGACTTAAAAATTTTAATTTTTACTTTGAAGGTAAATAGTTTTTTTAACTTAAAGTCTTAGAAAAAAAGAAAGGGGATCAAGGGAATTAACAAAAACGAGTTTAAAAATAAAGAAATAAAAAATTTGGAAGGAGAATTTGTTAATGGAGAATAATAAGCACAATTAAAGATAATTGGGAAGATTAGCCGTAAATAAATAAAAACTCTAATTAAAGAAGAAATAATTAAAATAAATAAGCAAAATATTGTATCTTTTATTGTTCTAATAATAATAGCTCATTTTGGTAAAAATCCTAGAAAAGGTGGTAGTCCGCCAAGGGACATTAAAGAAATAAAAAAGGCTAAGATATTTATTTTTGTTTTTAAAATTTTTAATGAGTGAATAGAAGATAAATTTTTGTTTATTATTGAATAAGAAATGGTTAATATAATACAAGAATAAATAATAAAGTATAAAAATCAGTTAAAATAGTTATTTAATTGATTTAATAGTATTCATGATATGTGAGTAATAGAAGAGTAAGCAAATAATTTTCGTAAAGAAGTTTGGTTAAGCATGCCCACACAACCGATAAAAGCAGATATAATTAATACAATATTAATAAAAATTTTTCTTCTTATTGAAATAATATATAAAGGAATAAGTTTTTGTCAGGTACTAAGAATTAAAAAAGATAGTCAGCTTAGGCCTTCGGATACTTGTGGGAATCAAAAATAAATAGGAAACAATCCTAGTTTAGTTGTTAGTGCAAATAATGTTAAAGTATTAAAAAAAATAGGTATAAGATATTTTTGAGAAAAAATTAAAGTTAAAATAAAAATAGAGCTTGCAAAAGATTGAACAATAAAATATTTAATTATACTATTAATAGAAAGGTTATTTTTGTTAAATATTAAAGGTGTAAATAAAAGCATGTTTATTTCTAAAGCAGCTCAAAGTTGGAATCATCTGTTAGTAGAAATTGCTACAAATGAAGAAAAAATGAGGCCGGTTAAAAATATAAAGTACAAAAAATTAAAAATTTATAAAGGAAATTTCTCATATTTGGGGTATGAACCCACTAGCTTTTTTAGCTTACTTTATAATTTTTGGTGTAGGGCACATTAACTTTTGATGTTAAAGGAGATTTTATCAAAATTAATAAAGGCTATTTAGCATGATTTATTCTATCAAAATAATCCTTTTGTCAGGCACTTTATTTTACAAGTTTATGTATTTAACTATTAACAAAAAGAGGTTAATAGAAATTCCTTAACTAATGTTTAATGTATTTGGTATCTTGTGTTTCCAGTAAACAATAGAATGAAGGATTGTAAATTACAGGATAGTCGCTTTACTCTTAAACGTCAGTTTTTAAACCAGAAGATCCCTGAGTAATGCAAACTGTGAGAAATAGTTTCCTTAAGGTAGTTCGGAAACTTTATCTATTAAATATATCTTGTAATGTCTTTATTATTATATAGGAAAAAATTATTGTGGGGTAAAATTTAGATACCTTTTAATTGATTCTTAACAGAAAAAAAAAAGAATCAATTAAAAGATTATTTAACTATGGAAAATTATTTGCTTTTAACACTTTCTTTATATTTTAAACATGTGACCTCTATAGAAGACTATATTTTTATGCTTATTAAATAGGTTAAGAAGTGTTTTATAAATGAGGCTAACCTTGTGCCAGCCGCCGCGGTTATACAGGGTCTTTAAGTAAATATTGGCGGGGGAAAAATTAATATATTTTATTTTTTAGTTTTAAATAAGGTTAAATTTTAATAAAAATGAAATAAAATTTTAGGGTTTTAAAAATTATTATTGTGACTAGGATTAGATACCCTATTATATTAAAATAGATTGGTAGTAAAATATTATTTGAAACCAAAAGAGTTTGGCGGTATTTTAAACTATTTAGAGGAATTTGCCCTATAAAGGATATTACGCCAGAATATTACTTTAATTTGTGATATCAGTTTGTATACCGCTATGTTTATGATATATAGTAGTTATTATATTAATTTATATAGTTAAAAAAATTAAGTCAAGGTGCAATTTATATTAAAGTTTGAGGTGAATTATATTAATTTTAATTTAGCTATTTATAAGATAAAATTTTTATAACGAGGAAGATTTAATAGTAATAAAATGATATTATCTTTTTATGAATTAAGCTCTAAAGTATGTACATATCGCCCGTCGCTCTCATTTAATGTTGAGATAAGTCGTAACAAAGTAAAAGTACCGGAAGGTGTTTTTAAAAATAAAATCAAAATTATCGATATTTCATTTACAATGAAAGTTTGCAATAGCTATTTTTATATAAAGTTATACTTTTAGAAAAAAATATTTTTTAGAGGTAAAATTTATATAAAAAAATTGTTAAAATTTTTGGATAGAAACTGTAAAGGGATTATGAAATATATGAAAATGTTAATGAAAAAAAGTAAGGGGTTTACCTTTTGTATAAGGGGGGGTCAAAATAATTTTTTTATTAAAATTTCTTGAATTCTATAGAGCTAATTGGTTAATAAGATTTTTGTTGAAACAAAAAGTTAAATTGCCTATTTGTAATGAAATTTTTATCAAAATAGATGTTATCTAGTTATAAAATAGATATTTTATATGTTAGTTTGGTGTTATAAATTTTATTTTTACTAAAGTTATTTTAAATGGGATAAGCTATTTAGATTTTTATAAAAAAGAAGATATTTAATTAGAGGCTTGAAAGTAGCTAGATTTGTAATAAATTAATTATATTGTCTTATTGTAAATTTAAATAACAATATATTTTATAAAATAAAAAATAAAAAAAATAATGGGTTTATTAGTATAAAAAGTATATTTTTATATTAGAATTCGGCAAAATTTTCTTTCATCTGTTTATCAAAAACATTGTTTTTAGAGGTTATTAAAAATATGTTCTGCTCAATGAAAATTAAATTGCCGTGGTATTTTGACTATGCGAAGGTATTGAAATAAGGCTTTAAATGGGCGCTAAGAGAAGGGAATAATGAAGGAAATCTGTTATATAAAAATAATAGAATTTAATTTTTAAATGAAAAAGTTTAAATAGGATAGTGGGACAAGAAGACCCTATGAATCTTTAATAGTATTGTTTATTTTTTTGTTGTAAATACAAAGGTATTTGTGCTATTTTGGTTGGGGCGACAGTAAAAGAATAGGTATCTTTTATTTGATCCAAGAAGATTGATTAAAAAAATAAGATACTCTAGGGATAACAGCGTTATTATTTTGGATAGTTCATATTGGTAAAATAGTTTGCGACCTCGATGTTGAATTAATGGACCTTATTAGTGAAGAAGTTAATAAAGGTAGATTGCTCATCTATTAAATCATTACATGATTTGAGTTCAGACCGGCGTAAGCCAGGTTAGTTTCTACCTACTTTAGAAATTTTTAGGTTTAGTACGAAAGGACCAACCTATATCAATTTTTGGTTAAATATGGACATTAAAGTTTATAGCTAGCTAGGCAGAGTTATTGTATCAATTTTAGAAATTGAATATGGGCATCCAGTTAGTATTTATATTAATATGGCAGATTAGTGCGTTAAATTTAAGCTTTAAATATACTATTTTAGTTATTAGTAATAAATATATTTTGTTATTTAATTTTAGTGGTATGTGTGTTAGTTAGAGTTGCTTTTGTTACTTTACTAGAACGAAAAATTTTAGGGTATGTGCAGATTCGAAAGGGGCCAAATAAAGTAGGGTTTATAGGGGTTTTACAGCCTTTTGCAGATGCGGTAAAACTTTTTTCTAAAGAGAATAATTTTTTGGTCTGGTATAATATAATAATTTATTATATGTCGCCTATATTGGCTTTAATTTTAATAATATTATTTTGAATCGTCTTTCCTTGGGAGTCATGTTGAGGTAGAAGGTATGAATTTTTGTTAATTTTATTAATTTCAAGACTAGGGGTTTATGTAATTTTAGGAGCTGGTTGGGCTTCTAACTCTAAATATGCTTTATTGGGTGCATATCGAGGAGTGGCTCAGACAATTTCTTATGAAGTTGGGTTTAGTTTTATTTTATTGGGGGTTTTGTTATTAAGTGGGGGTTATTATGTTAGACTTTTATTAAAAGCTCAGGAAGGTTTCTTATTTTTTTTTGGGTTGTGAAACTTACTTATACTATGGCTAGTAACTATTTTAGCAGAGACTAACCGAACCCCTTTTGATTTTTCGGAGGGGGAATCTGAGCTTGTTTCAGGGTTTAATGTTGAGTATGGGGGAGGAGGGTTTGCACTTTTGTTTATGGCTGAGTATGGTAATATTATTTTTATAAGAGCTATTACTAGGGTGATATTTTTTGGGGGTGTAGGATCATTTTGTTGAAAATTAATATGTGTAGTAGTATTTTATTTATGGTTACGAGGGACTTTAGCTCGGTTTCGGTATGATAATTTAATGATACTAGCCTGGAAGGTAGTTTTACCGTTTAGAATTTTTTTGTTAATTTTTATAGTTGTAGGATATTTTTTCTTAAGCATTTAATTGTATCAAAAATTGGGAGTTTTCTAGAGGTTTCTATTTTTTACTTTCAAAGTAAACACTTAATTAGTTAAGAAAACAATTTTTAAATGTAATTAAAGGGGTAGTTATAAAGTAGGAGAAATAAAAAATTGTTAATATTTGTCTAATGAAAACATAAGGGTCTTCAACAGGGCAGGCTCCTAGATGAGTTAAAATTAAAAAGGTGTTAATAAATATTCAAAAGTTTAATTTTATTAGGGGGTATATGAATGTAGGGTTAAATAAGTTTTTTATAGAAAATGGGAGAGAAATGAGAATAACGATAGATAAAAATAAAGCGATGACCCCCCCTAGTTTATTAGGGATAGAGCGTAAAATAGCATAGGCAAATAGAAAATATCATTCTGGCTGGATATGTGGGGGGGTGACTAAAGGATTTGCAGGGATAAAATTTTCTGGGTCGGATAATTTGTATGGGAAGATAAGAACAATGGTTGAAAACAAAGTGAGTACTATAAGAAGGCCAAAGATATCTTTTCAAGAAAAATAAGGGTGAAAAGGAATTTTATCTAAGTTTAAGGGGCTACCTAAAGGGTTATTAGACCCTGTTTCATGTAGAAAAACAATATGAGCAATAATTAGTGTAGCTAAGATAAAGGGTAAAATAAAATGTAGAGAAAAAAATCGAGTAAGTGTAGCATTATCTACAGAAAACCCCCCTCAAATTCAGTAAGTTAAAGAATTTCCAATATAGGGAATTGCAGAAAGAAGATTGGTAATAACCGTGGCTCCTCAAAATGATATTTGCCCTCAAGGAAGTACGTAGCCTAAAAACGCAGTCCCTATGAGAACTAAAATAATAATAATTCCACTTGCCCAAGTAAAAATTAAGTGATAGGATGAGTAGTATATTCCTCGACCAATATGGATATAAACTAGGAAAAAGAATAATCTTGCTCCGTTAGCATGAATTGAGCGAATTAGTCAGCCATTATTTACATCACGAGAGATATGGGAAACTCTATCGAATGCGATAGAGATATCGCCAGTGAAATGTATAGCAAGAAAAAGCCCAGAGATAATTTGGATGCCTAAACAGGCCCCTAGAAGACTTCCAAAATTTCATAAGTAAGAAATATTTGAGGGAGTTGGTAAATCAATTAAAGAGTTATTTAATAAGCTAATAATAGGGTGAGTTTTTCGGGTGATCATTATATACTAGAGCGTAGGGGTAATTTGTAGCTAGAAATAATTTCGATAACAACTAGTAGAGTTATTAGAAGATATCTAATAGCTAAAAAATTATTAGCTCTGTTAGTAGTTCTAAATATAGTTATTAAATTTCTTTCCTTGATAGAGTGATGAAAATCATAATTATAGGGGGGTAGTAATAAAACAGCAGGTGTCAGGTAAATAATTTTAGAAACTATGAAGGACTCATTAGAGGCTAGTCTGGCAATATAAATAAAGAGGATTAGTATGCCTCCTAGTATAATTAAAATAAAAATTAACCTTAGTCAGCTGCTTTTTAAAAAAAAAGTAATTAAGGCGGATAGTAATAAAGTAGAAGTAATTAAAATAATGATTAATGCAATAGGGTGGGTGTTAGCACAAAATAGGATGCTTGTTAGGATAAGAAATTTTATTTCAGAAAATAGTATATAGTATATAGATTTTGGGGATCTAAGGTGAGTGAAATCTTTTCTGACACTATAAGGAAGCCCATTTCCAGTTTACAAGACTGGTATTTTGATAAATTATTATAGTAATGGCATTAAGGCTTTTTATTTTTTTTTCGGGGGCTTTTTCTTTAATACTTAATCGTAGACATATCTTAGTTCTTTTGTTATCTTTAGAGTATATAATATTAGGATTGTTTTTTGCGCTTGTGCAACAGATATTTTTATTTACAATAGAGACATTAATTTTTTTTTTTGTGTTAGTTGTTTGTGAAGCAAGCTTAGGCTTAAGAATTTTAATTATAGCAGTATATTTTTATGGGGAGGGTAATTTATCTAGTTATTCTGTATTAAGATGTTAAGTTATATAGTATTTAGAATTGGTTTGATAGTTGTGAGACTTTTTTTGTCTTTTTTTGAAGGAATTTTTTTTCTAATAAGATTTTTGTGTTGCTTAGTTGTAGGCTTTATAAGGTTTGAAGGGTTTATAGGGGTATCATCTTTGTTTTTAATTGATGAGATGTCATTGCTTTTAATTGTTTTGAGTGTTTGAATCACAGTTCTGATGCTAATAGCGATAGCTAATACAGATGCAAAAAACAGAACTGTTTTCTTTTTTTTTTCTGCTATAATACTATGTATGTTAATATTCAGATTTTCTTTATATAATCTTGTCGGGTTTTATTTGTTTTTTGAAGCTGTTTTAATTCCCATTATAATGATGATTTTTATTTGAGGGGGTCAACCTGAACGAATTCAGGCGGGGGTGTACATGTTAATATATACTTTATTCGGTTCTTTGCCTTTATTATTAGTTTTATTAAATTTAAGACAAGAAGTAAGAATAAGGCATATTTTTATTTTTTATGGAAGTTATATATTAGAGTTAAATATTTTTTTTGTTTTTATGTTAATATTTGCATTTTTAATTAAAATACCTATATATGCTGTGCATTTATGGCTCCCTAAGGCTCATGTTGAAGCACCTGTTGCTGGTTCAATAATGTTAGCGGGGGTATTGTTAAAATTAGGGGGGTATGGTATTTATCGTGTTTATAATTTATTATTTTATAAGGATTTATTTTTAATTGAGTGTATAATTTTTTCAGTAAGTTTAGTTGGGGCTGTTTATGTAGGGTTTATTTGTTTACGTCAAGTTGATATTAAATCTTTAATTGCTTATTCTTCTGTTTGTCATATGAGTTTGGTTATTGGAGGTTTATTTAGTGGAGTAGTTTGAGGAAGAATGGGGGTTATAGTTTTGATACTAGGTCATGGACTATGTTCATCAGCTTTATTTTGTGTAGCTAATATAATATATGAACGGTTTTATACTCGAAATTTAATGCTTATAAAAGGGTTGATACTTTTTTTCCCTTCTATAACTTTTTGGTGGTTTATTTTTTGTGTAATTAATATGGGGGCGCCCCCTTTTATAAATTTATTAGGGGAAATTTTATTAATGGGAAGAATTGTAAGTTGGAGATTTTTTACTTTAGGATTAGTGGGAGTATTATCTTTTATTAGTGCTTGTTATTCTCTTTATTTGTTTTCTTATTCACAGCATGGAAAGTCTTGATTTTTATATGGTGTTATAAGAGTTAGGATACGAGAGTATATATTATCTTATGGTCATTTTTTTCCTCTTTTGGGTTTTGTTTTAAAAATTGAAATTTTTTTAAATTGAGTTATTTACTTAAATAGTTTAAAATAAATTATAAATTGTGGATTTATAGATGCATATTTGTATGCTTTAAGTAATTTTTTATTATTTTTGGAGATGAGGTTTATTAATATTTAGAATTGGCTTTATGGTTATAGGGTTGAGGTTTGTTACTTTAATAGAAGGATTATTATTAGAATTTATTTTAACAGAGTTAATTAGTGTTGAGTTAAAGTTTTATTTTTATTTTGATTGAGTAAGATGTGTTTTTTTATCTGTAGTTTTGTTTATTTCTTCTATAGTGGTTTTTTATAGAGAGAGATATATGGAGGGGGATTTTGGTAAATTAAAATTTCTTTATGTAGTTTTATTGTTTGTTCTTTCTATAGTTTTAATGATTATAAGTCCTAATATAGTAATAATTTTGCTCGGTTGAGATGGGTTGGGCTTAGTGTCTTATTGTCTTGTAATTTTTTATCAAAATGAAAGATCTAGTTCTGCAGGGATAATTACAGTGTTGTCTAATCGGATTGGGGATGTTGGGATACTTTTGGCTATTATTTTTATAATAAACTTTGGAAATTGGGGAATTTTAGAGTTTTCTAGATCAGCAGGAATAATATATTATGTGGGGGGTTTTATAATATTAGGGGCAATAACTAAAAGAGCGCAGATGCCTTTTTCTGCTTGGCTTCCGGCTGCGATAGCAGCTCCTACTCCTGTTTCTTCTTTAGTGCATTCATCTACTCTTGTTACAGCAGGGGTTTATTTAATTATTCGTATAAGAGAATTTTATTTAAGAGGAGAATTATCTTATATTTTAATGTATGTATCAATTTTAACTATATTTATATCGGGGTTAGGAGCAAATTTAGAAACAGATTTAAAAAAAATTATTGCTTTGTCA
>Ga0315912_10003868_pt1 | contig 14554 bp, 12 predicted proteins | sample VfabasoilMG_FD_204469 | JGI IMG/M metagenome (GOLD analysis project Ga0315912, IMG submission 204469) | Garden soil microbial communities collected in Santa Monica, California, United States - V. faba soil | ecosystem: Environmental > Terrestrial > Soil > Garden | place: USA: California... | reverse complement strand
GCGGCTGCTTGACGCTGTGCCTGCGCGCAAGAAATAATCCGCTCGCATCGTGAGCGTTTCTCCGCCTTCAGGTTCGCCGGCAGTGCCGCGGTCGGCACGGATTCCGACCCGCTACTGGCTCGTGTTCGGAATGTTTCTCCTGTCCATGTTGCTCTACGTGGACCGCGTCTGCATTTCTTCGGCCAAAGAGAGTATTGCGGCGGAACTCCAGTTTACCGACACGCAGATGGGTTGGGTGCTTTCGATCTTCGCACTCGGCTACGCGATTTTCCAAGTACCTAGCGGAATGCTTGCTGATCGTTATGGTCCGCGCATCATCCTGACTTCGGTGGTGACGTTCTGGTCTCTCTTCACCGCCCTGACGGCGGCTGCGACTGGCTACGTCTCCATGTTGGTCTATCGTTTTCTGTTCGGTTTGGGCGAGGCGGGCGCCTACCCCGGTTGCGCGCGAGCGGTTTACTCGTGGATTCCGATGTCGGAGCGGGGTCTGGTTCAAGGCGCGATGTTTTCCGGCGCCCGATTTGGAGCGGCCTTCACGCTGCCCCTGGTGGCGTGGATGGTTGGCCATCTCGGCTGGCGTTGGTCTTTTGTGATCATGGGCGCGATCGGGATTGGGTGGGCGGTTTTTTGGTTCTTTTGGTTTCGCGACGACCCTAAAACGCATCCCAGGATTTCGGAGGCCGAACGCAATTTGATTCTTGAATCCCGACAGCAGGCGGTCACCGGCGAACAGGAAACGCCACCGTTGACGGCGCATCGTTTGTTTGGCTCACGCAATGTCTGGTTGTTAATGGGACAATATTTTGCCTCCAATTTTACCTTCTTTTTCTGCCTGACGTGGCTTTTTCCGTATCTGAAGAATCGCTATTCGCTGGGAATGGTGGAGGCCGGATTCTACGCCGCAATGCCTCCGCTGGCCGGTGCTTTCGGGAACTGGGTCGCAGGTGCGGCGATTGACATGATTTACCGGCGGGGCAAATGGGCGGCCTCGCGCCGCTGGCCGGCTGTCTTCGGTTTCTCCCTCGCCATGTCTGGGTTACTGCTCAGCCTGCAGATGGAAACCGCGTTGGGAGCGATTATCTGTCTTTCTTTCGCGGTGTTTGGTGCGGATATGACTTTGTCCCCATCGTGGTCCGTGTGCATTGACATCGGCCGCAAGCACTCGGGCACTGTTTCCGGAACAATGAACATGGCCGGCAACCTCGGTTCGTTTGTCACCGCGCTCGCCTTTCCCTATCTCATCAAATGGACCGGCACGCACACCACCTTCTTTTATGTCGGTGCCGCTCTGAATTTTCTCGCCATCATCGCCTGGCTGCTCACCCGACCGGAACGCAAGCTTGAGGAATACTGATGAGCTCATGGAGCTTTGAACCGGAAGAACTGGAACACCACTCGACCCTCAAGGTTGGTAATTGACGTCAGCTCCGTCGGCCGTCCTGATTCTCGAGCCATTTGCAGAAATTGTTCACCGTACGGAAACAGGCTGAAGTCTTGCGGGTGCAGTAGGTAATGGCACTTCGGATCAGGCAGCAGTGCAATGGGCTTGCCCGCCTGCAAATTCCAGGTCGGGTCGAAGCACTGTGGTTTCTCCGTCAAGAAGCTTAGTTGCTCGTGAAAACCCCAGTCTAAACTTACCAACATCACATCGTCGCGATCTTTCATGGTCGCGGCAAACTGGGTCAATGCCATTGACCATTGTCCGCGTCCACCGGTCGCGGCAATGAATCGTTGCGTTCGCCAAAGATTTGCGAAGTGGCTGAGCAGAATGCCGCTGATCGCGACGGCCGCGACTATTTTGCCAGCGGATCTGGCGTCTTGCCATAGTACCACGGCCGCGCCTGTGACGATCAGTTGGGGAAACGGATAAACCAAAAGAAAATGATGGATACGCAGGGCTTCGGGCAGCAGGAGAAATCCCAGCGCGGTAACCAACAGGCCAATCAGGCAGAACCTTGGCCACCGGCATTGCGGGTATCGAACCGCCTTGACGATTAATACCAGCAGCGAGAAGCCAAGCGCGACCGCAAAAACGCTGACGAAAGAAGCCGGCCGTTCAAACATGCGATGAAACAAACCGCCCACTTCCATCAAGCGGTGAAAATAGCTTCCGTCCAGCGCGGCCTTAATGACGTTGACCTTGGTCGTTAGTTCCCCGCTGCGCTCGCCGGTCTGCACTTCAACCAAACTCCTGAGCCAGCGCAGTGAGTTCCAGATCATTGGCGCGCTGGTCAGCACCAGCACCAGCAATCCGGCCAGGCAATGTTTCCATGATTGCCGGATAACAACGACCAATTCGCGGGGGACCGAAACAAATGCCGCAGCCCCAATTGCGGCGATCACGACCAGGAAATCAATCTTGTTGAAAAAACCGAGCCCGAGCGCCGCGCCGGCCAGCGAAATCCAGATGATGTGACGCTTTTCCCACCACAAGGCCAGGCACAACAGCGCGGCGCAGCGGCAAAGGAAGGACGGAACGAATGCGCCCCATTCGCAAATCGACGGGAAGAAAAAGCTTGGATCAAACGCGGTGAGAGGCCCCACCGCCACCGCCGCCGGGAGATTCCAGGTTCGCCGCACCCACAGCATGAGCAGGAGGATGCCCAGCAGGGCAACTGCCACCATGGTCCATCGCATGACGGCAACGGATGTTCCCCAGATCGTAAAGCTCGGAATTAACATCCAGCACTTGAATCCGCCGAGATAGCCTTGCACGAACAGTGGGAAGGGACGGCCCGCAATCTCAATACTCTCACTACCGGGCATGTGTTGCGGACAGGAACGGTCCAACAGAAAATCCTTGGCGAGATGACCGTACACGGCTTCGTCATAATCCAAACCAGTTTGGGAAATGGTGCGGGCAGCCAGACCGCAGAAAAGCGTGGACAGAATGAGCCACGATACGAATACGAGCCGAGCCGAGGCACGCAGTGGGGTCATCGCCACTGAGGCTAATCAACCGCGATGGCGCGTCGAGGAGAGAATTTTACTCCGCTACGAAGGCGGGCAGAGCAATTCGTGCAACTGGGAAACATTGGCTGTCCCGGTGGTGCCGAGTTGGTGGATGACAATGGAGGCAGCGGCGCTGGCCAATTCAAGTGCCTCGCGCAATCCGGCCCCGGCGGCCAGGGCGCTGATTAGATTGGCGGTCACGGCATCTCCCGCGCCGACAATGTCAACCTCGCCGCGCAGTGGAAATGCGGGAACATGCTCAATCGTCCCGTGTGGGTTAGCTCCAATCATTCCGCGCTCGGCCAGGGTGACGAAAACCATCTCCTGATTCAGCCGAGCCAACGCCAACGCCGCCTGCTCGATGATGGACAAATCAACATTGGCCGGGCCATCAGTCAAGGCAGCCAGCTCGACCGCGTTCATCTTGAAGATCACGGGTGGGAAACCCCGCAAATTTCGGCGACTGTCCGCGCTGATCAGCAGAGCCGGGCGTTCCTTATGAATGCGGCTGATGGATTCTCGCATTCGCGCGGTGAGGACACCGGTTTCGGGAGCTTCCACCTGATCCATCAGGATGATTGCATCCAGCTGCGCTGCCAGCAATTGAAGGGATTGGGCCAGTCGATCCTCGACCGTTGGTGGTGTGGGAGTCCAGTTCTTGGTGTCGAAACGGTTCAGTTCGCGGGGCGTTACGCCCGGCGTACAAATCAAAGGTTTGCAGTAGGTGAATGTTTGCCGTGCATCCGTCTGGAGGAAGTGATCCATCACAACTCCCGGGCATTGTTCCAGAGCGCGCCGCAATTCAAAACCTTCCCCATCCAGGCCGCAAAAACCTACGGGATAGATCGTCCCCACACCCAACGCTGAGAGATTATTGAGAATGGTGCCGGCGGAGCCTGGCAGGGAGCGGATTTTGGTCACGTTGAAAACCGGCAGACCCGTCTCGATGGATGTTTCCGGGCGCGCCGGATCGATTTCCAAATACCGGTCCAACGAAAAATCCCCTACTACCGCCACACGCAAGCGTGCGTACTGGCTGGTAATTTCCTTGAACCGCCCGGACTTCATGCGCCGAATATTTTTTCCAACAACGGCGCGGCATCGCGATAATCGGGAATCACCACGTCGGCACCAACGCCGCGCAGCCGGTTCCGCTTCCATTCGTCCAGCCGCCCGGACCCATTGTGAGCTTCATCACTGGCCACGGCCACCGCCAGGCCGCCGGCTTCCTTAGTGTTCTGGATCTCCACAAAGCCGTCGCCGAATGACAACAACTGATTTCCCGGGATTTGGTTTTCGCGCAGGATTTTTTCGATCACCATTTTCTTGGAGAACTGCTTGTAATCATCCTGCGCGCCGTAGATGTGACGCCCGAAATAGGCGGTCAAGCCCAGCAGCTCCGCTTCCTGCTTCACGAAGATCTCATCGGTGCCGCTGGCCAGGTACAAGGTCACGTTTCGCGTGAGGAGCCGATCCAGTAGTTGGCGGGTGCCCCAAACCAAAAAATCATCGGGCTGCCTGGCCTTGGATTGCAAGGCGGCGGTCCGTCCCTGAATCCGGGCCTGCAGCCGGTTCAGGTATTCATGCTTATACCACAAGGGTTCTTGCGGGGTGCCGCCGCGCTCCCGGATCCGGTCGGCCAGCTGGATCATCTGGTAGATCGTCTGCTTGCCGTTCAGGCGCATAATGTCTTCGAAGCAGAGTTGCTGGCGAGTTTCCACGGATTCGCCGGGCAAGGCGGGCAGCATTTCGACAAACATCGGCACCATGACCTGTGGCCAGCCTTCGCGGATCAAGGACAACGTGCCATCAAAATCAAAGAGCACGTGACTGATTTGCGGACGAGGAGAAAAATCCGGCGCTAACTCAACAATACCACGGAACCCTAGAACCCCGGGCTGGTTCATCGGGCCCACTCCGGGTGTTCGATGAATGCGTAGCACAACAGGTGGCAGATACCCATTTGCGCATCCTCAACCCGGCCATAGTGCGTGTCATTGATGATGATAGATTGCTCGGCAATTTCGGCCATGCGTCCGCGCTTGCTACCCACCAACGCCACCGTCTGAAGTCCATTTGCCTTCGCCCACTCCAGCGCCTTCACGCAATTTGGAGAATTGCCGCTCACACTGATCGCCATCGTAAGATCGCCGGGTTTTGCGTAATTGTGGAGCTGGCGAACAAAGACATCCTCGTAGGCGTAATCATTCCCAAGCGCGGTCAGCCAGCTCACGTTGTCATTGAGCGAGTGAACCCGGAATGGTTTCCCGAGTTTGTCAGACGCACTTTTGCCGAGATCAGTCGCGAAGTGCGACGCATTGGAAGCGCTTCCGCCATTGCCAAAAACAAACACCTGCCGGTCTTCCTGCCAAACGTTGCGGAGTTTGCCAACCAACTGCATGACCTCTTCGGCGGGGATCGAATCCCAGGCAGCCTTTTGAGACTGAACGTAGTCGGAGATCCATTGGTTCATCGTGGTCATGACAGCAAGAGACTAGGGCAGCCGGGTGGATTCTCAAATCCCCTTTTCGCGAGCGCCGCGAGAATGTGCATTTGCATCGACCCGAGAACGGTAGGAAACCACCATCGCTGGGCATAGTAGGAAACCGTAAAAAACTCGGAAGAATCTATCGGCTGGCAAGGCGTAACGCCCCCGTTGTCACTGCGTCTTCCCCAAGTTGGGAGACGCAGATTTTCGGGCCGGGGACAAAGGCCGTCATGATGAATGACTGCAGTGCGCTTTCCACTCCGGCCCGCAGCGGTTCACCGACCAAAGCCAGTCCGCCGCCAAGGATGATGACCTGCGGGTGAAATAGGTGAACGACGTGCGACAATCCAAAAGCAAGGTCCGTGGCGATTTCGTGCACGATGCGTCGGGCAGTTTTATCGCCCGAGTTCGTGGCTGTCGTCAGGTGTTTTGCCTCGCCGCCTCGTTCTTTTCCAATCAACCGGGCTAGGTGGCCAGCGGGCTCGCTTTGTATCGACTCGCGAATGCGTTCGTCCACGGCCCAGCCTGAGCACCGAGACTCGACCGTTGTGCCTTCGCGGTCCAATCGTACGTGACCGATCTCGGCTTCGCCGGGCGCGCTACCGTGGTAAATGCTCCCTGCCGAAACCAAGCCGCCGCCCACGCCGCTCCCCAAAGTCACGTAGAAAACCGGGTCGGTGCCGCGACCGGCACCGTGGTGAGCTTCACCGAGCGCCGCAACATTCGCGTCATTGTCGACCATCACTTGCGCTCCTGTCAGACCGGCCAGCCACGCGCGTAGATCAAAATTCGACCACCCAGAAATCTGGTGCGAACAGCAAATGCGGCCGGTGCGCCAATCCACGGGGCCACCGAAGCCCACGCCGACGGCATCCAAGCGCAGGCTGCTGGTCAGCTCGGGAATGGTAGCGGCGATCTGATGACGAATTCCCTCGGCGCCGGCGTGCGGTTGCACTGGAAGTCGCCGCCGGTGCAGAATCGTTCCGGTTTCGTCACCGAGGACGAGTTGGAGTTTTGTGCCACCAATCTCAATGCCGAGCACGTTCATTCGCGTCGGCGGCAGAGTAATTGGATCACCGCGATTGCGTCGAGTTTGGTGTGCCGGAGATATTGAGAGTCTATTCGAACGGTATCGCCGGCCGGTCGTAGGCGTACGTCATTTCGTTAAGGTTCAGTTTCTTGTAACGGCTTACGTGAAAATCAGCAAACAGCACGTTCACAGACTCGTTGTGCACTGTCGAAGGGAGTGCAAACAGCGTGTCCACAGAGTAATTATCGGGATCAGCATCCTCCGGCTCAAAAGGGAAGTTGCAATCGCCGGAAAGGATATACTGGCTCGCCATCATGATCCGGTCCAATCGGAGGCTGCCGAACGCGCCGGTCTGGACCACCACCGCGCGACTACCCATGAAATAGCTATACGGGGATTTCTTGTGAGCCAGGCTCAAGCTGGGGCAGCGCAGAATATTCGTGTCCTTGTAATATTCCACCAGCGGCCGCATCCAGGGAACGGGATTCGTGCTGTTCCACGAGACGCTGGTTTCAGCGGGCGGCAGGCGGCTGCTCTGGTCGTCGCCATACATCGCCATGGCCTGGCCGAGTTGGCGGAGCTGATTTACACACTGCGTGGTGCGCGCCCGTTCCTTCGCCTTCGCCAGCGCCGGTAACAGCATCGCGGCGAGAATCGCAATGATCGCAATGACCACGAGCAGTTCAATCAAGGTGAACCCCGCGTATTTGGTTTTACTCAAGTTTCGTCCCTTGAGGGACGCGTCATCAGGTAATGTGGCGGCTTTGGTCGTGGTCATGTCAGTGTACAACGCGTGAGCCCGCAACGATGCGTGCTTCACCTGCGCGGCAACTTAAAAGCGGTTTCACCTTTGGGCCTAGAACTAACCGACAAAATTCTTGGATAATACTCTCATTCACGGATGCGCCGGGAAATTCCTCCTAGAATGGAATGTTTTCGTGCTAGGCACGACCGCAACTGCTCGCACATCTTGCCGGTGTCATCATGTTGCTCAACTGTTGCATCACTCTGCATCCGCTCCTCTCGGCCCACGGCAAACTGATTTGCGCCGTGCTGCTACTCATCGGTCCAATCTGGGTGAGCGTGACAGCTCAAGCTGCTCCGCTCTCCTTGGAGGTTCGGCAGCTTACGACCGGCCCGCGGCATCATTTCTTCGGTTACATCGGCCATGTGCAGAACATTCCGTGGAATCAAAGCGGCCGTTACTTGGTGGCGTTGCGTACAAGTTTTCAGGACCATTTGCCACGCGCCTACGAGCCGGCAGAAATTGCCCTGCTCGATGCAAACGATAACTATTCGGTCCGGGTAGTCGCGGAAACTCGAGCGTGGAATCCCCAGCAAGGCACAATGCTCTACTGGAATCCCGCTTCGCCCGAAACGCAGTTCTTTTTCAACGATCGAGATCCCAAGACAGGGAGGATTTTCTGCGTTCTGTTCGATATCTCAACTGGCGGCGGCGGGAAACGAGTTCGTGAATATCGGTTCGACGACACGCCGATTGGAAGCAGCGGTGTTGCGCAGAAGGGTGGCTGGTTTGCAGCCATCAATTACGCCCGGCTTGCGCGCTTGCGTCCGGTCACTGGTTACCGCGACGCGTATGATTGGACTGTGGGCGTGCGCCATCCGACGAATGACGGTGTGTTCAAAGTGGATGTTCGCACCGGCGAAAAGCAGTTGCTCGTTTCCTTCAAGCAACTGGCGGATGCCATTCGCCCGTCGCGGCCAGATGTGACCAATGTGGATTTGTTCATCAATCACACCCTGGTCAATCGTGAGAACGATCGGATCTTCTTCTTTGCGCGCGGAAATTTTGACGACAAAACCAATCGCATCAACCAAGGATTCATCATTCGGCCTGACGGCAGTGGGCTGACGCCAATGAAACAATTTATCGGCGGCCATCCAGAATGGGAGGCAGGTCCCCGCATGATCGGCGATGTCGATGGACGCCAGATCACTTATGACACTGATCGACACGAAGTGGTGGGAACGTTGGGGACACGGGAGATTTTCCCGACGCCGGGGGGAGATGTGGCGCTCTCTCCGGATGGGAACTGGCTGGTGAACGGTCATCGGCAGGGAACGACAAATTACTACACTTTTTTCCGGCGAGCGGATGGTGCATGGGTACGCTCGCAGGGATTTGACGTGCGCGGTTGGGATTCAGGAGATTTGCGATGTGACCCGGCGCCTTGCTGGAATCGCAACAGTCAAGAGATCGTCTTTCCCGCCATCGCCAAGGATGGGACGCGGCAAATGTTTGGCTTGCGCCTTAACTCCGGCACGCCGCCGAGGTCAACCTCCCGAAACTAACGTCGCCTCAACTCGCTACTTGCGTTCGGTCAATTTGATTTGCCCAACCTTGTACCGGCGTTGGCCATCATGTCCGGAAAGCGGGAGCGCAATCTTGGGCGTGCCATCGCGCGTGCCTACGGAGACGAACACATCATAGATGCCCGGTTTGGTGGGCGGGGCGTGAACTCCTTTTTGCCCGGGAAACTGAAGCGCGACTGTAAAATTGGATTCCAGTTTGTGAGTAAACACTTGATTGGTGTTCGCTGGCCGAAGCGCACGGAAATCGAAATTTTCATCCACATGCGCCGAAGCCAGGCCACCATTTTGATCGCGTAGTGTCAGCGACCAAAATCCACCGGCATATAGCGGCGCCACCCCGCCGTTAGCCCATTTTGTCTCGATGGTGAAGGGTTCACCCAAGCGCACCTCCGGCGGCCAGGTGATCTCCTGCAACCGGATGCGGTATCCCAGGCATTGGTTTATTCGATTGATCGGTTCGCGCCACTCAGCGAGAACATCGCGTGGCCAGCCATGGATGGAGATATAGCTGGCGCGGTAGGCGTGAACGGATGCCCACAGGGTATCGCCGTTCCAGCGCTTGTTGTGGGTGATGCCACCAAAGTGTTCATGCTCGAGGATCACCGGTAATTTCGGCCAGAAGGCCTGGGCGAGGTCGGCGTGGTACCAGGGCACTTTTTTGGAGACGAGGATACTGTCATCGCGGATGGTTACGCCTTTGGAAAGTGCGTAATCGGTAGCCGGCAGATGAAAGCCCGGTTTGGTTGCTCCCGCCGCATCGTCGCTGATGGCCAGCAGCGTGCGCTTGAAATGTTTCGTGTGCAGATCAATGTGTTGCTTGACGATCTTCAGCGTTTTCGCCTCCGTGAGTTTGCTGCTGAACACGGTGTGCGCTTCACCCCACATCCCGAAGGAGCCAACGTCAACGAACGCAACGTTTGGATTTCCATCATAGCGCCGGGCCAGGGCGGCAAGAAAGTTTTCCAGTTTTTTCAGGAAGACTGGATCTTGGTAATCTGGCTCCCAAAGCGAACCGCCGGGGATTGGTCCCTTGCCTTCATCAAACTCAATGCCCTTGGCGCCCGCGTCCTGAACCCACTTGGGCGTGGCATCGCGCAGCCAGCTTTCGCAACAGCTTACCCGGATGGCAATTTGTTTCCCCTTGGCGATCCAACGTTGCGCCGGAGTGTCGAAGAGCGACCAGTTGAATTCGCCTTCCTTCGGTTCAAGAAATGACCACGGCACGCGAAGGTAGACGACGGAGATTCCCGGCCAATCATCCAACGTGTCCGAAGCCTCCAATTTGGAACCGTAGTTTTCGATCAGGTTGGAATAATAATGCAACGTCCAACCCATACCCGGATTAACGAGCGCTTCGCCGGTGTCAGGCGGGCGGACGGTTACGCGCGGGGCGTCCGATCCGGTGGTCGCATTCAATCCGCCGAGCAGATACGACGTCAGTCCGACCAGCCATAGGCAAGGCCACTTCATGGTGTTTTGTTTCAATGCGCTGCCGACATGAAATGAAGTTTGCCATCGTCCGCCTAGGAATAATTCCTTAAATTATCGGACAAAACCGTCAGCGAGCGCTTGCGATCCGCAAGCGGGAAGCGGAGTCGCCTGCGTGCGTTGCCGGAATCCTTTTCACTCACGCAAGAGATTCGTCCAAAACTTGAATCGTTTCCTTCTAGGCCATGACTTCTCAACCTCAATACATTCCCGGGATCAAATTCATGCCCGAACTTCGCTTTGCCATCTTGGGCACCGGATTCTGGTCGCGCTACCAACTGGCTGGTTGGCGCGAGCTGCCAGGCGTGAAATGCGTGGCGGCCTACAATCGCACGCGGGCGAAAGCTGAAGCGTTGGCCAGCGCCTTTGACATTCCGTCGGTCTATGATGATCCGGAACGCCTAATCCAGGAAATCCGGCCTGATTTCATTGATGTGATCACCGATGTGGATACGCACCGAAAGTTCGTTGAACTGGCGGCCCGGTACCGGATTCCGGTGGTGTGCCAGAAACCCATGGCCCCATCACTGACGGATGCTGAAAGTATGGTGATCACTTGCCGTCAAGCTGGCGTGCCGCTGCTTATCAACGAGAACTGGCGCTGGCAGACGCCACTGCGAGAACTCCAACGCATTCTGACTTCCGGCGTGATCGGCAACGTATTTCGGGCCCGGCTTGATTACTGCAACAGTTATCCGGTTTTCGACAACCAGCCATTTTTGAAAAATGTCGAGCGCTTCATTCTGGCGGACATCGGCAGTCACATTTTCGACGCAACGAGGTTTTTGTTTGGCGAAGCGGCCTGGCTGTGCTGCCAATCCCACCGGGTCCATCCCGATATCAAAGGCGAGGATGTCGCCACGACGATGTTGCAGATGCGCAGCGGGGCGACTGTGGTTTGCAATATGAGCTACGCCAGCCGCGTGGAGCATGAGAAGTTTCCCGAGACCTTTGCTTTTGTGGAAGGCACCGAGGGCTCAGTGGAGTTAGGGCCTGATTATTGGATTCGCACCACGACCCGGGAAGGCACAATCGCCCGTCGTCATGCGCCGCCTTTTTATCCGTGGGCGGATTCCCGCTATGAAGTCGTGCACTCAAGCATCGTGGATTGCCAGCGGAATTTATTGCAAGCGCTGCGCGACGGCGGGAAAGCGGAGACCACGGGCGAGGATAATCTAAAGACACTGAAGCTGGTCTACGCGGCCTACCAAAGCATCGCTGCGGGAACAATCATTCGGCTGAACGCATGACGTCGCCGATCATCGCCAGGTATTTGGTTGAGACACCGCACCCGCGCGAGTTGGCCGCCGAGATGATCGCCGGTGAGCAGTCTTCCGGCACTTTCATCGCGGTGCCGGGCGAGACGGAGGAACTTAAGGCCCGGGCTCGGGCCAAGGTGCTCAAAATCGTCGAACTGGAGTCGGTAACCACACCCAGCCTGCCGGGATCACGGCCGCCGAAGAATTTCCCGGCAACGGGCCGATATCAACGTGCAGAAATCACTATCGCCTTCCCGTTCGACAATATCGGGCCGAACCTTCCCACGCTCTTGGCGACGATCTGCGGCAACCTGTACGAGCTGGCAGAATTGTCCGGCATCAAGTTGCTCGACGTAGAATTGCCGGACGCGTTCGCCGTGCGTTACCCCGGACCGCAATTCAGCATTGGCGGCACGCGGCGACTGGCCGGTGTTCACAACCGGCCGCTGATTGGTACGATTATCAAACCCGGCGTCGGATTAACTGCGCAACAGACGGCCGAACTCGTTCGCACGTTGGGTGAAGCCGGAATTGATTTTGTCAAAGACGACGAGTTGCAGGCGGATGCACCCAGCTGCCCATTTCGCGAACGGGTTGGCGCGGTGATGAAGGTGATCAATGACCTGGCGGATCGCACCGGGAAGAAGGTTATGTTTGCTTTCAATCTCACCGACGATTTGGAGGCCATGTTGCGACACCATGATGAAGTGGTTGCCGCGGGTGGGACCTGCGTGATGGTGAGCTTGCACAGTGTTGGCTTTGCGACCTTGGCCGAGTTTCGCAAACGCTGTCAGCTGCCGATTCATGGCCATCGGAACGGCTGGGGGATGTATGGCAGACATCCAGTCTTGGGCGTGGCCTATCCTGCCTGGCAAAAACTGTGGCGACTGGCGGGCGCCGACCACCTACACGTCAACGGACTGCAGAACAAGTTCTGGGAACCGGATGATTCCGTTGTGCGTAGCATCAAAGGTTGTCTGACGCCTATGTTTCGTCCCGATGATGTCGCTATGCCGGTGATCAGTTCGGGGCAATGGGGCGGTCAGGCGCCGGAAACCTACCGGCAAGCCGGAACGAGCGATCTAATCTACGTGGCGGGCGGCGGTATCATGGCGCATCCGATGGGCGCGCCGGCGGGATTGCGCGGTCTGCAACAAGCGTGGGAAGCGGCGATGCAATCCATCCAGCTGGAGGTTCACGCCCAGTCGCATCCGGAGTTGAGTGCCACGATTGCGAAGTTCGGGAAGTTGCGTCCATGAGAGCACGAAGGAAAAACTCGTTGTGGCTTGCCTATTACGGTGATGACTTCACTGGTTCCACCGATGTGATGGAGTCGCTGGCGTGCGCCGGCATTCGCACCGTGCTGTTTCTTCAGCCACCGACGCGCGCTCAACTGGCGAAATTTCCCGGCTTGCGGGCATTTGGCATTGCGGGCGGCTCGCGGACGATGTCGCCGGCCCAGATGGAGCACGAACTCCCACCGGCCTTCAAGGCGCTCCAAAGCAGCGGCGCTTCGATCGTTCATTACAAGACTTGTTCCACCTTTGACTCTTCGCCGACGGTGGGCTCCATCGGCAAGGCGATCGAGTTGGGCCGCCGGATTTTTGGCAAAGCGCCGACGCCGCTGGTGGTCGGAGTTCCCATTCTTGGCCGCCATGTCGTCTTCGGAAATCTGTTCGCGCGGTCCGGCTTGGATACTGAGCCGGCGCGATTGGATCGACACCCCACGATGAGTCGGCATCCGATGACCCCGATGGATGAAGCCGATTTGCGTTTACACCTCGCCAAACAAACCGACTTGCCGACGGAGTTGGTGGACGTGCTCAAGCTTCGGGACATTGGGAAAGTTTACAATAGCGCGAACAAGTCCAACGGTCGTCATCACCAGACAACCGGTGCCGCCAATGTCCCTGCGATCACCTTGTTCGATACGCTGGATGAAACCGATCTCCCGATCATCGGCCAACGAATCAGCGACAGCGTTCCGCGAGGAGGACAGCTTTTCTGTGCCGGCTCCAGTGGAGTCGAATACGCATTGGTTGCCTTTTGGCGGAAGGCGGGGTTACTCACGGAGCCAACAGCCCTCACTCCGGCTGTTCCCGCGCAACGCCGCACTTCCGCCGCCCAGATCATTACGGTGTCGGGGAGCTGCTCTCCGGTCACGGATCGCCAAATCAGTCATGCGCTGAACGCCGGTTTTGTTGAAGTGGCGTGCGACAGCCAATTATTGGCAGATGAGAAATCGTGCCTGACTGGTGTGAAGCAGGCGTTGGTGAAGGCGCATTCGGCCCTGCAAGCGGGCCGAAGCATTATCTTTCACACCGCGCGTGGCCCCGCAGACCAACGGCGGACTGGTTTTGAACGAACGGCCAGGAAGTATCGCGGGGCAACTCCGACCGAGAAACTGGCCGCGGCCGGCACCAGTCTGGGGCAGGGGCTGGCCATGATTCTGCACTACGCGATGCGCGACACGGGCGCCCGTCATGCCGTGGTATGCGGCGGTGATACTTCGACGCACGTGGCGCGATCCTTGGGCGTGGAAGCCTTGGAATTCGTCGCGCCGATGGCGCCGGGCGGACCGCTCTGCCGGATTCATTCGACCAACGAGACCGCGCATGGGAGCGAAATCATTTTCAAAGGTGGGCAGGTCGGGCGCGACTCTTTCTTCCTCGACCTCGCGGCGCGGGTCGCTAACTGAGAGACGAAGACCTCATGCGAAGAAGCAAATTTTACTTCCTGCTCCTGAGCCTTGTCACAGCGTGCGTGTTTTCCACGGCTGCAGCGCAAGCCACTTTGCTGCCGCGCCTCAAAGTCAGTGAGAACCAGCGTTACCTGGTTACGACGGAGGGGCAGCCGTTCTTTTACCTCGCGGATACGGCCTGGGAGTTGTTTCATCGCCTGAATCGGGCCGAGGCTGACCTTTATTTGCGCGATCGGGCGGCGAAGGGTTTTACCGTCATTCAAGCCGTGGTGATTGCCGAGCTGGATGGCTTGAGGGTGCCG
>Ga0315912_10003867_pt1 | contig 14563 bp, 7 predicted proteins | sample VfabasoilMG_FD_204469 | JGI IMG/M metagenome (GOLD analysis project Ga0315912, IMG submission 204469) | Garden soil microbial communities collected in Santa Monica, California, United States - V. faba soil | ecosystem: Environmental > Terrestrial > Soil > Garden | place: USA: California... | reverse complement strand
GCCGGTGGTGTGATTTGGACCGCGTTCGGGATCATGTCGATGCAAGCGAAGGCCGACGCCCAAGAAGCAACGGGATTGCGGCAGTGGCAGCTCCAACAAACCGCCTACGATCGGGGAACGGTCGCCACAGTCGGCATGATCGTCACCGGTGTGGGCGCGGCCGCAGCGCTGACGCTGTGGGTCGTGCTGCCAGGCAGCTCCGATCGGCCTGAAAGCGTGCAGGTTGGAGTTGGTCCAAGCCGTTTGCAGGTGAGCGGCTCATTTTGACGGCGCGCTGACGCCCAGCCGTCAATTGACTTGTCGGGTTCTGCCCTGCCAATGCGGGGCCCGGAGCTCGTGCTTTTTGACTTTGCCGCTCGGTGTTCGCGGTAGCGCTTCGACGAAGTCGACGCTGCGCGGGAACTTGTATTCGGCGATGCGGCCTTTCAGAAACTGCAAAAGCTCTCGGGCGCTGAGCGGAAGATTGATGGCAACTACGGCTTTTACCGCTTCACCCCAACGTTCGTCGGGTACGCCGATCACTGCTACTTCTTTGACGGCGGGGTGTTGGGCAATGGCGCGCTCGATCTCGGCGGGGTAGATGTTTTCGCCGGCGGCGATGATCATGTCCTTGATGCGATCGCAGATATAGAGGTAGCCCTCGGCGTCGAGGTAGCCAGCATCACCGGTCAGTACCCAACCGTCGTGCAGGGTCTTTTCAGTCTCTTCAGGGCGGTTCCAATAGCCGAGCATGTTGGCGGGTGAGCGCAGCCAAACTTCACCCACGTCGTTTACGGGGCAGTCTTTGCCTGCCGCGTCCACGCAACGCACGCTGACGCCGGGATAGGGCAGGCCTGCCGCCGCGACGCGCGCGCCTTGCGCGACGTGGTCTCCGTCTCGCAAGCAGACTGCGGTGTTGCCGGTCTCGGTGAGGCCGTAAAATTGCGTGAGGCGGCAGCCGAAAGCGCTGCGGGCAGCGGCCAAGAGCTCGGCATCGATCGGAGCGCCGCCATAACAAATCGAGCGTAAAGTACGGCCGGACTTGCCCGGTCCGCGGCGACTCAGGATCATCCTCAACATCGCCGGCACCCAACAAGCCAGGGTCACTCGTTGGCTGTCGACCAATTGCAGCGCAACGTCAGGATCGAACTGAGAGGTCACGACCAGGCTCGCGCCGACCGCGAGCACGTTTGCGGCCCACCATAGCCCGCCAATGTGGAACAGTGGCAAGGAGTGGAGCGCAACGTCCTCCGCGGTGAACTGCCACCAATCCTGCCCGGCTCGCGTCAACTCACGGCGAATGGCTAGGAACGAGCGCTGCGGTAGGAGCACGCCCTTGGGCACGCCCGTCGTGCCGCTGGTATACAGCACGACCGCGACCGATTCAGGCGTGGGACGCGCGTGCGGCGGAGTGTTGGGCTGCCCGAGCACCCAACTCGATAGATTGCTGCCGAGGCCGGTCAAGCCGCCGAAGCTCACGATTTCGACGTCGTGGGGGCGCCCAGCCAGCACCTCACGTGCAATTGCGGCTTGTGAAGCTTCTACGAACAGGTGCGATATCTGACAATCGTCGAGGATGGCGCGCGTTTCTGCGGCCGTGAGTCGCCAGTTGACGAAAGTGATCGGCATGCAGGCCTTGGCAGCGCCGAACAAGATGACGAACGAATGATCGGAGTCACGCCCGAGCACGGCGACGCGGCTGCGCTGCGGGCTTCTGAGCAGCGCGTGTGCCACCTGGTTCGCTCGCTCATCCAGCTCTCGAAACGTGATCGCCCGACCGCCCCACCAGAGCGCCGGCGCGTTCGGCCGTTCGCGTGCGAGCGCCTCGAGCAGCTCGGGGAGTGTGTCGGTTTGCAGCGCGGCTTCGGACATCATGGGTTCTCGAAGTGATAGGTTGCGCACACCACCTTCAGGCCCGCGCCCACGCTCGCGAATACCGCGCGCTTGCCGCGCAGGGCTTGCTCGGGCAGGGCTTGTAGCTCGCCCAGGCTGCGCGGCAACGCAGAGGTAAACCAATCCACGTGCTGCGCAGTCGTGCTCAGCCGACACTTCGCTGGTAGGCGCAAACGGTCGGCCAGCGCTTGGCCGTGAGCGGCGTCCGTTTCAGAGAGCACGAGGAAGTCGAGGTTTTCGACTAGACCGGGCTGGGCTGCCAGATAGCGAGTGAGCGCGAGTGCCAGCGCCCGGCCCCGCTCGGGAACAGACTCTGGGGCCACCCAGCGTGCGAGTGCTGCGCCTCCCTCCGGCTTCAAAACGACACTGCTGCTGGTCAAGTGCGCTAGCGACGGGAACTCATAGCAGCCAAAACAACCGAAGCCGCTGTCGTCGCTGCTCGCGGTCAGTACGGCGGCGCTGGCACCGGGGCTTACGGGCGCGGTGCCGGCGCTGCATGGCACCTCGCCCTCGGCGACGGCGACCAGCGCAGTCGTAACTTGTCCGCTCTCGAGCGCTCGCGCTGCGACGTGACAGGCGGACAGAAAGCCGTTCTCGCCATCATTCAAGTCGATGGCCAAGGTGCGCCGCTCGGCGTCGCGCGAGCTGTCGTTGATCCGCAGCTCGCCCGCGAGAAATGCAGCGATCGCCGGCTCGACGATGAACTCACTGCGGTATACGCCTGCAAACAGCAAGAGCTCGATCTGATTGCGGTCGATCGCTTCACGCGCAAGACAGGCGCGAATTGCACTTTTGGCCAGGCCGAGGCTGGTCGATGAATTGGCGCTGCTCGCGTCGGCAAAGCCGAGCGCTCCGAGTTTTACTCGTCGCGTCAGGGAGCGAAAGAACGCGCATACCTCGGGACTCTTGTCGGGCGGGGAAACGACGCGATGCGGCGGGGCATTGAGTCTTTGTGGAAGCTCGTCCAGGTGATAAGCGGCGCTGCCAATCGTCACGCCGGAGGCAACCGTGGACAGGAGCAGTCGCTGCCCGCTCTGGATGCGCGACGACTTGATCGCATCGTACACGGCCAAAAAGTGCGTGGTCGTCACCGTGTTGCCGCGAAGCTCGAGGTTGTTGATCACGTTCTCGTCGGTGAAGAGCGCGCGGCCAGCGCGCTTGTTTGCATCACGGATGACGCCGGCGAGCGTTGCCGAGGAGGCTTGATGAGGCACGAAGAAGTCGAAATCAGTGACGCCGCCGCGCTCTTCCTGCATGCGCTCGAAATGGCGCATGCCTTCTTTGCTCGTGATGAGCGCGAGCCGCACCGTGTCCGTCTTCATCAAGATGCCGCCGGGCGCGCGCTCGGTCGGCTTTGCAATGCAATGCCCGCTGTAGCGGCCCAGGGTGAACAAGCGCAGATCGCTAAAGCCGACGTCAGTGCGCGGGCTGAGCTCGAGCAAGAGGGCGATGCCCGAGTCACCGACCGTCAGGCACGGCATTCGTGGATCATTCGCGGATTCGACCTGAGCTTGCGCCGTCCGCGCCGCATGCGTCACGAACTCACCGGAAAATACCAGCACGCGACGCGCGGCGCCGGTCTTGAGAAAAGACTCCGCGATGCACAGCGCGGCGAATACCCCGGCGCAGGCCGTGCTCACGTCCAAGCTGAGGGCATTGTCGAAGCCCAGGCGCTGCTTGATGCTCGACGCCATGCCAGGCTCGAGCGTAATTACCCCGGGCGTGTTGCTGTTGAGTAGCGAGCCGCTAATCACGACATCCACATCGCTCGCCGTGAACTGCGAGCGTGAGAGGCAATCTTTGATGGCCAGTTCGGCCATGTCGATGGCGTACTCGCCTTCGGAAGCGGTCGGCGTAGAAGCGATGCCGGTGATCGCTTCCATCTCGAAATCGATGCGATTGCGGCAACCTTCGACCAGACTGCGTGCGCTGGTGCTCGAACGCGGGATGGCCGCGCCGATGCTCTCGATGACGACGTTACCCGTTGGGTTCACTTTGAAACCTCCTTTTGTCCTGCGCTGAAAAGCGTGAGCAGTAGGTGCGTGACCACCGCTTCGACATGGGGATGTTCGAACAAGAGCGTCGGGGCAAGCGAGCAGCCGAGTTCGGTCTCGAGCGAGTTTCGCAGGTCGAGCGCGAGCAGCGAATCGAGGCCCATTTCGGAGAAGGCGCGTGCAGTATCGACTGCGTCCGGCTGTGCTAGCCCCGAGACGCGCGCGAACTCGCTGACTACGAACTGTGTCAGACGCTTCAGACGAGCGTCTGGTTCGAGGCCCTTCAGTTCTTCCGTCAACTTTCCGCGACGGACGGCGCGTTCATTCCGCTGCCTGCCGAACCGCTCGAACACTGCTGGCGGGCGTCCGCGAAAGGCGTCGAGGTAGCGACTCCACTCGACTTGCAGGACGGTGAGCTGACCCACGTTTGGTTTCAGCGCGAACTCGAGCGCGCGGATGCCCATCTCCGGCGTCAGCGGTGTGACGCCACGCTCGGCGTAGCGCGCCACGATGATCGGCTCGAGCCGAGTCGCCATTCCGACCTCGGCCCAGGGTCCCCAATTGATGCTGACACCCGGCAAGCCCAGCCCGCGTCGAAAAGAGGCGAGGCCATCGAGAAAAGCGTTGGCGGAAGCGTAGACGGACTGCCCTTCCGAACCCATCTGCGCGGCAGCCGACGAGTAACACACCCAAAAATCCAACTTCAGGCCCAAAGTGGCGCGATGCAAGTTGATCGCGCCGAGCGTTTTCGCGGACAGCGAGTCATTGAGCTGATCGAGCGCGATGCCCCCGATGAAGGAGTCGGCCACGATCCCGGCCGCGTGAATAACGCCCTTGAGCCGGCCAACCTCGCCGTCCAGCTCCCGGCAAATGCGCGCGAGCGCAGCTGCATCGCCGACATCCGCGCAGATCACGCGGACGTCGGCGCCTTGGCTGCGCAGCTCTTCTACCTGTGCGAGCGCTGTTTCAGCGGGCGAACGCCGCGAGAGCAACGCGAGCTTTCGTGCTCCGCGTTCAACCAGCCACTGTGCGGTGAGAAGCCCAAGCCCGCCTAGGCCGCCGGTGATCAGGTAAGCGGCGTCTGGCCGGATCGGCACGCCGAGTCCCTGCTGGTCGAGCGACTCGGGCAAGCTGAGCACGACTTTGCCGATGTTCTTACCCTGCGCCAAGAATTGAAAGGCCGCGCGTGCATCGGCGAGATCGAAGCGCGTGAGTGCGAGCGGCTCGAGCTCGCCGCGTTCGAGCCTGCGCGAGAGCTCGGCAAAGAGCCGCTGCTGCAGCGCAGGGCTGTCGCGCATGACGTCGCCCAGGTCGAATTCATGGTAACTCACGTCTGGCCGCTCCCGCGCGACGCGCTCGTTGCCCAGTGTTTCGATCTTGCCTAACTCGATGAAGCGACCACCTGGCGCAAGCACGCTCAGGCTGCGCTCGGCGAAGGCGCCCTTGAGGCTATTCAACACGACGCTCACGCCTTGCCCGTCGGTCAAACGCATGACCTCCTCGGCAAATTCGAGCGAGCGTGAGTCGCAGACGTGCAGCACGCCCTGGGCACGCAAGTGATCCCACTTCGCGCGGCTCGCCGTGGCGATCACGCGGGCACCAACGCGCCGCGCGATCTGAATCGCCGCTTGGCCGATGCCGCCCGCGGCCGCGTGGATCAGCACCGTGTCGCCCGAGCTCACGCGAGCGAGCTCTTCGAGTCCGTACACGATGGTCAGAAATGCGGTGGGAACCGTGGCCGCTTCTTCGAACGACCAACGCGGCGGTTTGCGCAGTACGTTCTGCCGCGACACGCAAAAAGCGTTGCTCAATAGCCCGTCGCCAATGGCTATCACTTCTTGACCGGGGGAAAGGTCGGTCACATTGGCGCCCACCGAAAGCACGACGCCCGCAGCTTCGAAGCCGAGCTTGATCTGGCGCGAGTGGGTGACGCCCTGTCCCTCGCTGTAGCTTTGCAATAGCCCGAGCGTGTAGAGCACGTCCTTGAAGTTGACGCCGCCAGCGCGGGGGCCGATTCGAACTTCGTTCGGGCCTGGCGCTTTCGCTGTGTGTGCGGCCAGCGACAAGTTGGACAGTGAGCCATAAGCGTCGATTTGCAGCCGAAAATCTGCGCTGTCCGGTAACGCCAGGGCACCGCTCTTGGCGGTTGCGCTGCCGCCACCGCTGGTCAAGCGCGCAACCAGGCGGCGGCCTCGGCGATAGGCGATTCGACCTTCAGTGAGCGGCGTCCCCGCTTCACGATGCAGGATGCGCGCATCGTGCTCGCGCGCATTCGGGTCGAGATCGATCAGCACGCTCCGTAGCTCTGGCCATTCCGCAGCGAGCGTGGGACCGAAGCCCCACAATGCGCTTTGGCTTGGGCTGTGCACTGGCTCACCCTCGAGCTCCTGAGCGCCGCGGGTAACGATCCAAAGCTCGGACAGATTGGGCAGCGCGCGTACGCGCAAGCGTTGCACCAAGACGATTGCCGCGCGCAGCAGCCGATGTGAGCGCGCCGAAGGCTGTGCCGCGTTGCCAGAGAAATCCGCGGCGCTGTCCTCTTCGTTGAGTCCGGCCAGAAAAATCACGCCGCACACATCATCCGGGCAGTCCGCGATCAGCGCACTGAGGTCTGTGTCATCGCCATTCAGGAGCGATTCGGCCTCGACCAACTCCACTCTCGATCCGGATTGTTCCAGATCCCAAGCCAGATCCTGTCCCAGGCGTGAGATCGAGTCAGCGTTGGCCGGTCGACCTTCGCAGATCAGGAGCCAGGTGCCTCTTGGTTCAGCTTGCGTCGGCTGCTCGATCGGACGTTCGACCCATTCCAGGTGATAGCTGATGCGCGCCGGATCGAGCCGCGCTGCTTGCACGGCGGCGGGGTTGATCGCGCGCGCGCTCAAACCAGCCACGTGCCCGACGGCGTGGCCGTCTGCATCGAGCAAGCTCACGTCGACGATTTGCGTTTCCTCGCTCGCGCCAGCCGAACGGCGGCGCACGTGGGCGAAGCGCGCGCTGCGAAAATCCGCAGTGAGGTAGAGGCTGTCGATGCCGAAGGGCAGAAACACACGACCCTTCTCGGGAGGGGGAAGCACGGCGAAGGCGCCTTGAAGCAGCGCGTCCAGCAAGCGAGCTTCACGCGAACCGAGGGTTCTGTGCTCGCCGTCCTCGAGCACCACGCTGACGAGCGCTTCTTCACGGCTGGGGCCGTTGCGGCGTAGCTCCTGAATCAGCTGAAATTGTGGGCCATAATTCAAGCCGGCAGAACGCAGCGCCTGATGGAAGGCTGCTACATCGAGCTGTTCGGGACAGCGTGCGACAATGGCCTCTAGCTCGACCGCGTGCTGAGAGTCGGGGCTGCGAACGGCGCGCCGAATATTGCCCTGTACGTGCTGCGTCCAATGCGGCGGATTGTTTTGGTCGCGAAGCGGTGTGCTGTGAAACGCGAAGCGCCACTCGTCTTGCTGCGACTCGAGCGTACATTGCAGGCGTTCGCCACCTTCTTGTAAGAAGAGGGGAGAGCGAATCGAGAAGCCGGTGAGTTCGGCCGAACCTGCTCCCAACGCGAGCTCGGCGGCGGTCTGCGCCGCGATCAGGTAAGCCGTGGCTGGGTAGAGAGGCTCAGTGCCCAAGCAATGGTCTTTGAGCCAATCTTGCGCCATGCAATCCACGACCGTCTCATAGACTGACAGTGAGCCACCGACCGGTGCGAGCGGGATCTGCCGACCGAGCAACTCGAGGCTCGGCTCGTTCGACAAGGTTCGCGGCTTCTTCGCGAACCAGAAGCGCTGCCGGTCATAGGGATACGTCGGCAGGCAAGCCCGCGCGCCACGCTCACCGCGCGAGGCGCGATAGAGAGCTCGCCAATCGAGCTTTACCCCCGCTTCATAGACGGCGCCCAGCGCGGAGAGAGCGTGCTCGAGTTCGTCTTTCGGAGGTCGCAGAGTGGGTACCCAGGTCACACTTTGCTGCGAGCGCAGATGAGCGCGGCCCAACGAGGTCAACGTCGCGTTCGGGCCTACTTCGATCAGGAGATCGCAGCCGGTGTTCGCCAGCGTGTCGATGGCAGCACTGAAACGCACCGTTTCGCGGATCTGTCGGCTCCAATAGCGTGCGTCGCTCATCTCGTTGCTGACGGCCAACCCGGTGACACTCGAAACGACCGTGCAGCCGGGCGCTTGGAACTTCATGTCCGCTGCGACCCGGAAGAACGGTTCTTGGATCGGCTCCATCAAGGGCGAATGAAAGGCGTGCGACGCTTGCAATGCTTGAAAGTGCACGCCTTGCTCGGTCAGCTGCCGCGCGAGCTCCTCAATCTCGGGCCTGCCGCCCGAGACGACGATGCTGCGCTCACCGTTGATCGCTGCGATGGCGATGGGGCGCCCGCGGATTACATCGCGAATTCGCTCCAGATCGGCGGAGACGCTGAGCATGGCGCCGGGCAGCGTGGCCACGTCCATCAGCCGGCCCCGCTCTGTGATCAGGCGTGCAGCGTCCGTGAGCGACAGAATGCCAGCAGAGCACGCCGCGGCAAACTCACCGACGCTGTGCCCGAGCACCACGTCCGGCAGCACTCCGAGGCTTTCCCACCATTTCGCAAGCGCGTATTCGAGCGCAAAGATGGCAGGTTGTGCATAGCGAGTTTGCCCCAGCTCATTCGTTCGCGAACCCCAGAGCAGCTCGCGCAGCGAACCGCCGAGCGCGCCGTCCATCGCCTCGGCGCAAGCGTCGATCGCTTGCCGGAAGCTCGGGTAGCGCGCGTACAGCGCTTGACCCATGCCGGGGTACTGAGACCCTTGGCCGGTGAATAAGAACCCAATGCGCTGGCTCTCGGACGACCGCCGCTTGTTCGCGACGCCACGGGCTAGCGCGCCCTGGATCGCCTTCTGCGCAGCACCCCGCGAGTCGACGACGAACGCGGAGCGGCAGCCGAGGTGATCTCGAGAGAGCGCTGCGGCGCGGCAGATACTCTCGAAAGAGTCCTCGGTATCGCGCTCCAGGTGACTGCCATAACGTTCCAACAAGGCAGCGAGCGCGCTCGGGGTGTGCGCGGAAATCGGGAGAATGTGAACTGGGGGCTCGCTCGATTCGACCGCCGCCGTCGACTCCACCCGAACGCTCGATAGCGGTGCTTCGGCGACCACGACATGCGCATTGGTCCCGGCGAAACCGAACGAGCTCACACCCGCCAGGCGCTCGACGTCTGAGCGCGGCCATTCGTGACCTTCGGTCAGCACTTGCGAAACGCCTGCAGACCAATCAATCAGCGGATTGGGCTGTTCGAGGCTGCGTTGCGGCACGATCGCTTCCTTGTGAAGCGCCAGAACGACCTTCATGAGCCCAGCCAAGCCCGCCGCGATTTCCAGGTGACCGATGTTGGTCTTGACCGAGCCGATGAACAGCGGGAGGCCGTGGTAGCGATCGCTGGAAAACACATTGTTCAGGGCCTGAACCTCGATTGGGTCGCCCAGCAACGTGCCCGTTCCGTGGGCCTCGACATAAGCAATTTGGTAAGGCTTGACCAGCGCGGCGGCCAGCGCGTCTCGGATCACTGCCTCTTGCGCGGGGCCGCTCGGGACCGTGAGGCCACCGCTCGCACCGTCTTGATTGACCGCGCTCCCGCGCAGAACGGCATACACGCGATCCCCAGCCTTTTCGGCGAGGTCGAGCGGCTTGAGGACGAGTGCGATGCAGCCCTCGGCGCGCACATAACCGTCAGCGCCAGCATCGAAGGTTCGACAACGCCCGTGCGGCGAGAGCATGCGCGCCTGCGAAAGCGCGACCATGCCCAGCGGATCGAGCAGCAAATTGACGGAGGCGACCAGCGCTGAATCGCACTCGCCGAGCCGCAGGCTCTGAATGGCTTGGTGCACGGCGACCAGCGCCGAGGAGCATGCGGTGTCGATGGCAACCGAAGGGCCACGCAGGCCGAAGGTGTACGAGATGCGGCCGGCACCTGCGCTCGGGGCGCCACCCGTGCCGGAGTGAGGACTCATGCCCTCGGGTTCACGACCCAGACAGGCCGTGTGATATTCCGAGCCGCGCATCCCCACGAAAACGCCGGTTCGCGCGCCGTGCAAATCGGACACCGGGACACCCGAGTCCTCCAACGCTTCGCGTGATACTTCCAGTAGGAATCGTTGTTGCGGGTCGACCTGCTCGGCTTCGCGCGGCGAAATGCCGAATAGGTCAGCATCGAATTTGTCGATGTCGCTGACGAAGCCGCCGCTGCGCGTGCAAACTTTTCCGGGCACGCCCGGTTCGGGATCGTACAGCTCGTCAGCGTCCCAGCGGTCTTTCGGCACTTCCGTGATGCCGTCACCCTGTTGCTGCAGAAACTCCCAAAACTGATCGGGCGTAGCGATACCAGCGGGGAGACGACACGCCATGCCCACGACGGCGATCGGTAGGTGAGCTTGCCGTTCACGCCGCAGCAACTTGCGCTCGGCTCGCGAGAGCAGCAGCTTCAGCTGAGCTTCGGAAAGGCCAGCGTAGGCACTTTCATCCAAGGCCTGGTCTGCTTCTGCTTCGACTTCCGCCTCGCTTTCGGACGCGGCTTCGAGGCCGATGACCTCTCGCGCGAGGTAATCCGCCAATGACTCGATGCTGGGGTAATCGAAGAGCAAGGTGCTGTTGAGCTTGCACAGCAGCTTCTGCTCCAGCACATCACGGATTTCGACCGCTTTCAGTGACTGAAGGCCGAGATCGACGAAACGCTCACGAAGGCCCACGACCACACCGGAATCGAGCCCAAGCGTGTTCGCGAGCTCGGCTTGCAACAGACGCTGGAGGTGCTTCAGGGCGCGAGCGCTCGAATGGTTCGAGAGCTCCGACAACCAAGCGCCGTTGAGCGTTTCACTCATTGGACGCTCATCTCGCGACGGCTCTGATCCTCCGTGCTGGAGCTGGGCTGCGCGACGGCGGTGGAGTTACGTACGACGGCGAGCATGACATCTGCACGGGAGCACCATTCTCCTTGCGCTGGGCCAACTCCGCAACGCGTCTGTAGGAACAGGCGCCCCATTTTGCTGATCACCTTGGTGATGGCCATGCTCGCGAAAAATTCGGACTTGAGCATCGGGCGCTCGAAGCTGACCGCGTAGCGCGAGATGACGAGGTCAGGCAGCATTCGGGCGCGGAATTCATGTTTGGGGAGCTGCGCGGAGAGCGGCCCCAAGGCCCCGAGCTCGATGCATTGCCCCACCATCACGAAGGCCAGCTGGTTGTAGCAGATATTGAATTCGATCGCGTTGAAGTGACCGGTGTCACGGATGTACCAGGCGGGCTGACTGACGAAATCCCCCCGCGCTACGGCCAGGCAGGTGCCGAGCTCGCAGTCGAAAGGTTGGCCCGCTTCTCCGCATTCGAAGCTGGCATTTCGCAGGTAGCGGACGTGGGGAAAATAGCAGTCCAGAGTTTGATCGAGATACTCCTGACTGACGGTCACGTTCGCGCGCCCGGAGGTCACGGCTGGCTCCCGTTCGACGGCGGCAACCCCCGATAGAACGGAACGTGATCATAAATCCCAATCCGAAAGCTGACGCTCGGCTCGCCCGGCGGATTCGAGCTCGCCTTGTGAAGTAGCGTGCGATTGTCCCACAGCAAGATGTCGCCCTCCTTCCAAAACTGAGTGTGGAGGTGCTCGGGCCGCGTCACGAAGTCGAACAACTCCGCCAAAAATGCGCGATTCGTTTCGTAGTCGACCCCCTCCAACGCAACGGTGAAGCCGGGGCTGACGTACAGAATCGATTCGCCAGTGACCGGATGCTCGACGATGGCTGGGTGCCACACCGGGGGAATCAGCTTCGAGACTTCCTCCATGACTTCCGCGATCGACTTGTCGATGTCGGAGGCTTGCACCTTGTAGCGAAGCTTTGCGTCATGCTGAGCACGCACGCCTTCCACCCGGCGACGGAGGGCGGGTGGGAGGCGCTGCAAGACCGTGGACATGTCGATGTAACTCGTCTCGCGAGTGCGAGCCGCGAACGCTTGCGGATAAAGCATCGTCAGCGGTAACGGCTGCTCGAAGAACTGATAGTCAGTGTGCCAATAGCGGCCGGTGCCCGACACACCGAATTTCTCTCCCTTGTACGGAACGTTGGCCGAGACGAAGATCTCAGGATGTTCGGGGTGGTGATAATGGTCCTGGAAGTACACCTGTGGGGTGCCGAAATTGCGTGCAAATGCGACATATTCGCGGGTTTGCAGAGTCATGCCCGGGATCACCACTAGGCGGTGTCGATAGACTAACTCCTTAATCGTGCGACACACGTCTTGGGGCAACTCGAATGAACGGGTGTCCAACCGAACCTCTGCGCCAATCTTCCCTTTATCAGGTTCGCGAATCTCCATTACGGTTTCCTCCTCACAACCAAGGCTCAGCATTCCGGAGAATGCCGCGCCTCGAGTGTGACCGTTCGACAAACAACACAACCGCTCGTAGCGGACTTCCGCCCATGGCCCGCCGCCAGGAGTGAACCTAGGAGACGACGTCCGAACTGTCAAGCGCTCGTTCCTGTTGCTCGAGTCGTCATGCGCAAACTCACAAGAGAGGAGCATCGTGTTCGTCGCTCGCATCGCATCGCATCGCATCGCTCGCATGGCTCGCTTCAGCGCGCTGCGCGAAGTGCGTCGAGCGTGCTTCGTGCTCTGCACTCACGTACCAACGCTCGTGTGCTGTGTATCCAGCATGCTTCGTGCGCTGCACTCACGTACCAGAGTTGATGAGCTGCACGCACGTACCAATGCGAGTGAGCAGTGACTGCGGTTCGTTCACAATCATTCTCTTCTCGCAGCAGCGGGTTGGCGAGATCCGCCATGAACGTCGAGCTGCGCTGCGATTCGAGTTCATGGTATGAGGAGTCGCGCGGGCCTTCTGCTGCACGGAGCAGTGGCACCTAGCTCCCAGGAATCGGGGGATAACATGACCGAAACATCACTCAGTGTTCCAGGGGCAAAAGCCTATTCGCCCCGTCTCTTGGCCGTCTACGATTGGCTGGTGCTCGGGCTGAATGCGCGCCTGCTTTGGCGCTGCAATCCCAAAGAGCTCCTCGAGCTGTACGACAGAAGAGCCAGCAACGAGCACCTCGATATCGGAGTCGGGTCAGGCTACTTCCTCGACCGTTGCCAGTTCCCGAGCGCGTCGCCCCGCATCTGCCTCTTCGATCTGAATCCCAATAGCCTTGCCTTCGCGGCCTCGCGCATCGCGCGTCATCGCCCCGAGTCGCATCAGGGTGACGTGCTCGCTCCGCTCCCGTTCTCGGCAGGGCGCTTTCGCTCAGTGGGCATGAGCGCGCTCTTGCATTGCTTGCCAGGCAACATCACGACGAAAGCGAGCGCTTTCAAAAATGTTGCGCGCTGCATGGCGCCTGGCGCGCCGCTGTTCGGCTGCACCGTCGTCAATGTTCCGGAGCGGATGCACTGGCTGGCCCGCCGAGTCATGAAGAATCTGAATCGCGACGGTGTCTTTTCGAATCTCGACGATCGACCGGAGGAGCTGGAGCGCGCGCTCGCGCAGCACTTCGATGCGGTGCAGGTTCGGCTCGTCGGCTGCGTCGCCATCTTCGAAGCGAGGGCACGGGTCGTCGGCAATTCGTGAACCGCTCCGAAACCGCGAGCAGGGCGCGCTACGCTGATTGTTTTTTCAGGGCTTCGACGAATGCGAAGTAGTGCTCTGGTTTGCCGGTGCGAAAGAGCGCATACCAAGCGTCGAGCGCGGGTCCGGAGTACACGCGCAGCTTCTCGAGCAAGTGCCGGGCAAATTCGAGAGCTGCGGTGGCTGGCGCTGTGATCACGCCGTCGTCCTCGACGACCGGTTCGGTGACGTAGTGGCGTGCGCCGGCATAGCCCGTGCTGGCCAAAAATTCTGGAGCGTTGCTCGTGTGGCGTCGGGTATCCAGCAGGCCCGCCCGAGCCAGGCCCAGGGTGCCGCCGCAGATCGCGGCTACCGGGACGCCGGCCTTCACGAACGCAGTTGCCTTCTCCAACATGGAGTCGGTCCGCTGTTCACCCCAGATATCTGCACCTGGCAACAACAAGAGCGCGCTGTTGTCGACCGACAGCTCAGCGATAGTCAACTCCGGAAGAATGCGAACGCCACCCTTGGTGACCACCGGCTCGGAGCTCAACCCGACGGTACGCACGCGGTACTGCGAGGGCATGCCCGGCGCTGGTTGGTTCAAGTGTGCGATTGCAAGCCCAGGCTCCCAATCGGCCAACGTGTCGAGCACCAGCAAGTGAACGTCCTTGATTCTCATGGGATTCACCTTTCGTCGCCCTTGCGTGCAAAGCGAGCTCGCGCAACTACCCGCGCACCCGCCACTAGCTGTTGACTATGCTAGCGGATCAGCAGGCGACGATCGACCGCGAGCAGCAATCACTCGACGCTCGGCAGCTTGGCAAATTCGCCTCAATGTGGTGGGGATCGCCTACGGAGCGCACCCGCTCCGCCCACGCGAACTGTCCCCGCGTACCCACGCACGCGAACTGCGTATAGACAAATCCCATCGGTTGTACCCGATGAGTAGGCAAAGGCACCCCCCAGCTCTTGCTGCGGCGTCTTGTCCCGTTTGGCGTAAGCACACCGAGCGTTCACCGCGCCAGCGACTCACTTCGCCTTCGCTCGTTTCGCCGCCTCGCTCCGCTTCCGCGCAATCTTCGCCTTGATATGCAGGGCCCCGAAGCACCTTCTGGCATGCAAAAGGTTATGCGGACCGCAC
>Ga0315912_10003866_pt1 | contig 14569 bp, 13 predicted proteins | sample VfabasoilMG_FD_204469 | JGI IMG/M metagenome (GOLD analysis project Ga0315912, IMG submission 204469) | Garden soil microbial communities collected in Santa Monica, California, United States - V. faba soil | ecosystem: Environmental > Terrestrial > Soil > Garden | place: USA: California... | reverse complement strand
CAGTTTCGTTGCTGGTGGGCGGCCTCCGCACCCGGGAAGAAAATCCTGGCCGCACTCAGGCAAACCTAGCCGACGGTATTAGCTCCAAAGCTCGTTGATCGGCCCGTACAAATCGTCCTTCGAAAAAGGAACGTACTCGAAGCCGCGCCCGAACGGATCGTCGTACCGGATCGTCGTCCAATCGATTCCGAGCGCGGAATAGATGGTTGCCTCCACGTCTTCGGGACGTATATCGCGATCGCGCGACCAACCGTAGGTCGTACTCTGCGCACCTGTCGCGTCTGTCGATCCCAGCGCACGGCCACCCTTGACCTTTGCTCCGGCGAACATCACGAACTGCTGCAGGTAATGATCGCGGCCATCCTGCGCGGTAACGGGGCCCGGTGTGCGTCCAAACTCACCTTGCACCACAATCAGGGTTTCGTTCAGTAGCCCCGATGACTTTAAATCCGCCATGAGCGTCGCGAGTCCGTCATCTAACTGCTTTGCGCGCGGCGGAAGATCGGTGTAGATCGTCTGATGATCATCCCAGCCCCCGAAAATAATCTGTATATAACGGGTGCCCTTGTCGGCGGCAAGCACCTTTGCCGATACGAGGCACGCATTGCCAAAACTGCTGCTGCCGTAGCGCGTGCTCTCTTCATCGGTAAATCGAAACGCCTGGTCCACCGCCGAGTTGTACATCAGCGACTTGCCCGACTCATAAAACTTTCCAAGATCACGAAATTCCGATTGCGTCACACCCGACCGTAACGAGCCATCCAGCGAAGCAAGAAACGCGTACTTCGAGTCAAACCGCGACTGCCCATCAGGATTCGTAGTATCCGGCAAGCCTGCCGCCGACGGGTCAATACTCAACGGCGCATACGCCGACGACAGATATCCCGATCCAACCCCTGCACCTGAATTTAGGGCGAGGAATGTGGGGAAGATATCGCTTGAAAGTCGATACGGTTCCTTCTCAGCAGCAACAATACTGCCGATATTCGGAGCAATGTCGCCAAGCGCTGCGGCGGGTGAACGTCCAATCTGAGTCCACGTCTGCGCCAAGCTGTGCTGCAATGCCCACGACTTCGCACTGCGTGCAATTGCCATGTCGGGGATGTTGCCGGCGAGCTTTGGCATGATTCCGGTTGGCCACACAATTCCGTTGATCGTCTCCGGCTTCATCACATCCATCGGAGTATCCACGGACTGCTTAAAGTCGAACGTATCCACGTGGCTGATTGCGCCTGACAGAAGAACGAAAATCACATTCTTGGCCGTATTCTGCGTCGTCACACCAGCACTTGCTACGGCTTCACCGGCTTGCGCATTTCCAGCAAGCACAGCGCCGGACAATCCCGCGCCCATCCATTGAAAAAACTTCCGGCGAGAGTAATGCGGACGCTCAAAGAAGAACCGATGCGAGTGCGGATTCTCGGCAACAAAGCGATCAAACTGTTTTTGTCCCTTCATGATGTCCTCCTATTGAATGAACAGAAAATCAACCTTGTTGTAAACCGCCCACAGCAGATCTTCCACCTTCTGTTGCCGAAGCGCATTGGTTGTGCCACCGGCGAGCAGTGTCTGCGCCTGTGCAAGCTCGGTGCTTCCCGGCTTGCGTGTCAGTACGGTCAGAAACATCTCCTGGATCAACCCGTCGTTATTCGCCGACGTGTACTTGTTCAGCAACTGCCGCGCAAAACTCGCTGTTGCTCCATTGCCACTAGCCCGCGTCCGATTATGCACGAACGTATCGTTCATCAGATTCAACGCCTGCGGTGCGGAGACATCCTGTCGCCTATCCTGATCAATCCGATTGCCGCGCAGAAAACTATCCAGAAACGATCCGATGTTGTTCAAACGCGCGGTGGCGGCTCGCGGCTCCGGCAATTGCATCGCCGAGGCCACACTCGGCATCTGCGGAATCTGGTAGGTCTGCAGCAGGTTACTGGTCTGTGCAATTGCATCGGCAACTTCTTCGGCCCACATACGCCGCACAAACTTTCGCGCAAACAGATTCTCCCAATTCGCATTCCAAGTACCTTCATAGATGGAAGCCATCTGATATGCTTCCGAATTCGTAATCCGCCGTATCAAGGCCTTGATGTCGTAATTGCTACTCACAAAATCCCGAGCCATCGCGTCCAGCAACCGCGGATTAGAAGGCTGCAACGTCCACGGTGCAGGCGGCGGATTATCTGGATCCAACCGCGCCGGATCAAACTGATCCACCGGCTCCACCAGGCCCTTTCCAAAAAACTCTTTCCAGAAATAATTCACCGTCGCACGAGCAAACTGCAAATCCCCGGTAACCGCGCGCGCCAACGCCAAACGCGGAGGCTCACCCTGCGCCGGAGCCACACCACTAAACGGGTAGCGAGGCGTAACGACGCTCAACCCCGCCACAGGCGCACGTTCTGGACGATTCCCCGTCGTCGTGTTGAGTTGATACCCAGGCAATCCCTGCTGATCGACGACGCGATAATAATTTACCGGTACATTCGGATCAGGCCGCACACGCGCGAAATTCGTCTTCGCAAAATACGCCGCCATCTCCCACGCCTGCAACCGCGTCGCAGATTTCCCCCAAACACTTAGTGGATCCAGATGCCGCCGACCGTCATGGCACAGCACACAGTTCATATGCCCTATGCCAAGAAACGTCTGCGACACATTCGCCGCCATTTGATCGAAATTATCCTGACCTGTACGAGGCCCTCCGCTCACCAGACCGCCAACGTTCCAGTTCAACTCACCCTGTGCCCAGCTATCGCCGCCCGAACCAGCAATCATCTCCGTCACCATCGTGTTGTACGGCTTATTCGCGGCAACCGAGTTCTTGATGTACGTATAAAACGCGTTTGCCCCTTCCACAAAACGCAACACCTGCGTGTTGTCGCGAACGTTCTTAAAAAGGTCGCCGAAGTACATGGTCCATTTGTCTGTGTACTCGGGCCGGTTGAGCAATTCGTCAATCAGCTTCGACCGCTTATCGGCTGACCCATCCGCCACAAACTGATTCACGCGGTCATAAGTAGGAACACGTCCGGTGATGTCAAGACTCACGCGACGGATAAACGTGTAGTCGTCGGATTTCCCAGCCGGAATTGCACCGGCCGCTTGAATCGCCTGAAATACATGCGAATCGATTGTGGGCATCTGGCTTACGTCCTGCCAGTTCCGAGTCCGGCTGCCACCGGGCACAATCTTTTCCGTCGAACCAACCACCCGCTCGGTTAGTCTCGACAACTCATACGACGGAGGTTTCGCAACCATCTGGCGCCCCGCATGCGTGAAAAACGAGCAATCCGCGTGATTTACCATCGAAGACTCTTGGCTAAGCAAAGAGCCCCCTCCCAGGACAACAGCAATCATCAAACGTCTTCTGTGCATAGTTTATTTACCCAATTAGAAGGTCAAACCCGCCGACAGCGAAAGAGTTGCGCTACTCTTTGGGAAATTCTGTGTTTGTATCAATCATGAAATGGATCGTCGGAGTCTTGCTCAGCGCATTGCCCTTGTTCAGCCAAGGATTTTCTAACTCATCGCTCAATGGTAAATGGTTTTACCGACAAGTCCTGGTCGTCACCAGCGCGAACGGAGCAGTCACGCAGTCGCAGGCACTCTCCGCGGAGATCACCTTCAATGGAACGGGCGGCTACAGTTATCAGGGCGGATCGGGAACCTACAGCGTTTCCCCTACCGGAGCCTTCACGCTGTCGAATCCGTTGCGCGCGAACACAACCATGAACGGCAGATTGTCCGCCGCCGCGCTCACCGCATCGTCAACCGAGACCGATGGCGGAGTCTTCGACCTTGCCATCGCGATCCCCGCCGCCTCAGCGACCACCAACGCAAGCCTCAACGGAACCTGGTCGGTCGCAGGCATGTCCGGACTGTTTCAAATGACAGCCACCAACGGAGCGCTATCTAACAACGCCACCTACACAATGAACGCCGATGGCACCGGCACCGCCAACTTCCCCAACACCGGAGTCATCACTGGCCAGAAAACACTATACCTGTCAAACGACGGCAACTTCCTGCTGATGGGCAGCGGACAAGACATCTGGGTCGGCATCAAAGCACTCGCGACAAACACCACCGGAAGCGGCCTCTTCTGGACCGGTGGACTTCAACTCAACGGAACAACCTGGAACTCGCACATCGGATCAGCCAACCTGACCGGCAGCGCAGGACTCATGTATATGAGCCGCAGAGTGCGCGCCTTTGAAGGTGCAACGTACTTCACCGGAGTCAGCAACTACGCACAAATCACGCTAGGCGCAGGAGGCGAAGCGTTCATCGGATCAGGCAATTACGAACTCCTGTTCGGCTTCCGCGCTCCAGCAGCAGCACCGGTAGGCCAAGGCCCCTTTCTGCACCCGCACGGAGCCGTCAACGGAGCCAGCTTCGCGCCATACGGAAATCCGACCTCACCAGGAGGCATGCTGACACTGTTCGGAGCGAATCTGGCACCCAGAAGCGGAGCATTCACAACCCTGCCCGTGCCTCTGCAACTGGAAGGAGTTCAAGTGCTGATCAACAACAGACCCGCGCCCCTCTACGCGGTGAGCGCCGGATCCATCAACGTCCTGGTCCCACAAGCAACCGAACTAGGAACTGCGAACATCGTAGTAAACAACAACGGAACCAACTCCAACACCATCCAAATCGAAGTAACCAAAACCTCCCCAGGAATCTTCAGCGTCCCGTCAGGAGGCGCAGGAATCGGAGCTGTTCTCAAACTCGACTACTCTCTCGTTTCCCCAACCAACATGAGCAAAAGAGGAGACACGGTCCAGATCTTCCTCAACGGACTAGGAGCAACAACACCAGCAGTACAAGACGGCCAAGCCTCCACAGGCCTCCCGCTTAGCCTGGTAAACGGAACGGTCAACGTCTACATCGGAGGAGTAAAAGCCCAAGTGTCGTTCAAAGGCCTGGCCCCCGGACTGGCAGGCGTGTACCAAATCAACGCAGTAATTCCGGCATCGGCCCCAGGCGGAGCAAACGTACCGGTAGGAATCGAAACCGAAGACGGCTTCCACGATCAAGTGAATATCGCGGTTGTGCCGTGATAACGTGAAGATATGACGGTGCAACTCAAGCCGGAAACAGAACGCCTTGTACAGGAAGAGCTTCAACTCGGTCGTTATCACTCTGTAGACGAAGTGATCGCCGAGGCTATGCATGCTCTGCAAGCCCAATCTGCCAAGCGAGACGTAACAGTACCCGCCAAAGAGCGCAAGACACTTTACGAACTACTCACGCAGCCGCCCTTTGCGGGTTCTGAATTGAATCTGGAGAGACAGCGAGACTTTCCGAGGCCTGTTGAACTTTGACTGCGTTCTTGCTTGATACGAACGTCCTATCAGAGTTCGTACGCGTCGGGCAACCAGACCAGCATGTCGCGCTTTGGCTAAGAGCCACGCCAGAAGAATCTCTCTTCGCCAGTGTCCTCACATTCGCTGAGATTCGTCGGGGAGTGAACTACTGCCTATGGGCAAGAGGCGAACTCAGTTAGAGCAATGGCAGGAAGAACTACTGGCATCGTTCGAGAAGCAGCTTCTTCCAGTCACGAAGGCCGTTGCCGACAGGTGGGCCACACTCTCTGCGCGTGCCCAACGCAAAGGAATTGCACTCGCCAATATTGACGGCTTGATCGCGGCAACTGCGCTAGAACATGAACTCACACTGGTCACCCGAAATGTCAAAGATTTCGCAGGTCTCGAAGTCCAGGTGCTCAACCCCTGGGAGGTGTAGCTAACTGCCCTGCCAGTTCACGCCGCTTCCGGCAACACCTGCTCACCCAAGCCCCACACTGTATGCCGCACTACTACCAACGTTCGGTCATCCTCGGTCGTATCCTGCCCTGTAAAATCCCGCACCGCTGCAAGAATTCGATCCCGAATCTCTACTGGTGATCGATCAAAGTTTGCTCTTACTACATCGATAATTCGCTCTTCTCCGAACATCTCATCCGACGCATTCGACGACTCTGCTATTCCGTCGGAATACAGCACCAACAAATCTCCTGCGCCCAATGAGACACTGCCTTGCTTGAACTTCGCATTCGGCACCAGTCCTAACACCGGACCGCCCTCTTCCAAACGAACCAGCGCAGAACGCCTCGACGCACGAAACAACAACGGCGGACAGTGCCCCGCGTTGATGTACCGCAGCAAGCCAACCTTCGGCTCGAAATAAGCCCAGAACATGCTCGAATACTGCTCACTCGATGCGCGCTCCTGCAACAACCTGTCAATGCGGCTCGTAGCGGCTTCATGGCTTCGCGGTGAATCCGTCCACGAACACGACCGCACGGCACCATGCAAAACACCCATCAACAACGCCGCTGGAATCCCCTTGCCAGACACATCTCCCAATACAAAGGAGTCGCCTTCCAGATCGTAGAAATCACCACCCACCAGCCGCGCAGGCATGCAATCTGCCGCCACTTCGAACAATTCAGACTTCCGTTCCGCCGCTGGCAGCAAATTCCGTTGCACCTCACGTGCAATCTCTAATTGCTGCTCCAACTGCCTGCCTGTCAGATACGAGCGAAAACGAAAAGCCAGCACACCCAAAGCGATCATCAGCGCCAACGCGCCGGCAACACTGATCAATAAACTCTGCCGCACCTGCCACAAGCCGCCGGTGGCGCCAGCCAGGGAACCCGCAATCTCAAGCACCGCAAAGCGAGGCCGTCCGCTACCAGATGACACGAACATCGGGAACGCCTGCACGTACACCGCACCCGCCTGAGTCTCCAAAACCTTGAAAACCTGCTTGCGCTGCCGCAGCCCGTTGCGAACTTCGTCAACATCAAACACCGGCTTTCTCGGCTTATTCGAAGTTGCCAGCACCGAACCATCATCGGCGACCAGTTGTGTCCACTCCACCTTATCGTCATCCACACGCAAAGCCGACACAATGTCGCCATTCGCACGGATCGCCTGATCAATCTTCGCGGCCCGTGCCGACAGCTCGCCCTGAAGCTGCTCTTCGGCCACCTGCCGCGCAACCGACTGATAGTTCGCAACAGAATTGTAGGCAAGCAGCGCCGCCACCGCTACACCCGCGAACAGCCACAAAGGAAAAAACCGTGCCATGCAGAATCTCGTTTCTACCAAGAGAGACGAAGCAAAACGCACTTTGGTTTTCGCAATCTCAAAAATAAATGCGGGAACTGCCTGTAACCTTTCCACGCCGTTTCGCTACACTCAACAATATACATGCGGGTCCTCGCCACTCTTCTAGCCATCGCGATGCTCGCATCCGCGCGCGAACCAGTGCGTACGCGACACGCCATGATCGTCGGGCAGGAACCGCTCGCGGTAGATGCCGGTGTCCAGGTTCTCCGCAACGGTGGTAACGCAATTGATGCCGCCGTCGCCACCGCTTTCGCTCTCGCTGTCACCCATCCCTATGCAGGAAACATCGGCGGCGGCGGCTTCATGCTGATCCGTCTCGCCGACGGACGCACCACCTTCCTCGACTTCCGCGAACGCGCACCCAAGGCCGCCACCCGCGACATGTACGTCACTGACGCGCGTGAAAGCGTAGAAGGCTGGCGAGCCGCCGGAGTCCCCGGCACCGTGCGCGGCCTTGAACTCGCTCATAAAAAATACGGCACCAAATCCTGGAAGTCGCTCCTCGCCCCCGCCGTGCAGCTCGCCAGGCAAGGCTACGAAGTCTCCTACCGACAGTCGGAATCGCTCCGCACGACAACCGTGCTAGCCAAGTTCCCAGAATCCAAACGCATCTTTCTTAAGAACGGTGCGTTCTTCGAACCCGGCGACAAGCTGGTCCAGCCCGAACTAGCACGCACGCTCTCTCGCATCGCCGCCAAAGGCGCACGCGATTTCTATGAAGGTGAAACCGCCCACATCCTCGCACGGCAAATGCAAAACCATGGCGGCATCATCACACTCGAAGATCTCAAAGACTACCAGGCTATCGAACGCACGCCACTAACCGGCAACTACAACGGCTACCAGATCATCGCCGCACCACCGCCAAGCTCGGGCGGCATCGGACTCCTACAAATGACTGCCATGCTCCAAAACAGCGGCTACGAAAAGCACGGTGCCGGATCGGCTGCCACCATTCACTACGTCGCAGAAACCATGCGCCGCTTCTTCGCCGACCGCAGCCAATTTCTAGCCGACCCCGATTTCTTCAAAGTCCCCGTGCCTCAACTCATCGCACCCGCCCACATCAATGCGATGAAATCCACCATCAACGCAACGCGAGCCACCCCTAGCATCGAAGTCCGTCCCGTCATCGAAGGCGGAGCCGACACCACACACTTCTCTATCGTCGATGCCAAAGGCAACGCCGTCTCTATGACCTACACCATTAACGACGGCTACGGCAGCGGAGTCACCGTACCGCAACTTGGTTTTCTGCTGAACGACGAGATGGACGACTTCACATCCGCCCCCGGCAAGCCCAATCTCTACGGCCTCATTCAAGGCGAAGCCAACGCCATCGCTCCTGGCAAACGTCCGCTCTCGTCCATGACACCAACCATCGTCCTGCGCGACGGAAAACTCTTCCTGGTCCTAGGAGCACCCGGTGGCCCGCGCATCATCAATGCCGTATTGCAAGTCATTCTGAACGTCATCGATTTCAAGATGAATATCCAGGACGCCATCGACGCGCCGCGCTTCCATCATCAATGGCTGCCAGACCAGATCTCCATGGAGAAGGGCTTTTCTCCAGACACCGCTGTCATCCTGCAAAACATGGGCCATAAAATCGCTGACATTGCCAACGTCGCCTCGGTCGAAGCCATCCAGGTAAACGGCAACTGGCTGGAAGGCGGAAGCGACGGCCGAGCCGGAGGCAAAGCTGCCGGTTACTAAATCATGACCCACGCTCTTTCTACATACCAGTTCTCCGGTCACGAACTCACCACCGCGACGCTCGAAAGCATCTGGGACGCAGGCATCCCACTCGTCGAAATCTTCTGCTCGCAACAGCACTTCGACTATCGCAATACCTCGCGCGTTGCCAACATCGCGCTGTGGTTTCGCGACGCGCGCCTGCAACTACACTCGCTGCACAGCCCGCTCACCAACATCGCCGACCGTGAGAAAATCCGTCGCATCGACAACGTGGACGAGGTCAAACGCGCCCTCGATGTTGCCGAGCGCATCCCCTTTCGCTACCTGATCCAACACATCGGAGGGCGTTACGAAGAGTACGACCCTCGCAAAATCGACACCACTTTCAGCTCACTGGAAGAACTCAATCTGTTCGCAAAACATCGCGGCGTGGAGATCCTGCTGGAGAACACACCCAACGAAATGTCTACCGCTGCGCGCCTAAGCACGCTGCTCGAGATCACACATCTCCCCAACGGTTTTTGCTTCGACATCGGCCACGCAAACATGGTCGGAAACGTCGCTGGCGAGTTCGACATCATGGCCGGACGCATCCGCTCCACGCACATCCACGATAACGACGGACTCACTGACCTGCACCTGCCGCCGCTCCACGAAGGCAACGGCAACATAGACTGGAACAAGGCCATGCCCATGCTTCGCAAACGCGCAAATCAATATCCAATCATGCTCTCGCTGAAGGAACACTCCGCCGTGTTCGCTGCGGACACACTCAAGAAACTGGAGGATCTTCGTGACCCCGAATAGCAACTACGAACGCATCACCATCGCCGCCGCGCCGCGCCACGACGGACAGTCCGTCGAGATCGCCGGCTGGCTCTACAACCTCCGCCGCTCCGGCAAAATCTGCTTCCCGCAAATCCGTGACGGTTCCGGCATCATGCAGTGCGTAGCGGTCAAGAGCAGTCTGCCCGAAGCCCTTTTTGAAACGCTCAAAGACCTGACACAGGAATCGTCCTTTATCGTCAGGGGCAAGCTCCGCGCCGAGGCAAGAGCCGCCGGCGGTTTCGAGCTTGATGTGGAAGATGCCACCGTAGTCAACCGCGTATCGGAATCGCAGCCGTATCCCATCACTCCCAAAGAGCACGGCATAGAATTCCTCATGGACCACCGTCACCTCTGGCTCCGCAGCCGCCGCCAGAACGCGATCTTGCACATCCGCCACGAAGTCATTAAAGCCGTGCGGGACTACTTCGATTCGAACGGCTTCGTCCTCGTCGATACGCCCATCTTTACGCCCGCCGCCTGCGAAGGTACCACAACTCTGTTTGAATGCGACTATTTTGAAGAAGAAAAAGTCTACCTGACACAATCCGGCCAGCTCTACAGCGAAGCCACTGCGATGGCCTTCGGCAAGGTCTACTGCTTCGGACCAACGTTCCGAGCAGAAAAATCCAAGACACGTCGTCACCTCACCGAGTTCTGGATGGTAGAACCCGAGATGGCCTACGCCGACCTCGAAGACGTAAAACGTGTAGCCGAAGAAATGATTTGCTACGTGGTGGGTAAGGTTCTGGCAAACCGCAAGCCCGAACTAGCCATCCTGGAACGCGACCTGACAAAACTGGAGGCGATCAAAGGCCCCTTCCCAAGAATTTCCTATGACGAAGCGGTAAAAGTACTCCAGAAAAAAGGCAGCGAAATCCAATGGGGAAGCGACTTCGGAGGCACCGACGAAACGCTGCTAAGTGAAGACTACCAACAACCAGTGCTGGTAGACCGCTACCCCGCCGCCATCAAAGCCTTCTATTTCCAACCCGACGCCGAGCGCCCCGAACTCGCGCTGGGCGTAGACATGTTAGCCCCAGAAGGCTACGGAGAAATCATCGGAGGAGGCCAGCGCATCCACGACTACGACCTGCTCCTGAAAAGAATCGAAGACCACAAACTCCCCAAAGAAGCCTTTGAATGGTACCTGGACCTCCGCCGCTACGGGAGCGTCCCCCACGGAGGCTTCGGAATGGGAATCGAACGCTGCGTAACCTGGCTCTGCGGCATCGAGCACCTGCGGGAATCCATCGCATTCCCAAGAATGATCTACCGAACCCGGCCCTAGACCTCTGCCGAGGTGGAAACTTTAACACAGAGCAACCCCGCCCGTAGGAAAGCAGATAAAAGCCCGGCGTGTTCAAAATCCGCTTCTCATCACATGCCACTGGACGCCAACGTCAGCGACTTCTCTGTCACTGGTGTAGAAGTGCTCAACCCCTGGTCTTCCTAAACCCTACCGCAACGCCGCCAAAATACACCGCGTAGCATGGCTCTTATTCAAAGTATAAAAATGCAACCCCGGAGCCCCTCCCGCCAACAAAGCCTTACACTGTAAAATCGCGTGCTCCATCCCAATCGCCATCACAATCGCTGGCTCTTCCCGATACTTGTCAATCCGCGCTTGCAGTCCCACCGGAATTTTTGACCCACCCAACTTCTTAAACCGCTCCGGCTGACCCGCATTCGTAATCGGCATGATCCCCGGAATAATCGGCACCATAATCCCAACTGCCCGCGCCTTCTCCACGTACGAAAAATAATCGTCCGTATCAAAGAACAACTGCGTAATCAGAAACCGCGCCCCACAAGCAACCTTCTCCTTCGCCCACCGCAGATCATCGTCGGCACTAGCGGCCTCCAAGTGGACCTCCGGATAACAAGCCCCGCCAATATCCACATCAAAGTTGCCCTTCAAATACCGAATCAAATCCGTAGCATGGCTCATCTCAGGATCAAGCACAGCAGCGCCACTCTTCGGAGGATCACCACGCAATGCCAGAATATTCTCAATCCCGCCGGCAACCAAACCCCGCGCCACCTCACCGATCTCTGCTTTCGTATGCCCCATGCAAGCCAGATGCGCCATCGCCGTAATCCCAAGCGTTTTCTGAATCCGTGTGACACACTCCAGCGTCCGGCTGCGCGTGCTTCCGCCCGCGCCATACGTCACAGAAATGAAGTCAGGGGAATGCGCCGCCTGCAACTCGCCAACTGTAACTAACAGTTCATCGGCCGCCGCTTCATCCTTAGGAGGGAAAAACTCAAAGCTATAAACCGGGCGTCCTTGCCCGAACAATTTACTGATTCGCACCAAAGCCATGGTAGCATCGGCTTTGGTGTCACAAGACAAACTGAAGAAGTTAGCCCATCTCCTCGAGCGAAGCATCGCGCACGATGAAGCACGCATCCAACGCGAACTCCAGATACAAGACCTCCGTCGCGACGCCGCTCTCAGCCTCTTCCAAACCTGCAACGAGTTTGTCGCCGCCCTCAGCGCGCTACTCACCAACGCCAACCTCGAGCTTAGCCCCGCGGAGATGACACGCGAACGCTTTCAAGCAGCAAGAGAAACATTGATCCAGATCAACGCTTCCGGCCGCGTCATTCAACTAAGCTTTGTGGGAACCGAACCCCTCGTTACCAGTGATAACTTAAAGACGCCTTACACACTGGAAGGGTCCGTTCACTGGTACAACCAGGACATGCTGGAGCGTGACGAAATCCGCGAACACCGCCTCTACTACTGTATAGGCACGCATAACAACACCAAACAAAAGAGCGAGTGGATCCACTACGATGTTTCCACTTACAAGTCCGGCCCCGTCAACGCGGATTACCTGAGCAGCCGACTCGAAGAACTCTTCTAGAAGGCCCGGCTGTTACCCCGAGCCCTCGCAACTTTCCAAGCGTTACGCCGGACGCATAACGTTTTCAGCCTGCAGGCCCTTCGGTCCCTGCTTTACTTCAAATTCAACTTCAACCCCGTTGTCGAGGCTGCGATAGCCGGTCATATCAATCGCGCTGAAGTGGACGAATACGTCCTCTCCGCTGGCGCGCTGGATAAAACCATAGCCCTTCGCATTGTTGAACCACTTCACTACACCTTTCTCTCTCACTGCTTGTTTCTCCTATTGCGATGAATGCACGCACGGACTCTCAGTACCAAAGCGAGCCTTTAGAATTGTATTCCCCGTTTCACCCGTTACGAATAAACGAAAAGCTACAGAGTCCCCTCCGTAGCTTCAAAACTCTTTTAATCCCTGAACGACATGCGTAGTACACGGCCCTTTTCAGAACCGCTATGAGATTCTCTCAGAACTACGCGCTCCGGTCAAGTGCCTAGTTTATTAAGATTTCTATAGATTTCTTCGTACCGAGGTATCACCAGTTCCGTTGAAAACCGCGTCCGAGCCGTATGACGAGCCGCTTTAGCCATCGTTTTGTATAAGTTAGCGTCAGCGATCAAATCCAGCACCCTCGCCGCTTGTGCGTCAGTATCTCCCATGGCCTCCAGGTATCCATCGATACCAGGCGAAATTAATTCCGATACACCTCCCACGTCCGTCGCCACAGGCACCAATCCGCAAGCCATCGCCTCCAATGCAGCCAAACCAAACGCCTCATGCTCGCTCGGCATCAACAAAATGTCCGCCTGCGGCATCAGCTTCTCAATATGATCCTGCTTGCCCAGGAACTTCACATGCGGCGATACCCCAAGCTCATGCGCCAACCGCTCCGCCGGACCACGCTCCGGACCATCCCCAGCCATCCACAATTCCGCCTCCGCATGTTTCAACACCTTCGCCAACACGCGCACACAATCCCCGGGCCGCTTCACCGGTCGAAAATTCGAAACATGAATCAACCGCTTCTTCCCGACACGAGGCACCGCCGCCGGCACATACCGTTCGCAATTCACAAAATTGTGGATCACCTCGATCGGTGCAGTCACACCAAACACTTCCTCGGTCTTCTGTTTTAAATACCCGCTCACTGTAGTCACCGCATCCGACACGCCAATCGAATACCGCGTGATCTCGAAGTAACTAGGCTCCACGCCAACCAGCGTAATATCGGTCCCATGCAGCGTCGTAACAAAGGGCAGCGGACGCCGCGCCGCAATCATCTGTTTTGCCAACAGAGCCGAGATCGAATGGGGAATCGCATAATGCACATGCAGCAAATCCAATTCGTACAGCTCCGCCACTTCAGCCATCTTCGCCGCCAACGCCAAACAATAAGGCGGATACGCAAACAACGGATAATTAGCAACCTCAACCTCGTGATAATGAATCCGCTCTAACGATGGGTCCAGCCGAATCGGATGCGCGTAGCTAATGAAGTGAATCTCATGCCCCCGCGCCGCCAACTCCATCCCCAACTCAGTCGCCACAATCCCGCTACCACCATACGTCGGATAACAGGTCACACCAATTTTCATTTCACAGGCTCCATATGCAACACCGCTATCCCGATCTTGCCGTTGATATTCTGATCCGGCTTGGCAACATTCCCGCCGCCATACCAAACACGCACGCCCTGCGCAGTCACCTCAACGGAAGGATCACAAACCACCTTGTCATTCCAAGCCTGATCCCCGCTTAACACAGATTTCTCACTCCACCGTGTCCACTTCACGCCATCACGAGACCAAGCCAAACCCAACCGCCGATTCTCCACCACATCACGACCCGTATACAACATCCAATACCGTCCGTCCGCCTCCCAAACCGCGGGCTCACCCAACCCGTTCTCATCAAACGTGCCAACGCCGCCAAGCTCCAGCACCGGATTCGAACGCAACTTTTCCCAAACCACACCATCACGCGATCGAGCCACACCCAACCGCTGACGATGAGCACGATCCTGACCCAAATAGAAAAGAACAAACGAATCAC
>Ga0315912_10003865_pt1 | contig 14572 bp, 9 predicted proteins | sample VfabasoilMG_FD_204469 | JGI IMG/M metagenome (GOLD analysis project Ga0315912, IMG submission 204469) | Garden soil microbial communities collected in Santa Monica, California, United States - V. faba soil | ecosystem: Environmental > Terrestrial > Soil > Garden | place: USA: California... | reverse complement strand
TGTACGGCTCCGCGAGGCTTCCCGGGAAACTCACGTCACTGACAACGCCGACGATTTCGATCGGCATGCCGTCCGTACGCCTGAGGCGCTTGCCCACCGGGCTCTCGTTCGGCCAGAACTGTCGGGCCATCGTCTGGTTGATGATCACGACCTGCTGGGCGCCGAAGACATCGGTCGACGTAAACAGCCGCCCGGTGATCAGCCGTACGCCGAGCGTGTCGAAATAGTCCAGGCTGACCTGCTCGACGAAGGCTTCCGGCTCCTTGCCCGGCTCTGGATCAGGGCGGCCCTCGATCCACACGCTGCCGCTCGAATTGAAACCGCTCACCGGCAGCGAGTTCGAAAACGCGACGTGCTGGACTCCCGGTATCGCGAGCAGGCGCTCCTCCAGTTGTGCGAGGAAGATCCGGCGCTGCGGCGGCGCTGAATAGCGCTCGCCCAGCAGGGCGAGCTGGCCCGTCATGAGTCCATCCGCACGCCAGCCGTAGTCGAGGCTCTCGAACCGTTGCAGCCCTCGAAGAAAGAGTCCCGCGCCCGCAAGGAGAATTACGGCGAAGGCGACCTCGCCGACAATCAAGCCATACCGAAGGCGATGGTGTGGGCTGCTCGTCGCTCCGCGTGGGGCTTCTTTGAGCGCCTGGTTGACGTTGACCCGAGAGGCGAGCCACGCGGGCATGGTTCCGAACACCACTCCGGTCAAAGCCGAACAGACGAATGCGAAGGCAAAGACGGTGAAGTCGAGCGTGACCGCCGTGCCAGGCAGTGAGGCGAAGAGACTTCGGTTGATGAACGCGACAGCACCGTAAGCGACCGGAAGGCTCAGTGCGCCGCCGAGGCACGCGAGAACGAAGCTCTCCGTCATCGAATGTCGCAGGAGGCGGGAACGCTTCGCGCCCAGCGCCGCGCGAACGCTGTGTTCGCGAGTCCGCGCGACGCTGCGAACCAACTGAAGGTTTGCGAGGTTCGCGCAGGCAATGAGCAGCACCACGCCGGCGAGCCCGAACGTGAACCACATCACGCTGCGGGTCACGGTGTTCGACGTAGCCAGCTGCAGCGGCGCAAGTCGCATGCTCTCGTTCTGATTGGTCTTGGTCTCCGCGAACAGATTCGTGGCGAGCGTTACCATCGACTGTTGCGCGGCGCCGATCGTGACACCCGGCTTCAGGCGCGCGAACGCTCGCAGAAAGTTGTTGCCGCGGTTCTGACGCTGCTCCGGTGTGAACGCGATTGGACGCCACAGATCGACGGTGAACCAGAGCAGCGGATGTTCGAACGCGGGTGGCATCACGCCGATCACCTCGACGCTCTGACCGTCCAGTTGCAGGCGCTGTCCGACGATGCCGGGGTCGGCGCCGAAGTGCGTCCTCCAGAACCGATCGCTCATGACCACGACGTTGTTCGTGTTTGGCTGATCCTCGTTGTCAGTGAAGACACGTCCCAAGGCCGGCGCCACACCAAGCGCCTTGAAGAAGTTGCCCGAGACGACCATGCCCAGGAGGCGCTCCGCGGGTTGGCCCTCCCGCATCAGGACCGGCCCCATGCCATTGAAGGCCACCATTTCCTCGAAGACGTCGTTCCGTTGACGGAAGTCGTTGAAGTTCGCGACCGAGTGCGGCCAGCTGTCGGAATGAATAGAGGTCCGGAACACCTGGACCAGCTGCTCCGAGTGCGGATAGGGCAGCGGCTGGAAGAGATACATGTTCAGCACGCTGAACATCGCCGTGTTGGCCCCGATGCCAAGGGCCAGCGTCACGATGGCGATGGCAGCAAACCCCGGCGCGCGGCGAAGCGTGCGCGCGGCGTAGCGAAGATCCTGGAGAAAGTCGTCAGCCATGATGCTTCCGTTGGACGGGCTGAGACCGGCAAAGGTTGGTAGACTCCCGTGTCATGAATCGCCTGCGTGGTGTAGTCGGTGCCTTCGTGATGAGTGTCGCCGCGACTGTCCTGACGCAGGGCGCGGCGTCCGGTCAGCAAGCGCAGCCCCCCGCTGATCCGCCGATGCCGGCTGTCCTCAAGGACTACAAGCCGGTCACGGCCGAGCGACTCCGCAAGCCCGACGATCAGGACTGGCTGATGATCCGGCGGACGTACGACGGATGGGGCTTCAGCCCGTTGGCCGACATCACGCCCGCGAACGTGCAGCGCCTGAAGCCCGCGTGGGTGTTCTCGACTGCGGAAGCGCGTGTGCATCAGGCCGCGCCGCTTGTGAACGGTGGCGTGATGTTCGTGACCAGTCCGAACAATCAGGTCATCGCGATCGACGTGAAAAGCGGAAACCTGCTGTGGCGCTATCGACGCCCGCTCGAGACCGGCATGAACGTCCCGCATCAGACCAATCGCGGTGTCGCGCTCTACGGCGACAAAGTGTTCTTCGCCGCCGGCGAAGCCGTGCTCGTGGCAATCGATGCGAAGACAGGGCGCGAGGTCTGGACCTCGGTGGTTGCCGACAACAAGGCCGGGTACTACACGACGCTTGCGCCGCTCGTAGCCGGCGGCGTGGTGATGGTTGGCGCGTCGGGTGGAGAGTTCGGCATCCGCGGCTTCGTCGCCGGCTTTGACGTGGAGACCGGCAAAGAGAAATGGCGCACGTACACCGTGCCGGCTCCGGGCGAACCGGGAAGTGAGACGTGGCCGAAGGGCGATCAGTGGAAGACTGGCGGCGCGCCAGTCTGGGTGACGGGCAACTACGATCCGGAAACGAATCTCGCGTTCTGGGGCACCGGCAACGGCGGACCGACGATTGGCGATCAGCGGCCCGGCGACAATCTCTACGTCACCTCGACGATCGCGCTCGACGTCGCGACCGGCGCAATCAAGGGCTATCACCAATACCACCCCAACGACTCGTGGGATTGGGACGAGGTGTCACCTCCCATCCTCGTGGACTACCAGCGCAACGGACGCACGATCAAAGGACTCATCGACGTCGCACGCGATGGATACATCTGGTTTCTCGAGCGCAGCGCCGGTCCGATCACGTTCGTCGAGGGCACGCCGTTCGTCTATCAGGACGTCTTTCGCAGTCTCGATCCCGTAACGGGAAAGCCCGACGTCGATCCCGAGAAGAAGCCGATGACCGGCAAGCGCGCGGACTTCTGTCCCGGGGTTCACGGCGGCAAGAACTGGCCACCGATTGCATTCAGTCCGCGCACGCGGATGATCTACATCCCGGCGAACAACAATTTGTGCGGATCGAATCTGGGGACGATGCCGCAGTACACACCGGGACGCCCGTACGTCGGCGTGAGCGGTAGCCGTCCCTTCATCAGGCCGGGTGCCAATCATGTCGGCGAAGTTCAGGCGTGGAACGTGGACACCGGGCAGAAAGTCTGGACTCACGTCTACGACAAGTCGCCGAACTGGGGTGGCATGCTCGTGACCGCAGGCGGTCTCGTGTTCAGTGGTGGAACCGCCGATCGCAAGTTCCATGCATTCGATGCCTCCACGGGAAAGCTGCTCTGGGAATTTCCGACGAACTCCGGCATCCTTGCGCCGCCGACGACGTTCAAGGTGGATGGCAAGCAGTACGTCGCGGTGGAGTCGGGCTGGGGTGGTGATTCACGCGGCATGCAGGCGACGTTGAATCGATTGTTCCCTGGTGAGTATCCCGAGGTACCAGAAGGTGGCGCCGTCTGGGTGTTTGCGATCGAGTAAGTCAAAAGGCAAAGGTCAAAAGGCAAAAGTAAGGTGGTCAAGATGAGGATGCGACGTCTCGTCGTGCTGGCATTCGGCGGCCTTATTGCAACGGCATCACTCGCATTCGCGCAGCCGAGCCCGCCACCCGACCCTTCGAAGATTCAGGTGCTGGTAATCACCGGCCAACATGTGCACGACTGGCGGAATACGACGCCGATCCTGAAGCAGATTCTCGAATCGACGGGACGATTCGAGGTGCGCATCAACGAGGAGTTCCGCGGTGCGGGCTCCGAGACGCTCGCCAACTACGACCTCGTTGTCGTCAACTACTACAACCGCGGCGACAAGGATCGCTGGGGTGAGCGCGCGAACGCGGCGCTCGAAGCGTTCGTTCGCTCGGGCAAAGGGCTCGTGCTCTATCACCTCGCGCTGGGCGCGTTCGACGGCTGGACGGAATACGAGAAGATGAGCGGCGGCAACTGGCGGCCGAACCAGGGCCATCATTCAGCCCGCCACGATTTCACCGTCGACATCAAAGACACGGAGCATCCGATCACACGCGGATTGAAATCGTTCAGCGTGACGACCGACGAGTTGTACGCCAACCTTCGCTGGCAGCCCGAAGGCAGCTATCACGTGCTGGCGACGGCCTACGACGATCACGCCCTCTATCAAGGCAAGGCGCGCCAGCCGATTCCGGGTGCAGGCATTCATCAACCGATGCTGTGGACGACGCAGTACGGATCGGGACGTGTGTTCGTGACGACGCTCGGGCACGGACCTGACGAAGTTCGCGAGTCGGGTTTCGGAACGACGTTCGCGCGTGGCGCCGAGTGGGCGGCGACGGGCAAGGTCACGCTGCCGGTTCCGCCTGCGCTCGCGGCGACGGCGGCGCCGAAGTTCCGTGTCGATCCATCGTGGCCGAAGATTCCGAACGGATGGCAGTTCGGTCAGGTGTCGAGCGTGTCGATCGACGCCGACGATCACGTGTGGGTGCTACAGCGCCCCGGCACGCTCGCGCCTGAGGAGAAGGCGAAGGCGGCGCCGCCGGTTCTCGAGTTCACCGCCGATGGCACATTCGTCCGCGCCTGGGGAGGACCAGGCCAAGGCTACGAGTGGCCGTCGTCCGAGCACGGCATCTACGTCGATCCGAAAGGCTTCGTGTGGGTTGGTGGCAACGGCATGAACGACCACCAGATCCTGAAGTTCAGAAAGGACGGCACCTTCGTGATGCAGATCGGTCACGCGGGGAAGAGCCGTGGCAACGCCGACACCGAGAATCTCAATCAGCCGGCCGACACGTTCGTGCACGCGGCGACGAACGAGCTCTTCGTCGCTGACGGCTACGGCAATCGCCGCATCATCGTGTTCGATGCGGACAGCGGCAAGTTCAAGCGGATGTGGGGTGCGTTTGGCAACGTGCCGAAGGACGATCCACCGAATCCCGCGAATCCAGATGCCGATCCGAATGGAGCGTCACAGTTCGTGCAGCCCGTGCACGCAGCGCGCGTCTCGAAGGATGGTCTCGTGTACGTCTCGGATCGCGGCGGCAAGCGGGTGCAGGTCTTCAGGCTCGATGGCACCTACGTCTCGCAAGTGTTCATCGGCCGGGAATGCAAAGCGCCGGACTGCGGCAACGGCACGACGGCCGCGAGCACGGCGTTCTCCACTGATGCCGAGCAGCGCTTCCTCTACGTCGGCAATCGAAGCCAGGCGAAGGTGATGGTGTTCGAGCGTCGCGGGCTCGAGTTACTCGATACGTTCGGCGAATGGGGCTCGGCGCCAGGCCAGTTCGGCACGCTGCACCACATGGCCGCCGATTCGAAGGGCAATCTCTATGTGACCGAAGTCACGCCGCTTCGCCCCGAGAACCGGCGGGTCCAGAAGTTCATCCTGCAACCGTAGTGTGTCTGACACTCACAGCGACTTGAGGAACTCGACCAGGTCGCGTTTCTGTGCGTTCGTCAGCTTCAATCCGAACTGCTTGACGTAGTGCTCGACGACGGCCGGAAGGTCCTTTGCGCTTCCGTCGTGGAAGTACGGCGGATGCTGCCAGAGCGCGCGGAGCGGCGTCGTTCGATACTTACCCGTTGCGCTTCGGCTCGCATACTCGGGATCAGTACCGATCTCAGTCGCATCGTGCAGGAAGGGTCTGTCCTTCCGTGGTCCCTTCAACAGGTCGGTGAACGCCGGGCCCGAGTGGCAGCTGCCGCATCCACCATCGTTGTAGAACACGCGGCGTCCTCGCAGCGCCGCGCGGCGATTGAAGCTGCCGGGAGGCGGTTCAGGGGCCTCAAGACCGATCTGATACTCAAAGAGCGCCCGCAGCTTCGGCGTGACGAGATCGGGTCTCTGACGGATGAACAGACCGATTCGTGGATCGCGGAAAGTGCCCTGGCCGCCCATCTGCGAGATGCCAACGTAGGCGTTCCAGTACGAGATCGGTCCGTCTCCCGTGTACGTCTCGAATCCGACTCCCTTCAGGCCATACGCGGGTGGGATCACCACCGGCACCGATGGACTGTTCAATCCAATCAGATTCATTCCATCGAACGCGTGATGCCGTGGGTCGTACTTGCCCGGACCCCACTTCGCGAACTCCGCCTTGAGGTCGGCAGGCAGCGCCGGTGAAAGCCCGACGATCGCGCCCACGTTCAGGTCGAGGTTCGGCCAGCCATCGAGTCGGCGCCCGATGCCTTTGTCGAACGAGTTGTCGACGGTTGAATGACAAAGAGCGCAAGTGATTCCCACGCGCGTGAGCTCGCCCGCGTCGTTGACCTTGCCCATCACACCGACGACCGCATTGAGCTTGAGCAACGTGAGCGTCACCGCGGGATCGTCGAGATCGATCTCGCGCGCCTTGAGCATCTCGATCACCGAGGGAGGCAACGCGCGCACGTCAACCTTGAGACCAACAGACAGCGCTGTCTTTGGGCTCACAGTGGCGAGCGCCTCGTTCATGCGTAGGAAGTCGGTCCAGAGTTGCTCGTCACCAAACGTGTCGTAACGGAAGATGGTTCGGCCGTTGTGTGATCGTTGGCCCTCCGCGGGGGCAGACACTGACAGCACAGTCAGCGTGAGGACAAAGGCGATCGAAGCCACACCGATGAGTCGCATGACGCTCACTCCTTCAGCGGGCTCAACTGTGTCGATACAGCGGGGGAGCCCGTGAACGATAGAGTGCGATGCGCGAGTTTGGTTACGAATGCACGAGGCGTGACGTGCAAGGCGGGTCTGAAGACCCGCCTCTACTGAGGAGATGGAGCTCTACAGAATCCGCGAGAGCACAGCGGTGACGACGCGATCGCATCTCGGCCGCAGGAAGCGGAAGGTATTCGACGCTGCCATCCCTGCATGCTCGAGGAGCTCTCGACGAATCGCACCACGCGCCCGCGACAGCCGTGTCTTGACGACCGCCTCGCTGACGTTGAGCGCCTCCGCCACTTCTTCAGTGCTCATGCCTTCAACCTGCCTCAACATGAACACTTCACGAGCGCCGTCAGGCAGCCGATCGATTGCGGACTCCACCAGCCCACCGAGCTCGCTCGAGATCGCCAGCCGCTCGGGATCGGGCGTCGCGTCATGTGCGTCCGATAAGTCGCCCACCAAAGACTCGTCTCCATTCATCGGCGTGTATCGGCCGCGGCGCCGGGCGCGTGCGAGCGCCTCGTGCACCGCGATGCGGGTGAGCCAGGTTGAAAACTTGGAGCGGCCGTCGAACTGGCGCAGATGGGCGTACGCGTTGACATACGCCTGCTGCATCACGTCTTCAGCTTCGCTCTCGTCGCGGAGAATGGCGCGCGCCGTGCGATAGATTCGCTCGTTGTGCCGGCGCATCAGGACCTCGAACAAGGCGGTCTGACCCCCGAGCACACGAGTCACCACCTGCTCATCCGACAGAAGGGCCCATCCCTCCAGGACCGGCGCGCTCACGATATGCATCGTCACTGAATAGAGTTAGAGCCCTAGCAAAGGTGACACCGGCGAGTCAGGCGGGTCTGAAGACCCGCCTCGACGTGGAACGTGCTCGTAGAGGCCGGCCTGTAGTGTAGGCCCGCCTAGGGTCTCGGCCCGTAGTGCGGGACCGGCTTGTCCATCTCGTACGCGCCAAGATCGGGCGCTTTTCCGGTGAAATCGTCGTTGATTCCGTTCAATCGGACGCCGGCGTCTACCGCGGACGAGCCGGCGCGAAGCTGGAAGTCGAAGTCCGTTGGTTTGTAGAGCGTGCGCGGGTCCGGCCCGGGCGCGGCGACCTTTACAAAGACGTTGTAGTCCACGAGGACGCTGTGTGCGTCCTGACCGGTTGCCTCACTGAACTCCTTCAGCGTCTTGAACCGGCGCCGCTCTCGAGACGACGCCTCGAGCTTCGTCTGCTCCTGGACACCCAGCTTGCCCGGCTCACCAGGAAAGTTGGCGCGCAACGACCGCGCCGGCGAGCTCCATTCAAATGAGAACTCGGCTCCCTCGTTTGGCCGGAACCCGTTGTAGTCGGAGCTCGAATAGTTGGTGTTCGTCTCGACGGCAAACGTCTCCAGCGTCTCGCTCTTGCCGAGAATCAGGTTGTTTCTGTAGTGCACGTTCGACGCGGCGAGCAACATCGGCTTCACCGGCGCGATGAGCGTGTTGTGCCAGACGACGATGCCCGAAGACGATGCGGTGAACTTCACGGCGCCACCTTCCGGGGCGTGATAGACGACGTTGCGAATGAAATAGACCGGCCCGCCAAACATCGGCTGCACGCTCAGCGCGCGATGGCCGTGGTTGAAACACCTGTTCCGGAAGATGCGGATGTTGTGCGCGCCGCCGTCGGCCTCGAGGCAGTTGTCTTCGACGTTGGAGATGTCGTTGCCGTAGAAGTCGATCGAGACCGGTAGGCGATCCCGAAGCGGCCCGCCCGCCGAAGCCTTGGCGGAGGCGGGACTGCCATCGGGATTGCCGTAGGTCGCGACGTCCACGCCGTCGTGGAAGTTGGCGATCGAGTTGTAGGCGACGACGTGGCCGGAGCCGTAGACCTTGACGGCATATTCAGAGAGGAGCTTCGGGTTGAACTCCGGCAGGTTCTGCCACGTACGGCCGGTGAATCCCATCAGGTAGTTCGGATTGAAGCGGCCGCTCATCACGTTGTCTGCGATGTAGTAGTCCTTCGATCCCGACCAGTCCGTGTAGATCGCGCGTCCCACGTCTTCGAAGCGGCTGCGCTTGATCGTGAGCCCGCTCGACCCGGTGATGTTCTTCAGCCCGCCCTGAAAGGCGAGGTCGGTATTACGAATCGTGAGGCCTTCGAAGTAGTTGTAGTTGGCGGCCATCACGTTGAACAGGTTGTAGGCGCCGTCGCCGTCGAAGATCACTTCGCCATCACCAGCGCCCTTGATCACGATCGGTCGATCGGCAGTGCCGCTTTGCGTGAGGAAGTACGTCCCGCTCGACACTGTGCCCAGGCCGCCGCCGCCGTATCGCAGCCGGTCGTCCTTGTAGATGCCGGCGTGAACCACAATCGTGTCGCCGGGCTGCACTCGTGGCGGGTAGGTGTTGAAGTTGTCGGAGTGTGACGCGCCGGTGTAGTAAGCGGCGAGGAGTCCCGTGAAGGCGGGCTCTTGTCGCTGTCCCTTATAGTCCGGCGGATAAACGTGATAGACCTTGCCTCCGGCGGCGGGCATCGGCTCGGCTCGAGTGCGCACGGACACGACCCGCTCGGCGCGCCCATCGACACCGTCAGGGTCTGACAAGACGAATCGCGCTTCGTACGAAGTGGCGGGGTCGAGCTCGAACACGCTTCCGGCAAAGCCGTTGGGCGTGACGTACTGAAGCGCGTTCTCGTTGATGCGCTCATGGCCGATGCGGAGCAGCGGCGGCCCCGCCTTCCACTCTCGCTCGCCCTGCTTGCGATAGCTGACGTCGACGCGCGCGTTGCGATTGTCGTCGCCTTCGATCCGCCACTCGAACCCAAGTGAGATCAGCGTCGGCGGCTCGGTGGTGAGCTCGCCGGGTTTCGACTTGTCGGCTGCGGTAACCGAACGGGCACTGAGGAGCAACAGGATGAGGATTGTGGCCGTGCGCATGCGGTTAGTATCTCCGGCTTCAGACGCGCGTTAAATAACGGGCGAGCGAGCGATACGCCCGGCGCATCTCGTCGTACGAGAAGTTGGCGTTCCTCCCGCTCGGGTTCGGGAGAACGAAGACAGCGGCATCGCTGAGCCGCTCCTCCTGTAGTCCAGCCACGACTGCGCCGCGCTGTTCGGGAAACATCGCGCGATAGACGGTGATGCCGACGAGGGCGACGACCTTCGGCCGATAGCGTCGCACCTTCGCACGCAGGCGCAGTCGCCCCGCGACGTATTCTTCGGGACGCAGGTCGTTCATGCCGGGCGTAGCTCGAGCCACGATGTTGGTGATGCCGAAGCCCCACTCGGGCAACCGGTCATCGTCCACGAAGGTCACAGGGTCAGGAACGAGACCGGCGTCGTAGAGCAGCTTCCAGAAGCGATTCGAGAAGCCGGCGAAATGGTGCCCCGTCAGCGCCGAGCGCACGCCCGGATTGATCCCGACGAACAGCACACGCAGGCCGGGGCGAATTCGATCGCGCAGCGGCGGCAGCGCGGGCGTCTTACTTGCCGGCAGACGTCATTCCCTTGAACGTCAGTTTCTGCAAGCCATTCGTGGTCTGCGCCAGATAGAGGTTGCCCTTCGAGTCGGTGGCGATCTGATGCCCCGCGTTCTTGAGCCCCGCAGGCTTGATCGATCCGATGATCGTCAGCGTTTTCCGGTCGACGACCGAGATATCGTCGCCGTTGCCGACGTAGAGGAACTGCTGTTCGCGATCGGGAGACAACGCGACGTTTCGCGCGAACTGTGTGTCCGCCTTGACGACTTGCTTGATGAACTTGCCATCTTTCGTAAACGACTGGACGCGGCGGTTTTCGCGATCGGCGACGTAGACGGTCCCATCACGCGCCACGCGAAGCGCGTGGACGATGCTGAAGTTGCGCGGTCCTGGATCCTCGACCGACTTCGGCGTCACGACTTCGCAGTGGTCGTCGTCCATAGGACGTTCGCCAAACGCCCCCCACATTCTCTTGAACGCGCCGGTGTCCGCATCGAGCACGATGACCCGATGGTTGCCGTATCCGTCGGCAACGAAGACTTCGTTCGCAAGCACGAACGCGTCGGCGGGACGATGGAGATTCTTCGTGTCGGCGTTTCCCTTGCTCTCATTGCTCTTCCCGACCTGCATGACCAACTTGCCCTCGGGCGTGAACTTCAGGAGCTGATCGTCGGCGACGGGCTTCAGGCCGCGGATTCCGTTTGTCGGGCAGTTGTTGCCACCGAGCCAGACGAAGCCTTTCGCGTCGATGTGGATGCCGTGCTCGCGCTCCGGCCACTCATAGCCGTTGCCTGCACCGCCCCACGCTTTGATGAACTTGCCGGACGAATCGAACACCATCACCGGCGGCGCGGCCATCGAGGCCTGCTCGGGCGGCAGCGTGCGCGGGCGATGAAGGAGCCACACGTTGTCCTGCGCGTCGATCGCAAAGCTCGAAGGGTCTCCCAGCTTCCACTTCTCAGGCACTTTCGGCCATGAGGGATCGACTTCGAAGATCGGCAGGCTCCGAGTCTGGGGGCCCTGAGCCGCGACCGGGACGAAGAACCAGGCGGCAGTCACTGCCATGACAAGCGTCAGTACCGTGGCCGTGTGCTTCATGACCTTTGACATGTCCATCTCCTCACAACGTCAGGGTGGAGGATACTCTCGAAGACCGCCGTGCCCCGCTACTCTTTTGGTGACGTCGTCGTCGATGTCGAAGCCCGCCGCGTGACGCGAGGCGGCGAATTGTTGACGATTCCGGAGCGCCACCTCGGCGTGCTTCTCGAGCTGCTGACTCGACGCGAAACGATCGTGTCCAAAGACGCGCTGATCGAGGCGGTCTGGCAGGACGTCGCCGTGACGGACAACAGCCTCGAGCAGGCGGTGTCGGCCCTGCGTCGCGCCATTGGAGCCGGACCCGATGGGCAGCCGTACATCCAGACAGTCCCGCGCCAGGGATATCGCTTCGCCGGCAGCGTAACGACGACCGCCGCGCGCGCCAGCGACAGCATGATCGAGGAGTTGCTGGCTCCGCATCGGGCGTGGATGGAAGGGCGAGCCGCGCTCGAGACGCTCGAGCGCAATCAGATCCTGCGGGCGAGACGGGTTTTCGAAGGTGTGCTCGAGCACAACGCGGACCACGCTCCAGCTCACATCGGCTTCGCCAATGCCTGTGTCATGCAGTTCGAGATGACGCGCGCGGATGAGAAGCCAGACGTCGCGTCGCTGGAAGCGGCGACACGGCATTCGCGCGAGGCCTGTCAGTTGGCTCCCGACTACGGCGAGGCCTGGGCGACGCTCGGGTTCGTGCTCGATCGCACAGGTCGATCCGTCGATGCGCTTGCGGCGTCGCGACGAGCGGTCACGCTCGAGCCCGACAACTGGCGGCATCATTTCCGGCTCGCATACGTCGGTTGGGGCGAAGAGCGTCTACGGGCTGCGCACCGCACGCTCGCTCTGCTGCCAGGCTTTCCGCTGGCGCATTGGTTGATCGCCACGGTCCACGTCGCACGCAGTTCGCTGACCGAGGCGGAACGTCAATTGGCAGCCGGCATCGCGAGCCTGTCGAATCAGTCAGCGGGCACGTCGAGATTCAGCGCCGTCGCGCTTCATTGGTTGCGCGGTCTGATTTGTCTCGCGTCAGGAGACACGCACGCTGCGCTCGAAGCGTTCGAACGCGAGCTGGCGTCCGAGCGCGATGGACATCTCTACGGACGCGAGTGCTGTGCGAACGCGTGGTACGCGATCGGCGCGCTGCGCCTTCATCAAGGCGGTCGTGACTCCGCGGGAGCGGCGTTTCGCGAAGCGCTCGTTCGCGTTGCCGCGCATCCGCTCGCCAGGCTCGGGCTCGCCACTCTCGGAGCAGCCGATCGCGCGACGATGCCGCCTGCAAAGCCGACGTCGGTGGATGGTGCAGTCGGACACGCGATTGCACTCGCGTGTGCAGGCAAGCATGTTGACGCCGCTTCGATGGTTGACGAGGCGCTCGCCGCCGCACCACCGGGCAATGCAGGATGGCTTCTTCCCGTGGAGCCGATGCTTCAAGTGTCTGCACATCCCGACATCTGGGCATCGGCATTGGCGCGCCTGCGAGTCCGCGCAGCGTAAGGTTCAGAACTTTTCAGGAACGAGATCAAGACATCAGCACGGCGCGACGTCCACCATGAAGCGGATGGAGGTGCCTATGCGCGCTGCTGTATTGATGTTGCTGTTTACGACTTTCGCTCTTCCCGTGGGGGCACAGACCACGTCGCCAGACGTGACGATTCCGCCGCCTCGTCTCAAGACGGTCAGCCTCTCGGGCCCACGCTTCGGTATCACCGCGCTCAGCGATGGCGTCGTCCAGAAACTGCAGGAGCGATCGATCGAGGTGGGCTCGAACATTTCCCAGTTTGGCTGGCAGTTCGAGAAAGAGTTCTACAGCAAGCAAGGCGGTGTGGCTGCCTTGAATGAGTTCGTGTTCCTGCTCGGTGGCCTCGAGCAGGGCGTCGCGTTGCCGAGTTTCAACTGGTTGGTGGGCCTTCGAACCGCCAACGGAGCAGAGTTTGGAATCGGCCCGAACATCACGCCGGTGGGTGTCGCGCTCACGTTGGCTGCTGGCGTGACCTTCCGATCGGGAGCTCTTAACGTGCCGATGACATTTGCGGTTGTCCCGTCGAAAGCGGGCACTCGCATCAGCATGCTGACCGGCTTCAATCTGCGCGGCAGGCGCTAGTGTTCAAATCTGTGACGGGGTCTGACCCCGCACAGTTCTGCGCTACGGCGTGAGCGTCAGCGTGTACACCGTTGGCCCGGGCAGGAACGGCGTTGCCTCGCCGTTCACCCAGGCCGGGTGTGAGTTCGAATAGAAGGGCGAGAGCGGATGGCCGCTCTGGCCCGTCGGCATGTGCATGATGCCTTCGCTCTCGTGACCAGGCGAGACGATCATGCGCTCGGACGAGGCGTTCGCATTCCAATGCATGTTCGGCGTGTAGAGATCACCAGGCAACGTTGCCCGCGGCATGTCCAGCCAGCGATGGATGAGAGGCAGGCCCCCTGAGAGTGGATGCCGGTACGTCGTGACGTTCCAGGTTGACCACGGCTCGGCGAGCCCGCCCTCCCGTTCCGCGCGCACCACGACAGCGGTTGCGGCCTGCAGAATCAGTTCGTCCCAGCTCGCGTACTCCGGGTCGAGCAGGTGCATCGGTTTCTCCGAGACGAGTTTCCAGATCGGCCCTTCGCGTCGCCGCACGTTGCGGTAGTCGAATGTGGGGTCCGCTTCGTTGCACTCGATCAGTACGAACGAGATGATCGAGTCAGTGAGCTCCTCGCGGAACATGCGCGTGAGCCGATAGCCTGCTGATCCTGGCGACGCCTTGCCATCCCAGTCGCGCTCGACGATCTCGCGCAGACGGATGCGGGGCTGATCGGTGACGGTCTTCAGTTCTTCGAGGAGCAGTGTGCGCCACCGCGTCAGAAACTCCGCGCTCGTGTCGAGCTGAATGCTCAGAAGGTCGGCGGCCGTGAATCGGTCCTGGCTTTCGAGCCGCTCACGGATGATCCGCGCCCGCGAGCCGACCTCGTAGTTACCGTCTCCGATTCGCGCGAGCATGTCGCCATCGACGACGCGCGCGTTCGCCGTCCAGAGGCGGCCGCTCGCCGGGTCCAGAACGCGCGGGTACTCGTCGTGATTCAGCCACCCGCTCCAGCCGCGAGTGCCGTCCGCCCACGAGGAGGGAACGCGGCCATCGAGGCCCACCCGTCGCGCGATGGCCCCGTAGATCGTCCAGCCGATTCTCCCCTTGTCGTCGGCGACGACGAAGTTCTGGCCCGGCGTGGCGAGCCCGTTGACCGCGTCGAACGCGTCTTCGATCG
>Ga0315912_10003864_pt1 | contig 14575 bp, 11 predicted proteins | sample VfabasoilMG_FD_204469 | JGI IMG/M metagenome (GOLD analysis project Ga0315912, IMG submission 204469) | Garden soil microbial communities collected in Santa Monica, California, United States - V. faba soil | ecosystem: Environmental > Terrestrial > Soil > Garden | place: USA: California... | reverse complement strand
TCGTGCCAAGGCCGTAAACGCCGAGCGCGGTGCCTTGTTTTGCCGCGGGCGTCCAGCGCGAGACAAACGCCGCGCCGACCGCGAACGACGACCCAGCCATCCCGATCAGGAACGCCGCGACGAGCAGCGTGTTGTAACTGCTCGCCATCGGAACGACGAACGCCGCGATCGAAGAGAAAGCGAGGAGTGCGGTAAAGACCAGACGCCCGCCGAACTGATCCGTCAGCATGCCCATCGGCAGACGCGCCAATGAGCCAAGCAACACCGGCACGGCAACCAGCAACGCCGTCTGAGACGCCGTGAGCGCGTAGAGACCGGTGAAGACCGATGCCAGCCCTCCGATCAACCCCCACGCCGCAAACGACAGCATGAAGGAGATGGTGGCCAGCAGTAACGCTGACGTGGGCGATGCCATCGCCTGCCTATACTCCTACTTTGTCGCCTCCAGAGAGAACGACAAAGTGGTGTGTCACTGCACCTGGTTGAACTCGCGAATCCGCCGCTGCGTGGCTCGCATCTCCTCGCGCTGTGCCTCGACCATAGCGATCACTGTCGGTGGCAACACTCCGTTCAGTGCATCGTCGTAGGCCTTGATCGCCGCGTGTTCGCCGCGCTCTGCCTCGGTCACGATCATGTGATCGTGATGACCAGGGACGTGCGCCTTTACATTCATCCATCCGCGATGAACTGCGCCCGCTCCTGTTCCGTTCGCGAGGGTGCTGCCCCCGAGCCGGTTCACGTGCGGCGCCAGGTCGCAGGCGAACGTGTGCCGTTGCTCCGCCAGCCGGATGAAGAGCGCTTTGAGCTCAGTGGTCTCGACATACTGGGCCGCCGCCTGAAACCCGCGCTCGCCGTCGCGGCAGATTTCAACCAGGTGCTCCAGCACTTCTCGTTCGGTGCGTTCTGCCATGACACCCTCCCGCGTAAACCGCGCTATTGGTGCTTCAGGCATCCGACGTGCCAAGCGAGATCGGGCCGATTCTGCGTGTCTTGACTTCGCGACTCCCGGAGTGCGCGGAAGGTTTCCGCAGCGTGGGGAATATTTCCTCTTTCGTGTTGGGGCTAAGATCTCCCGGCGAGAAGTCGCTGGAGGAGCATATGACGAAGGCCCTCGTATCAACCCTGGTGCTGCTGCTCGTAACGATGGCTCCGGCCGTCAGCACAGCAGATGTGGGGCTGCTGCGCACAGCCCAACCGCTGGACGAGGCGCGCGGCTATTGTCTCGACATCGCCGGCTTCGGCGCGACGCTGCGACTCGACGATCCGCTCCAGGCGCATACCTGCAAGTACGGGAGCGAGCTCGACGACCAGCGCTTCGAGTCGGTCGCTAACGGCGCGATCAAGGCGACCCGCTACGACCGCTGCCTGGCAGTCGCCACGCTCGAGCCGGGCGCGAAGCTTCTGGTTCGCCCGTGCTCATCCGCGCCAACGCAGCGCTGGACGCTGACGGCGGGACGGCTCACTCCGGACTCGAAGCGGGATCTCTGCGTTTCAGTCGCAAGCACGAAGGGCGACATCGCGGGCACGCCCGCAGTCTTATCACCCGTCTACCGTCGCCGCGACGTCGCGCTGGAGCGCTGCGATGACACGCAGCAGACGCGGCAATCGTTTCGTTGGTCGCTGACCGACGAACGCGCGATCAGCAGCGCCGACGTCGTGCGTAACGGCATGCCCGCCGACGTCGCGAAGCAACTCGCCGCGTTCGGCACCGAGTTCGACGGTGAAATCGCCGGGCAGACCACGAAGATCTACGCGTCGCAGCCTCGCGTCTACGAGCCGGGCGAAATCAAGGTCGCGAAGAACCTTGCGTACGGCCCGCACGAGCGACAGCAGGTTGACGTTCACACTGCGACGGTACGGAGATCAGAGCGACCTGTCCCGGTGGTCGTCGTGTTTCATGGAGGCGGGCTCGTCGGAGGCAGCCGCGCGGCGACGACGAACGTGGCGGACTACTTCGCGAGCCTCGGCTATGTGGGCGTCAACGGCGGCTATCGCCTTGCGCCGGAGTCGAAGTGGCCGGAGGGCGCGCGCGACATTGGAGCAGCCGTGACCTGGCTCAAGGCGCACGCCGCCGAGTACGGTGGAGACCCCGAGCAGATCTTCGTCGTGGGTATTTCGACCGGTGCGTACCACGCCGCCACCTACGTATTCAGACCGGAGTTGCTGCTCCCAAACACGGCGCGCCCTGCAGGAGCCATCCTCCTGTCCGGTCCCTACTCGTTCGATTTCAAGGCACCGTCGAAAGGCGAGCTCGCCTACTTCGGAGAGGACGCGACGCGATGGCCGGAGATGGTGATTCCCGGTCATGTCACTCGGGCCGACATCCCGGTGTTCTTTACGACAGCGGAGTGGGACAACGCGCGCTATCTGTGGCCGCAGGCCGCCGTGTACAACGAGCTCGTCGAGAAGCACAAGGCACGCCCACGCTATCGGCAGAGCCTCGGACACAATCATTCGTCACAACTGCTGTCGGTTGGGACTCCCGACACCAGCGTGTCACGCGAGCTGGTGGACTTCATCGAACGCACGGTAAAGCATTGAGCAGGCATCGATGAGCAAGAGCTACGACGCGATCATCATCGGCACCGGCCAGGCAGGACCGCCGCTCGCGAAGAGGTTGTCAGATGCCGGCATGTCGGTGGCCATCATCGAGCGACAGCTGTTCGGCGGAACCTGCGTCAACACGGGGTGTATCCCGACCAAAGCCATGGTCGCCAGCGCTTACGCTGCCCATCTCGCGCGCCGTGCGCGTGACTTTGGCGTGACCATCGACGGTGACGTGCGCGTTGACATGAAGAGCGTTCAGGCGAGGAAAGCCGCGATCTCCGAGCGCTCGCGTACCGGCGTCGAGAAGATGCTGCGCGGCCTGCCGAAATGCGACGTATATACGGGGCACGCGCGACTTCGTGCGGCACGGGAAGTAACCGTCGGCGACGAGACCCTCATCGCCGACCGGATCTTCATCAATGTCGGGGGGCGGGCAGCCGTCCCGTCGATGCCCGGGCTCAACGACGTTCCATTCCTGACGAACAGTTCGATGATGCACATCGACTCAGCGCCGCCGCATCTCGTGATCGTCGGCGGCAGCTACGTCGGCCTGGAGTTCGGTCAGATGTTTCGGCGGTTCGGATCCGAGGTGACGATCGTCGAGATGGGCCCTCGCCTCGTGCAACGCGAAGACCCCGAAGTCTCTTCCGCGATTCAAGACCTCCTGACCAGCGAAGGCATCAACCTCCGTCTCAATGCCAAGTGCATTCGCCTCGGTGGACGCGCCGGCGCGATCGTCGCGCACGTCGATTGCGACGATGACCGCCGCACGGTCGAGGGTACGCATCTGCTTCTCGCGGTTGGCCGCCAAGCAAACACCGACGACCTGGGGCTCGATGCCGCAGGTGTCTCCCGTGATGAGCGCGGGAACATCGTCGTGAACGATCGACTCGAGACCAATGTCCCGGGCATCTGGGCGCTGGGCGACTGCAACGGCAAGGGCGCGTTCACTCACACCGCCTACAACGACTTCGAGATCGTGGCGTCCAATCTGCTCGATGGCGAGAGTCGCAGCGTCTCCGATCGGATCTCGACGTACGCGCTCTACACCGACCCGCCGCTCGGCCGCGCCGGGATGACGGAAACGGAAGCGCAACGCAGTGGCCGCACGATCCTAGTCGGCAAGCGTCCGATGACACGCGTCGGACGCGCCATCGAAAAAGGCGAGACGACCGGGCTGATGAAGATCGTCGTGGACGCGAACTCGCGCGAGATCCTTGGCGCAGCCGTCTTCGGCACCGGTGGCGACGAAGTGATCCACAGCGTGCTCGACACGATGTACGCGAAGGCGCCCTACCCTGTTCTCCAACGCGCGATGCACATCCATCCAACGGTGGCCGAGCTGATTCCGACGATTCTCCAGGAGCTCGCGCCTCCGGCGTCGTAGCCGTGTCGCGTATTCAAATCCCGGCGGGCCAACTGGGCTCGACCGGCCTCGTGATCAGCCGCATCGGCCTTGGCCTCGCAGCGCTTGGCCGGCCCGCCTACATCAACATCGGAAGGCAGCGCGACCTCGGCTCCGATCGCAGCGTCGCAGAACTGGAGCGGCGCTGCCACGAAATGCTCGATGTCGCTTACGCAGCAGGCGTTCGATACGTCGATGCCGCGCGCTCGTACGGCATGGCCGAGAACTTCCTGAGCACGTGGCTGAAGACGCGAGGCCCATCGACGGACGCGCCCACAGTCGGATCCAAGTGGGGCTACAGCTACGTGGGCTCCTGGCAACTGGATGCGCCCGTCCACGAAGTAAAGGATCTCTCGATCGACACGCTGCGCCGGCAGATCGCCGAAAGCCGCGCGCTGCTTAGCGACCGCCTTCAGCTATACGCGATCCACTCGGCGACCATCGAGAGTCACGTTCTCGAGAACGTGGATGTCCTGCGTGAGCTGCAGCGGCTGCGCGAACGCGGGCTCATCATCGGCTTGACCGTCACTGGACCGAACCAGGCAGACGTGATTCGGCGTGCGCTGCGCGTCAGCGTCGATGGCGTCAATCTATTTCAAGTGGTGCAGGCGACGTGGAACCTAATCGAGCGCTCAGCGACCGAGGCGCTCGGCGAGGCGAAGGCGAGCGGATGGGGTGTGATCATCAAGGAGGCGCTCGCCAACGGCCGCCTGGCCGATCGCGACGTGCTCGCCTTTGCTGCGGCCCTCTCCCAGCCCTGGGCCGATGTCGTCCTGTCAGGCGCAGTGACACCCGACCAACTCGAAAGCAATCTGAAGTCGATCGCCCTCGCGCGGGAACCGGCCGACTGGCCCGACAGCACAGAGTCGCCGGCGGAATACTGGTCTCGCCGCAGCACGCTTGCCTGGCAGTGACGCGTCGCGTGAGGCGCTATTTATCCAGGAGCCGGGCGCCTCCAAGCATCGAGGTCATGCTCAGGAAGTTTCCTTCATGACACGCGAATTCGAATATCTCGTAGCTCGGATCCTGCTTCAACGGAAATGAGACCGACCACGCTTTCGTCCACGTCTTGGGATCGTCGATCGTGGCCTCGTAGCGAATCGTGTCGGGGGCAGTTCGGGTGAAGCGTTCCATCAGACGCGCCTCGCCGCTGAAGGTGTTGACGCCGTTGTTGCGATCATCGAAGTTCGTCGTCTCGACGACCAGCGTGTTGCCGTCCCACCACCCTCGCGCATTCCCCATGTAGCTGCGGATCTTCGCGCCGACGTGCGGGCGCCCGTCCACGGGAACGATCCGCGCCTCATGGATCATCTCGTTGCGGATCACGACCCAACCCGGAGACTGAATGATCTGGTTGCCGCTCGAGTTGCCGATGGGCAACATCGAACCGAGCGCCCCGCGAGAGAGACAGCGCGCCTGCGCGCTCACGTTCTCTGGACCATCGAGCGGGCCACGAGCTTCGCTCGGACGCGTGGAGAATCGCTTCTCACCTTCGGCAGTCATCGCCGGGTACCTGCCGTTGGACGGACTGACAATGAGCGATGTCTGAGCCTGCGGCTTGCCGTATTCGCGCCAGTGCGATCGCGATTCTCCCTGAAACGCGTCGTTGTCGTTGGGCGTACGCCGTTGAGCAGGCAGTTGGGCGACCTCCTCGTCGGTGAGCGCGGCTTTTTCTCCGAGGGCGGCCGGGCGCTGCAGCGGCACTCCCAACATCTGCACACCCGGCCAGAGGCCCTGCAAGTCCGGCTCGCCCCATGGCGTCTTGGGTGGCGTCCATTGCTGGGCGTGAGTGGCGACCGAAATCACGACGAGGGCGATGACGACAAACAGTCTGCGCACCGAGCACCTCCTCTTGCTTGACCGGCCCGATTATCGCTCCGGTAGCGGCGGCGTCAACTCTCTTCTTGTGAGGCTACACTTTGTGGCATGAGAACCCGATCGGCCTCGAAGACCATGCTGCGGCTGCTCTTGCTGTCGTTTGCGATGCTAGTGCTCCCACAGCCGGCCGCGGCGCTCGACGCCGACTACTGGCGTGGCGGATGGCGAACGCCGCTCGGGGATGAGCCGCACATCTATGAGTTCGTGATCCGCGGTAAACGGGTCACCGGCGTGTACTGCCGAAACTGCTCCGACATCAGCACGATTGGTTTCATCGACGGCACGTGGGACGAGAAGGCCGGCATCGATTTCACGGTCACGTTCGCTAACGCGGACGGCAGCAGGAAGTCCGTTGACGATCAGCACGCCATGCTCACTGGTGAACGGCTGACCGTGACGGGGTCCGCGGCCATACGGAACGGGAGCTCGCTGACACTGATCAAGGACCCGCGCGGAGCCGACCCTGGTGGGGCGCCTGCGTATCACCTTCCGCCGGGCACTCCGCCTGCGCTACCCGTTACGCGTCCCGCTGGCGGTGGCGGCGGTGGTGGTGGCTTCGGGCCGCCCGCGCCTTACTGGCAGGCCGGACCGTTCAAAGCGTTGAAGCCGGCGGATATCGTCGGCACGTGGATCGCTTCGTTCGGCCTGGGCATGAACAGGCAGATCTTCACGTTTCTCCTGGTCGGCGATCGGCTCCGTGGCGTGGTGTGTGGCCGCTGTGACAACCCTTACACGATCGGGGCGATGGAGAACATCATCATCGTCGGCGACACGCTCTACTTCGACATCGTGCATCAGGACTGGGGCGAGAGCGACCCGCCGACATTCGATCGAAACATCGTTGCGCGGGTCGTGCAGAACGAAATGCTCGCCGCCACACTCGGGAAGAACCTCGTGATCGATCCTGCCAATCCACCCCCGCGGCCAGCAGGGCGCGGCTTCACGCTCGTCGGGCCGATTGCTCTCGAGGGAACGAGAGGAAACAGTTCCGAGGGCGTTGACGTCTGGGGACCAGGAACCGGCTCCGCTATTCAGCCGCCGCCCGGCAGGACACCGATCGGGCCAGTGAACCCGGGACGATAGAGCACCGCTTGAGCGTGTTCCTCAGCTATCGGCGCGGTGGTGGCTGGCAATCGGCGCTGCTCGTCGAAAAATACCTTCAAGCCCACGACTTCGACGTCTTCATCGACACCCTGAGTCTCGGTAGCGGCGCGTTTCCCTCCGTCATCGAGCATCAAATCGAGGCCCGGCCTCATTTCGTCGTCGTGCTCACCCCGGGAGCGCTCGCACGCGCGCGCGACGAATCGGACTGGCTGCGCCGCGAGATCACCCACGCCATCGAGTGCAAGCGCAACATCGTGCCGCTCTTCTTCGATGGGTTTTCATTCGATCACGAAGACATGCGCTCGTTGCGCCGCGACGTCGCGGCGATTGGCACGTTGTCGGAACAGAACGGCGTCACCGTTCACAACGACTACTTCGATGCCGCGATGGCGAAGCTCTGCACGCAATTCCTGCGTCGACCAGGCGGTGTTATCACACCAACGCCGGTCGAGGAGCGGGCACAGGTCGCACGAATCCTCGACCAGGCGAAGCGCGCTGACGAGGCGATGGGCGTGCGCGTCAGTCTCGAGGGAGCCGCGCAATCCCCGCACGACGCTGCGGTCTTTGCGAGTGAGGCCACGACCGACGGACGGCTTTTGCTCCCGGTGTTCTATGCAACCGACCGCCATAGGCGGCCATTGGGATGGAATCCGGATCTGCGCTTCACAGGCGCGCGCAGCGAGCACGTCTGGCTCGGACGCGCGCGGGTCAGTTTTCCTCCGACGCACAGGTTGAGCGCGATAGAGCGTCCTTCGATGCTGCGTCTCCTCTTCAAAGAAGACGCATCCAAGCATGTCGTGATCGACGAGTTGTCGGAGCTGTCCCTCGACGAGTACGCCACGAGCGTCGCCGCCCACGTCGCCAAGTCGCGGCGCAGCGAGGCGTTGATCTACCTGCATGGGTACAACATCAGGTTCGGTGATGCCGTGCGTCGCACCGCCCAGATTGCGTATGACCTCAAGTTCGAGGGCGCGGCGATTGCCTTCAGTTGGCCGTCGCTCGGCACCACCACCGGCTACACGCGTGACGAGGTGAGCGTTGCGTGGTCGGCGGCCCACGTCGAGGCGTTTCTGCGGCAGCTCGGCACGCGAATGGGCGTGGAACGGATCCACGTTCTCTCTCACAACATAGGGGCACGTGCCGTCATCGACGCCCTTCAACGCGCCGAACCGGCAGCAGATGGATCAGCCATTCCCCGGATACGGCAACTCGTCTTCGCGGCGCCTGACATCGACGCGGCTCTGTTCCGCCACGCGGCGCCACGGTTAACGGCAGCGGCAGAGCGCGTCACGCTGTATGCGTCTGCCCACGATACCGCTCTGAGTGCGGCGCGGCTGCTGCACGGCTACCCGCGCGCCGGCGAGTCCGAGCCACAGCCCGTTGTCGTGCCCGGCGTGGACACCATCGTGAGCTCCGTGCGCAGTACATCTCTTGGTCACTCTTACTACAGAGAGTCGGGAACCATCATTCCGGATCTCTACTATCTGCTTCGCACGGGAGCGCCGCCCGACGAACGCGCCGGGCTCGTGCGGCAGGAAAAGGAAGGCATGGCGTACTGGGTCCTTGGGCTGTGATAGCCGTGAAGAAGCGACGTGACGTCGAAGCGACTCGCCGGTGTAGACTCGCTGCGGCCGATCGGAGACAGAACTTCGACGAAACCTGAAGGAGTGGAGCACCGTGCGAAACATATCAATCGTCCTTGGAACGCTCGTGGTTCTGGCGCTGGCCAGTGTCAGTCATGCTCAGCGGCCGGCCGGCATCACGCCCGAGATGATCGCCACGGCACTGCCGGTGGAGGGCGCTCCCCTCGCCGTGCCAGGGCCCTACAAAGTAGAGAGCGGATCGGCCTTCGGCTCGCCCGGCCATGTGGTCTACCGCCCCGCGGATCTCGCTCCGTTCCCGGGCAAAGATACGCTGCCATTACTGGTCTGGGGCAATGGTGGTTGCGCGATCAACAGCACTCGTTACGGTGGATTCCTGACGACCCTCTCCTCGTACGGGTTCCTCGTGATGGCAACAGCCGCCGAGCCAGGTACAGAACGTGGCACTCGCGCCACCGCCGACAACCTGCGCAAGGCCATCGACTGGGCCGAGGCCGAGAACAAGCGCGCCGAGTCGCCGCTCAAGGGCAAGATCGCTCTCGACAAGATCGCCGTCATGGGACAGTCCTGCGGCGGGTTCATGTCGATCGAGCTCGGCGGCGATCCGCGCGTCGATACGATCGGCGTCTTCAACTCTGGTGCGCAGGGCGACAACATCGCCAGGCTCGGCGCATTGCACGGTCCCGTGTTGCTCATCAACGGGCACGAACGTGACTTCCTGATGGCGTCTTCCAAGGCGACCTACGACGCGATCGATAAGCTGCCCGCCTTCTACGGCGCGCGTCATGGCGCCGGCCACACAGCGACCGTCGATCATCCCGGCGGTGGTGAGTGGGCCAATGTCGCTTCGAGCTGGGCTCGCTGGCAGCTCAAAGGCGACAAGCAAGCCGCAAAGATGTTCGTCGGCAAAGACTGCAGCCTCTGCACGAACTCGACCTGGGACACGGCGGCGAAGAACCTCAAGTAGCTCGTGGCGCTGACACCAGGCACACGCCTTGGTTCGTTTGAGATCGGCGTTCTCATCGGCGTCGGCGGCATGGGCGAGGTGTACCGGGCAACCGACACCAATCTGAAGCGCCCGGTCGCCATCAAAGTCTTGCCTCACTCAGTGTCGGGAGTGCCCGATCGCCTCGCGCGTTTCCAGCGCGAGGCCGAGGCACTCGCGGCATTGAATCACCCGAACATCGCGCAGATTTACGGCCTGGAAAAATCAGACGGCGCGATCTCGTTGGTGATGGAACTGGTGGACGGCCCCACCCTCGCAGATCGCATCGCGCAAGGCGCGATTCCCGTCGGCGAAGCACTTCGCATCGCGAAGCAGATCGCCGAGGCGGTTGAAGCGGCGCATGAACGAGGCATCGTCCATCGCGATCTGAAGCCCGGCAACATCAAGCTGCGGGACGATGGCACGGTCAAGGTCCTCGATTTTGGTTTGGCAAAGGCGATGGAGCCCGCCGCGCCGGGCACAGCCGGATCGCTTGCGCCGACAATCACGACGCCGGCCATGACACAGGTGGGCGTCATTCTCGGCACTGCGTCCTATATGAGCCCCGAGCAGGCGCGAGGCAAGCCGGTCGATCAGCGCGCTGACATCTGGGCCTTCGGCTGCGTGCTGTTCGAGATGCTGGCGGGGCGTCGCCCGTTCGAGGGCGAGGAGGTGCCAGACGTCCTTGCGAATGTGCTGGCTAAAGATCCCGAGTGGCGCGCACTGCCAGCAGCGACGCCACCCGCGGTGCGTCGTCTGATAGTTCGGTGCCTGACCAAGGATCCACGCGAGCGACTGCACCACATCGCTGATGTGCGTCTCGAGTTGCAGGAGGCGCTTGCAGCACCGTCCGCTGACGACGTGACCGGAAAGGTTGCCCGGTCACCGAAACCGATGTCGCGGCTCATGCCAGCTGCGGTCGTTGGCATCGGTGCACTGGCTGCCGGCCTCGTGGCCGGCGCGATCATGTGGCGACAATCGCCGGCTGCGGTACCCCCATTGCGACTGACGCTCGACACGTCACCCGCCGAGCAGATCACCACGAGCAGCGTCCTCAACATGCTCCCAGCCGGAGGCCGCCCTGCATTGGCCTGGTCGCCCGCGGGACAGACGCTCGCGTTCATCGGCACTCGCAATGGGACACCGCAGATCTATTTGCGGGACCTTACGTCGGGTGAGGCCAAGCCGCTCGATGGCACGCAAGGCGCGCAGCTGTTTGCGTACTCGCCTGACGGAGAGTGGATCGCCTTCGTCGCCGGAGGCGAGTTGCGAAAGCTGCGCGTAGCCGGAGGCCCCGCGGCTCGGATCAGCGCTGCGACTCAATTCACTGGGCTTACGTGGGGGCCCACGCGCCTGGTCTTCACGAATCGTTATCAGATGTTCGAGGTCTCTCCTGACGGCGGCGCTCCGCGAGCGCTCACTGAGGCGGGCACCCGGCGCTCAAATCCATTTCTGCTTCCCGGTGAGACCGCCCTGCTATACACGGAATACGGAAAGCCGTTCACGTCGGGCGACGAGCAGGTGATGATTCGCCGACTGGAAGCGGACGCCAAGCCACAGGTCCTGTTATCGGAGGCTGCCGACGCACGCTACCTCCCCACTGGCCATCTGGCGTTCATGCGTCAGGGCACGTTGTTCGTCGTGCAGTTCGACGTGAAGACACTCGCGGTGCGCGGCAGTCCCGTTGCCGCGGTGAGCAATGTGACTCAATCGGCCGCCGCCTGGTTCTCCGACGATCTGACGATGGCAGGACAATTCGCGATCTCGCCAGAGGGATCTCTCGCCTATGTGTCCAGCCCGTCGGTGTCGCTGCCGACGTCGGACCTGGTGCGAGTGAGTCGACAGGGCGAGGTCACCACGCTGGGCGCACCACCCAATACCTATCGCGAGCGCGTGGAAGTGTCACCCGACGGCACGACACTGGCGGTAACGGTGCAGTCCACCGCTGACGTTCGCTTGTTCCTCTACGACATGGCTCGCGGGACGCTTGCACCGGCATTTGCGCAGCAAGGGGCGCGCGACACCATACGACCCATCTGGTCCGCGAAGGGTCCCATCGCGATGCAGGTCTATCGATCGGGAGGAAGCCATCTTGCTCTCCTGAGCGCCGATCGAACCAGCGTTGTCGAAGAACCCTTGATGCCGCAGAACGGAATCGCACCCAGTTCGTGGCTGCGCGGGGGTGAGGCGCTCATCGGTCATCGCGACGGCGATCTCTGGTTGTACAAACCGTCTGGCCCCGGCGAGAAGTTGGAACGCTTGACCAACACGCCAGCTCAAGAGCGTTACCCTGTCTGGTCTCCTGACGGCACGTGGCTCGCCTATGCGTCCGACGTGTCGGGGCGGGATGAAGTGTACGTGCAGCGATATCCGGAACCGGGCTCACCCATTCTCGTGTCCACCACAGGCGGTCGTGCTCCCATGTGGAACCCGCGTGGAGGCGAACTGTTCTACAGCGAGCCCGTTGGTGGCGTTCCGCCTCCCAGCGACCCCGCAGGAAGCTTCCGGCTCATGTCGGTGGCCATGGCCGATCCGGCACGTCCCGGAAGACCTCAACGGCTCTTCGAGGCGCGCTATGCAGTGCTTCCGTTGGACTCATGTGCATCCACTGCCTGTTATTCCGTCAGTCCGGATGGACAGTCGTTCTACACACTGCAGTTGCGCCCGCGTGACGTGCCTCGCGTGACGAGCTTGCGGCTGATTCTCAACTGGTTCGACGACGTTCGGCGTCTCTCACCAACGAACTGAGCGCTGGCTCAAGCACACACTCCTCGACGGACTCACCCTTGCAGGGAAGCTCCGCGGCGGCCCACGTCGCCAAGGGCCTGAGGAGGCACAATGAGACGAAGCTGGAGCGCAACATTCTCGTTGGTAGGAATTCTTACCGTGGCTGTCGGAGTTGGCCTCGCAAGCGCGCAGGGTGCGGCTCAGCCTGCCGGCGACCTGGACTTCGTCGCTCGAGCGGCCATGTCCAACATGGCCGCGATTCAGCTGGGGCACTTGGCGACAAAGAAAGCGCAGAGTGCAGACGTGAAACAGTTCGCCCAGACCACGATCGATGACCACGTCAAGGCACAGCAACAATTGGCCGATGCCGCATCAGGCGCCGGCGTTCAATGGCCGAAAAAGTTGGACGACAGGTATCGCCAGGTCGCGGAGCGTTTGTCGAAATTGAGCAACGACCAATTCGATCGTGAATACATGAAGGCAACGATTGATGGGCACCGCGACGCCGAGAAGATGCTCGCCGGACGCGCGAGTACACGCGCAGACGAGGCCACGCTCGCGGGAAAAGTGAATCAATGGGCAGCCAGGACGTTGCCTGATGTCCAGACGCACCTCAAAGAGGCAGAGCAAGTGCTGTCTCACATCGGCCAGGGAGAATGAGCCCAGTCTGTGAAGCAGGCGATTACAGGGTTTCATCAGGACGATGAGGGCCACTGGGTCGCGGAGCTGGCCTGTGGCCATGCCCAGCATGTCCGGCACGATCCACCGTGGCAGGTACGCGCGTGGGTGCTCACGGAGGAAGGTCGCCGCACGCGGCTCGGTGAAATCCTGAACTGCGTGCTGTGCGACGAGGAAGCCGCCCGCCAGGCGTGACCACCTGACTCTCGGCCCCCCTGACTATGGGGGGCCGATCGCGAGCGCGATTCCGATAACCTAGGAAGGAATGCGCTCAAAAACCGTCGTCATCGTCTGTGCCATCACGCTCGCCGCGTTCCTGGTCTCCGTGCCGCTGGCCGCTCAGTGGATTCAATATCCCAGTGCGGGCGCCCCTCGCAAAGCAGACGGCACCGTGGACATGTCCGCCGCCACGCCTCGGACCGCCGACGGCAAGCCTGACTTCTCCGGGATCTGGACGAGTGACGAGGTCGATCCGCGCAGACCAAACGTTCCGCCCAACCCCCGTGATGCGACGACGTCGCGCCGCATGATCAATATCGGTGTGGAGTTGCCCGGCGGGCTGCCCTATCAACCTTGGCTCGCCGCGCTGGTGAAGGAGCGCTGGGCCCAGAACGCGAAGGACGATCCGCACGTGAGGTGCTTCCCCGACAACTTTCTTCGCGCGTACGGCACACCACATTTGTTGAAGTTCGTGCAGACGCCAGGTCTTCTGATCGTCCTCAATGAATGGAACGCCGGATATCGGCAGATCCACACCGATGGACGTGCGTTGCCCGAAGACCCGAACCCGCAGCTAATGGGATATTCGTCAGCGAAATGGTCTGGCGACACACTGGTGGTGGACTCGAATGGCATCCGGGATGACACGTGGATCGACTGGCAAGGCAGCGTGCTGACCGAGATGGCGAAGGTTCGCGAGGAGTTCCGCCGCACTGACTTCGGTCACATGGAGGTTCGTGTGACGGTTGACGACCCCAAGGCCTACACGAAACCGTGGACCGTCGTGATCAAGGAGCGCCTGATCGCCGACGCTGAACTCATCGACGAGATCTGCCTCGAGAACGAGCGCTCCCTCAAACACATGAAATAACGCGCCTGCTATTCGTGCCGGAGCGCAACGAGCGGATCCATTCGCGCGGCGCGGCGCCCGGGCACGAACGCGGCGGCGACACCGACAAGCGCCGTCACAACAGCGATCGCGATCAGCGCCACGGGATCGATGTTCGGGCGATACACAGAGATGCTGCCGATCCCGACGTCTCCCGATCCCGACGATGCTCGCATCGCCAGCATCGTGAGTATCGAGAGCACGAGGCCGATGCCCGTCCCGATCCCGATCAGCCCCGCCACCCCGCGCGCAATGCTCCACACCACCTGCTGACTGCGAGCGCCGAGCGCCATCCGGATGCCGATCTCACGCGACCGTCTCGCGACAGCAAACGCGACGACGGCATAGAGACCGATGCTGGCCAGCACGAGGCCGAGTCCTCCGAGCACGCCAAGAAATGTGGCGACCGCTTTCGGTGGTGCCTGCGACTGCTCCAGCCTTTGGGCCATGGTGCTCGCGGTCACGACCGGCAACGCGATGTCGATGGCGCGGAGTTCGCGCTGCATCGACGCGACCAGGGCGGCTGCATCACCTGACGTCCG
>Ga0315912_10003863_pt1 | contig 14576 bp, 16 predicted proteins | sample VfabasoilMG_FD_204469 | JGI IMG/M metagenome (GOLD analysis project Ga0315912, IMG submission 204469) | Garden soil microbial communities collected in Santa Monica, California, United States - V. faba soil | ecosystem: Environmental > Terrestrial > Soil > Garden | place: USA: California... | reverse complement strand
ACTTGACCACCGCGCTGTCGGCAAGTGGCACAACCGAACCGGAAGGCAGGTGGATGACGGACTCCGCGGGGATGGTCAGCGCGGTGCCGGCGGACAACTCGCGCAGGTGTCCCGTCGACGGGTCGAGGACCTTGGACAGGGCATCGAGCGACGCGCTGGCATCCGCCTTCACGACCACGTCGAGCGCGTTGGTCAGCGTGTAACCCGAGTTCTCCACGCCTTCCTTCACGACACCGACGACGTCATACGAAGGCAGCGACGCGGCGAACGTCCCCGTGGCATGCGCCGTGTTTTCGGAGATGAACTGCACCATCGAACCGTCCGCGAGTTTCGCGGTGACGCCGTTCAGGCTCACCATCGGATCGACGACGCTGAAGTTCGTCAGCGCATCGACCACGAACTTGCCGCTGGCCTGCGTGACGCCAGCCGGGATATTGATTCCCATGTCGTGCAACAAACTGACCGCGTAGCCTGACCAGCCGACCGCGACCACCGACGCGGCCAGGGCATATTCGAGAAGCAGCAGCGCGCCCATGATCCAGGCGCCGAACTCGCCGACGGTGGTGTACGAATACGTGTACGCCGAGCCGGAGACCGGGAGCATCGAGGCCAATTCCGCGTAGCACAGCCCCGCAAGTGCGCAGACCACACCGGCAATGACGAACGAGAGGATGACCGCGGGTCCGGCGTACTGCGCCGCTGCCGTGCCAGTTCGCACGAAGATGCCCGCGCCGATGATGCAGCCGATGCCGAACAGGATCAGGTGAATCGGCCCGAGCGTGCGTTTCAACTCGCCGCGATCGAACTCGGACTGGACCTGAGCAATGGACTTGGTACGCCAACCCATCGGGCACCCCTGAAGTTGTAATGGGCGGAGTGTACGGAGCCCTCGCGAGTTACGCGAGCATGACAGCGGTTCAGCGCCCGCTATCCCCCTTCACTCTCGTCATTCTTGTTCCGGCGCTCGTCCATGAGGCGCCGCAGCCGGATATTCACCATTTCGACGCCCACCGAGAACGCCATCGCGAAGTACAGGTAACCCTTGGGCACTTCGAAGTGGAACGAGTCCGCGACCAGCACCACGCCGACCAGGATCAGGAAGGCCAGCGCCAGGATCTTGATGGTGGGGTGCTTCTCGATGAAGGCGCTGATCGAGCCCGACACCCACATCATCACCAGGATGGCGATCACGATGGCGCCGACCATGATGGGCAACTGGTCGGGCTTGGCGAGACCGACCGCGGTGAACACCGAGTCCAGCGAGAACACGATGTCGATGATGGCGATCTGCACCACGATCACCGCGAAGCTCGCGAACACGCGCGTGTGCCGCTCGTTCTCCGCGCCCTCGAGCGTCTCGTGGATCTCGGTGACGCTCTTGGCGAGCAGGAACAGGCCGCCCAACAACAGGATGATGTCGCGCCCGGACAACTCGTTGCCGAGGAACGGCACCGTGACCAGCGGCCTGGTCAGCCTGGTCAGCCACACGATGGAGAACAGCAGCGCGATGCGCGTGAGCATGGCCAACGCGAGGCCGGTGATGCGCGCCGATTCGCGGCGCTCCGGAGGCAGCCGGCTCACCAGGATGGAGATGAAGATGATGTTGTCGATGCCGAGGACGATCTCCAGCGCCGAGAGCGTCAGGAACGCTATCCAGGCGTGGGGATCGCTCAGCAGTTCGAGCATGCGTTACGGCAGCTCGTCGATCGGGTCTTTGTGCACGGGCGGGAAGACATGTTCAGCCTTCAGGCCGCACGACAACGCGATGGCGCTCGAGATCCAGATCGACGAATAGGTGCCGGCGATGATGCCGATGAGCAGCGCCTCGGAGAAGCCGCGCAGCGCGGGGCCGCCGAGCAGCAGCAGCGTCACGACCACGATCGAGGTCACGACCTTGGTCATGATGGTGCGCGACAGCGTCTGGTTGATGGCGTTGTCGAGCGTCTGCTCGGGCGGCAGCCGGCGGTTCTTCTCGAAGTTCTCGCGGATGCGGTCGAACACGATGACGGTGTCGTTCAGCGAGTAGCCGATGACCGCGAGCACGGCTGCGACCACCGGCAGGTCGAACGGCGTCTTGGTGATCGAGAACACGCCCAGCACCAGTATGGGATCGTGCATCACGGCGAGGATGGCGCCCATGGACAGTCGCCAGGTGTGGAAGCGGAAAAAGATGTACAGGCCGATCAGCGCCAGCGTCATCGCCAGCGACACCATCGCGGCGTTGCGCAGCTCGTCGCCGACCTGCGGACCGACCACTTCGAGCTTGGTGATCTGCGCGCCTGGGTCCACGGACTTGAGGAGCGTCTCGAACTTCGGACGCAGCACCTCGGTCTTTTCGTTTTCCCCGGTCGCCTGCAGGCGGATCTGCACGTCGCGCGTCGTGGTCAGCGTGGTGACCAGCGGCTCGTGGTATCCGGCGCCGATCACCGCCGAGCGGATCTGCTCGATGTCGGCGGGCTTGCCGAGGCTCGCCTCGATGCCGATGCCGCCGGTGAAGTCGATGGCGAAGTTCAGGCCGCGCATCGCGAACGACACGAAACACACGACCATCAGCACCGTCGACAGCGTGTACCACACGCGGCGCGTCGCCATGAACGGGAAGTTGGTTTTCTTATGGAAGAATTCCACGGAAGTTTTCCTGTTAACCGATGGCGAGACGGGTGGGCTTGCGCTTGCCGCCGTACATCAGCGTGAGCAATGCGCGCGAACCCAGCAGCGCCGTGAACATGGAGGTGAGGATGCCGAGCGACAGCACCACGGCGAAGCCGCGGATGGCGCCGGTACCGAACACCCAGAGCACCACGCCCGCGATCAGCGTCGTGATGTTCGAATCGAGAATCGCCGAGAACGCCTTGTCGAAGCCGGCGCGTATCGCGGCCTGCGGCGAGACGCCGTTGCGCAATTCCTCGCGGATGCGTTCGTAGATCAGCACGTTGGCGTCCACGGCCATGCCGACCGTGAGGATGATGCCGGCGATGCCCGGCAACGACAGCGCGGTGCCTATCATCGACAGGAGCGCGGTCAACAGCACCACGTTGGCGAGCAGCACCAGGTCCGCGACGATGCCGAACACCTGGTAGTAGATGATCATGAATATGAACAGCGCGATCATGCCCACCACCAGCGCGGTCACACCCATGCGGATGTTTTCCTTGCCGAGCGTCGGGCCGATGACGTATTCGTTCGCGATCGAGATCGGCGCCGACAGCGCGCCTCCGCGCAGCAGCTGGGCCAGTTCCTGCGCTTCGACGCTGGACAGTCCCGTGGTCTGGAAACGACTGCCGAAAACGCCCTGGATGGTGGCGGTGTTGATGACCTGCTCGTCCTTGATGGTGCGCGTGGTCTTCTCGCCGTTGATCTCGACGATCTCGGTGCGCTGCTCGATGAACACGGTGCCCATGGGCTTGCCGACGTTGGCGCGCGTGGTGCGCAACATCTCGTCGCCGGCCGCGCTGTTCAGCGTGATCTGCACTTCGGGGCCCTGCTGGCCCACCGAGCTCGTGGCGTTGATGAGCTGATCGCCGGTGGCGATCACCTCGCGCTTGAGCATCACCGGCTCGCCGGTGAGGCGACGCTTGTAGATCTTCGCGCCGACCGGCGCGCGGCCGCTGGCGGGAATCGGGCGCGGATCGACCAGCCGGAATTCCAGCGTGGCCACTTTGCCGAGCTTGTCCTTCACCTCGGCGGAGTTCTGCACGCCGGGCAGCTGCACGGCGATGCGGTCGAGGCCCTGGCGCTGCACGATGGGTTCGGACACGCCGAGCTCGTTCACGCGATTGCGCAGCGTGGTGATGTTCTGCGTGATGGCGAAGTTGCGCCGCTCGGTCACCTGCGTCGGGGTGAGCACGCAATCCACGGCCGCGCCTCCGGAGACGTTGGCGTCACGACAGGCGATGTCGGGTATCACGCGGCGGAGGGTGGCGCGCACGGCCCCGGTATCCGCGCCGGCCGGCAACTGCACGCGCAGGCCATTGGGGATGTTCGATTCGACGGTCAGCGAGCTGATGTCGTTGAAGGTGATGTTGTCGGCGCGCAGCCCGCGGCGGATGTCCTGGTCATAGCTCTGCAGCAGCTTGTCGACGGCGCCATCGACGTCCACCTGGTAGAGAAGATAGAGGCCGCCGCGCAGGTCGAGACCCAGCGGCATGGCGCGCAGGTGCAATGCCTGCAGGAACGACGGCGCGCGCGAGGCATACATCATCGCGTTGACGTACTGCTGGGTGAGGCCGTTCTTCTCGTCGCGCACCACGTCGCGCGCCTTGCGCTGCTCCGCGTCGTCGGCGAAGCGGATCATCATGTTCGCGCCGTCGAGGTAGGCGCGCTTGTAGGTGACGCCGTGGGCCTTCAGCACCTGCTCGACTTGTTCGAGTTCGCTGGCCGCGGGGACGGCGCGATCCTTGCGCGCGATCTGCAGTGCGGTGTCGTCACCGAACACATTCGGCAGGGCGAACAGCAGCGCTACCAGCAGGACGACGGAGACGAGGATGTACTTCCAGCGCGCGAACTCCAGCACTTGCTTCAGGCCCCTTTGAGCGTGCCCTTCGGCACGATGGTCGTGACCTGGAAGCGCTGCACCTTGATGCGCACGTTGTCGGCGATCTCGATGGTGAGGAACTGGTCGCCCACTTCGACGATGCGGCCGAGGATTCCGCCCGCGGTGAGCACCTCGTCACCGGCCGCCAGCTTGCTCAGCATGGCCTGGTGTTCCTTCTGCTTTTTCTGCTGCGGCCGGATCAGCATGAAATACATCACGACGAAGAACAGGCCGAACACGAGCAGCATGGACATGCCACCGCCGGGAGGGGCGCCCGCGGGGGCGCCCTGCGCCATGGCATCGGGGATCAATGAATTCATGGTGTTATCTCTTGATTGATAGTCCGCGCCAGCCCCAAGGGCCGGCGCGGGCGCGTATTTTGGCCGAAAACCAGATTTATGCCACAGAGACTTCACTGCTCGGCGCCGGTTCCCGTCCGGGGTCCTGCGAGCAATAGTCCCGCACCACCGAATCCAGGGACCCGGCCTCGATGCCCGCCCGCAGCCGCCGCATCAGCTCCAGGTAGTAGTGCAGGTTGTGGATGGTGTTGAGACGCGCGCCGAGGATCTCGTTGCATCGATCGAGATGCCGGAGGTAGGAGCGCGAGAAGTTGCGGCAGGTATAGCAGGCGCAGGCCGGATCGAGCGGGCCGGTGTCGGCGTGATGCGCGGCGTTGCGGATGTTGACCACGCCCTGCGAAGTGAACAGGTGCCCGTTGCGCGCATGGCGCGTCGGCATCACGCAATCGAACATGTCGATGCCGCGCAGCACCGCGGCAATGATGTCCTGCGGACGCCCAACACCCATGAGATAGCGCGGGCGATCCGCGGGCATGTGCGGCACCAGTCCCTCGAGCACCTTGAGCCGTTCTTCCTCGGGCTCGCCTACCGCAAGGCCACCGACGGCGAAGCCCTTCCAGGGTAGTTTGGAGAGTTCGTTCAGCGATGCCAGGCGCAGGTTGACGTGCATGCCTCCCTGCACGATGCCGAACAACTCGCCCGGCGGCGCATCGAGGCCGAGCGCCTCGCGCCCGCGCCCGTAGTAGTGCTGGTGACTGCGGACTTCCCAGCGCATCGAGCGCTCCATCGACTCGCGCACCTGCGACTCGGTGGCCGGGTACGGCGTGCAGTCGTCCAGCGCCATGGCGATGTCGGAGCCGAGCGCCAGCTGCACGTCCATCGAATCTTCCGGCGTGAGCCGCACGGCGCTGCCGTCGATGGGCGAACGGAACTGCACGCCCTCCTCGGTGATCTTGCGCAGGCTCTCCAGGCTGAACACCTGGAAGCCGCCCGAGTCGGTGAGGATGGGACGGCGCCAGTGCATGAAGCCATGCAGCCCCCCATGCGCGCGCATGATCTCGTTGCCCGGGCGCAGCATGAGATGGAAGGTGTTGCCCAGCACGATGTCGGCGCCGAGCCCTTCGAGCTCCTCGGGCGTCATGGCCTTGACGGTGCCGTAGGTGCCCACCGGCATGAACGCCGGCGTCTCCACCACGCCGTGAGCGAGTTGCAGGCGCCCGCGACGGGCGGCGCCGAGCGTGCCGGCCAGGGTGAATTCAGCGGTCATGCGTTTTGAACGGGAGTGGGCGCGGGGTCACGAACTTCGCGCCTCAGGCGCGGGCGAAACAAACATGGCGTCACCATAACTGAAAAACCGGTACTGCCCCGCCACGGCGTGACGATAAGCCGCGAGAACTTCCTCGCGTCCCGCGAACGCGCTCACCAGCATCAGCAGCGTCGACTCCGGCAGGTGGAAGTTGGTCACCATGGCATCGACCACGTGGAAGCGGAAGCCGGGCACGATGAACAGCGAGGAGTCGCCCACGTAGGGCGCGAGCACGCCACGCCCCGCGGCGCTTTCCAGCGCGCGCACCACGGTGGTACCGATCGCGATGACGCGCGCGCCGCGTGCGCGCGCGGCGGCGACCGCGGCCACCGCCTCCGGGCTCACTTCGACGAACTCCGCGTGCATCACGTGCGCACCCACCGCATCGGTGCGCACCGGCTGGAACGTGCCGGCGCCGACGTGCAGCGTCACGAAGGCGCGATGCGCGCCGCGGGCTTCGAGCGCCGCGAGCAGTTCGGTGTCGAAGTGCAGGCTGGCCGTGGGCGCGGCCACGGCGCCATGCCGGCGCGCGAACACGCTCTGGTAACGCATGGCATCGGCGGCATCGGGCTCGCGGCGGATGTAGGGCGGCAGCGGCATCTGCCCGTAACGCTCGAAGAATCCAAGCGCCGGCTCAGGCAATTCCACCGCCCAGAGGTCGCCACGTTTTTCGAGGACGCGGATCGCGCCGCCGCGGCTCTGCAGCAGCATCGCGGGACGCAGCGGCTTGCTGGCGCGCGCGTGCACCAGCGCGCAGGAACCCTCGAGCGGCCGCTCCAGCAGTAGTTCGACCTTGCCGCCGGAATCCTTGAGCGCGTAGAGCCGCGCCGGGATCACCCGCGTGTCGTTGAACACCAGCAGGTCGCCGGGCGCGACCAGCTCCGGCAGTTCGCGGATCTGCCGGTCGGCGACGGCGCCGGTGGCTCCATCGAGCGTCAGCAGCCGGCTCGCCGAGCGTTCGGCGAGGGGTTGCTGCGCGATCAGTTCTTCGGGAAGTTCGTAGTTGAAGTCGGTACGGCGCACGGCGGCGAGTTTACCGCCGCGGCCGCACACGTCAGCGGTCAGAAATCCGCGCCCGCGCCTCCCGGGGAACGGGGCGCCGCCGGCACCGGCGGCATGGGCGGCATCGGCGGCGCGGGCATCAGCACGTCGTCCTCGAAGTCCGGGCGCTCGGGCATGGTGATGGCCAGCGACATCGACTTGCGCTGTCGCAAGACCGCGAGCGTGAGTTTCTCGCCGGGCTTGTAGGAACGCAGGATGCGCATGGCATGCGCACCGTCCTCGGGCTTGCGGCCGTCGATGCCCTGGATCACGTCGCCATCTTCCAGCTTGAAGGAGTCGCTGTCCGGCGCCTGCACGACGAGCACGCCCGTGGTGGCGCCGAAGTACGCGCCGAGCTTGGGCGTGATGCTGGCGAGTTCCATGCCGCCGAACTCGCCCGGCCAGAAGGTGTGGAACGCGGCGGTCACCGGCATGCCCGGCACTCCCTGCATTCCCGGCATCACCCGCACCGCCCCCATGGCGCCACCCTCGGGCAGGCGGATGTTGAACATCCGGTCACCGAACATGGCCATGGGACGCGCGGCCACCACGAAGTCCTTGTTCTTGCCGGCGCGCAGCACGCGCAGCTTCACTTTCTGGTCCGGCTGCACGCCGCGCATGTGATCGATCACCACGCGATTGGGCGAAGCGGCACCCGCCACCGGCTTGCCGTCGATGGACACGATGACGTCGTCCTTCTGGATGCCGGCCTCCTCGGCCGCGCCGCCCGGGCTCACGCTCATCACGCGCGCGCCCTGCTTGTCGCTGGCCGCATCGATCTGCACGCCGAGCACGGCGTGCGGCGGAGCGCGCATGAATACGACGTCACCATCGCCCTCGCTCATGGCGAGCCGCTGGGAGAGTTCCGCCACCTGGCGCGCGGCCTCGTCGAGCTTCTTGCGCGCCTCCTCGAGTTGCGCCCGCGTCTTCGCCTCTTCGGCATCCGCCTTCGCATCGGCCTGCATCTTCGCCTCGCCCGTCACGACCCGAGGCGATGCCGTGTTCTGCGCGAGCGCGGTGCCCGCGAGGCCTAACAAACTCAAAAGGACCAGCTTCTTCATGGAGGATCTCCGCAAATATCAGAAAGTCGCGCTGACGCGTTCCGCGTAGCGCAGTTGTGTATACGAAGCGACCAGCTCGGCGCGCGTCCGCTCGAGCCGCGCCACCTCGGCGGTGCCGCCGCTGGCGCGCGCGTAGTTGAGCGCGTCATCGAGGCCGGCGATGTGATCCTCGAGCGCGGCCACCGCCAGGTAGGTGTCGGCGCGCACGATGCGCGGCCGTTGCGTGGGCGCCTGGGTCTCGAATGCCTCGGCCACCACCTCGTCGGTCGCAACCCGCTCCTCCAGGCGCCAGACGCTCGCGCCCACCAGCACCGCGAGCAGCGCCACCGCCGCACCGCGTGCCGCGCGGTGTCCGCGCCGTGCGCGGGCGACGCCCGCGGCGTGCCGCTCGAGCATCTGGTCGTAGTCGAACCCGGGCGTCAGGCCCGCACCGCCGGCGTCCAGGCGCTTGAGTCGCGCGACCAGCTCGTGGTCGCGGCTGTCTTCACTGTCCATCGATCTCACTCCTTAACGGAATGCCCAGTCCCGCGGTCATCGGCCCGAGCAGTTCGTTGCGCAGGCGCGCGTGTCCGCGCGCCAGTTGCGACTTGGAAAAACTCACCGTGCGGTCGAAGGCCTGCGCGATTTCCTCGTGCGACCAGCCCTCGACGTCGAACAGCCACACCACGGTGCGCGTCACCGGCGAGAGCCGTGCGAGCGCGCGATCCAGGTCGATGAGGTCGCCGTTGCGCGCCTCGGAATCCGGCGCGGAAGGAGCCTCCTCGGTCCACGATTCCAGCGCCACCCGTGCCCGTTGCCACGGCGAACGGAACGCCATGAGGCAACGGCTGACGGCAATCCTGTGCACCCAGATTCCGAAAGGCGCTTCGCCGCGGAACTCCGCGATGTGCTCGAACATGGCGATCAGCGTGTCCTGCAACAGGTCGTCCGCCATGGCCCGGTGCCGAACCAGCCGCCGGATGATGGCCAGCGCACCCGGCGCCACCTGCTCGAACAGGGCGCGCCGGGCCTCGCGATCACCCGCGCGGGCGGAGGCCAGGAGGTCCTCAGGAACGTGGATTTCCGCGAGTCTCTGCATTTCTATGGGTGTAGATGCCCGGGCGCTCGGAAAGGTCGCAACGGACGGTGGGGCTTCCTCTATACTGCGCCCCCCGCGCCGGGATGGCGGAACTGGTAGACGCGGCGGACTCAAAATCCGTTGCCCTAAAAAGGCGTGTGGGTTCGATTCCCTCTCCCGGCACCATTCAATTTCCGATGAATTTCTGCAGTAACTGTGGCCATCGCGTCGTCCTCAAGGTTCCCGAGGGCGATTTCCTGCCGCGCCACCTCTGCGAGAACTGCGGCGTCATCCATTACCTGAACCCGAAGGTCGTGGTGGGCAGCGTGCCGGAATACGAAGGCCGCATCCTGATCTGCAGGCGCGGCATCGAGCCGCGTATCGGCTACTGGACCATCCCGGCCGGATTCATGGAGAACGACGAGACGCTGGAGGCCGGCGCCGCGCGCGAGGCCGTCGAGGAGGCGCGCATCCAGGTGGAGATCGGCAGCCTGCTGCTGCTGGCCAATGTCACCAGCGCCCGCCAGGTCCACGTTTTCTTCCGCTCGCGCATGCTGACGCCGCACTTCGCCACCACGCACGAGAGCACGGAGGTGAAGCTGGTCGAGGAACGCGAGATTCCCTGGGACGATCTCGCCTTCCCCAGCACCGAATACGCGTTGCGCCGCTACGTGGAGGACCGCGCCGCGGGCGTGCAGCGCCACCACGTGGCCGAAATGCACCGTCGTTTCTAGCGAAGCCGCAATCGGGCAGAATAGCGCCCCCGCATCGCCGGGACCCGCTTCAACAGTTACACCAGAGGATTTGATCGATGACGTTCGTGGTCACGGAAGCCTGCATCAAGTGCAAGTACACCGACTGTGTCGAGGTGTGCCCGGTGGACTGTTTCCACGAAGGTCCTAACTTCCTGGTGATCGACCCGGACGAGTGCATCGACTGCACGCTGTGCGAGCCGGAATGCCCGGTCGAGGCGATCTTCTCCGAGGACGAAGTGCCCGCGGGCCAGGAAGAGTACAAGAAGCTCAACGCGGAACTGGCCAAGAAGTGGCCGGTTATCACCGAGAAGAAGGCCGCGCCCCCCGACGCCAAGCAATGGGAAGGCGTGCAGGACAAGCGCAAGCTGCTCGAGACCTGAGCAGCGGCGGGCAACGCCCGCGGCGACTACATCTTTCCCGACTTCAGGTACTGCAGCAGCTGTGCCGGCGGCAGGTAGCCGCCCAGCAATTCACCCGACGGCAGGAAGATCGAGGGCGTGCCCTCGACCGACAGCTTGTGCCCGAGCTCGTAGTCGCGCGCCACGATGTCGACCGGGCACTTGGGTGCCTTGATCTCCTCGTCGTTCTTGGCGCGAGTCAACGCATCGTTGCGATTCTTCGAGCACCACACCGCTTCGGCCTTGTGCCAGGACTCGGTGTTCGGACCGCTGCGCGGGAAGAACAGGTAGCGCACGCGGATACCGAGGCGGTTGTATTCGGCCATTTGCGAGTGCAGGCGCCGGCAGTAGCCGCAGTCGATGTCGGTGAACACCGTGATCGTGTACTTCGGCGTCTTGGGCGAGAACACCAGCATTTCCGATTCCGGAACGCTCTCGAGCATGCGGTTACGGATCGCGCGACGGCGCGTCTCCGAGAGGTTCGAGTCGTTGTCGACGTCGATCATGTCGCCGACGATCACGTAGCGGCCGTCGGACGAGGCGTAGGAAACATCCGCGCCGCGGGTGACTTCGTAGACGCCATTGATCGGCGTCATGCGCACGTCTTCGAGCTTGATGCCATCGATCTTCTTGACGATGGAGGCGCGCGGATCGGGCCTGGTGTCGGCGGCGGCAGGTGCGGCGGCCGCGGGCTGCGTCGCCGGCTTGGCCGAGGTCTCGGGCGTACCGCCCCGGGCGAGTGCGACCAGCAGGAGTGCGCCGACGGCGGTAGACAGGACCTGGGGGAGCATCGATCTCATGGAGCACTCACCTGCAACGGGTACGGATTCGACCGCGTTGCAAAGGCGAAGTTCGCGACGGTCGACGCGAATGAGTCTAGCAGGGAGCCGCGCATGCGGGGCGCGGCGGGGTGCATCAACCGCGCGGGTGATGCGTGCCGTGCAGCTCCTTCATGCGCTCGCGGGCCACGTGCGTGTAGATCTGCGTGGTCGACAGGTCCGAGTGACCGAGCAGCATCTGCACGACGCGCAAATCCGCGCCATGATTCAGGAGGTGCGTGGCGAACGCGTGACGCAGCGTGTGCGGCGACAGTTCCTTGTCGATGACCGCCTTGCGGGCGTAACGCTTGATGATGTGCCAGAAGGCCTGGCGCGTCATGCGATCGCCGCGGCGCGTCGGGAACAGGTAGTCAGTGGTGCGGTCCAGCAGGATCTCGCTGCGCGGCGCGCGCACGAAGTCCGTCAGCCAGCGCACGGCTTCCTCGCCGAGCGGAATCAGTCGCTCGCGGTTGCCCTTGCCCATGATCCGGATGACACCCTGGTTGGTGTTGATCTGGTTGTACTTGAGGTTCACCAGCTCCGAGACGCGCAGGCCCGTGGCGTACAGCACTTCGAGCATGGTGCGATCGCGATGTCCCAGCGGATCGGCTATTGCTGGCGCGGCGAGCAGCGATTCGACTTCTTCCTCGGTCAGCGACTTCGGCAGCGAGCGGCCGATCTTCGGCATCGCGATCTGCGCCGTCGGGTCGTCCTTGATGACGCCTTCGCGAACGAAGTAGCGGAAGAAGCGGCGGAAGGAGGACAGTTGGCGCGCGGTGGAACGCGGCCGGGCACCCGCCTCGACGCGCCAGGCGATGAAGCCCAGCAGATCGGCGCGGGTCGTCTTGATGATCGGCGTGCCGCGTTCCGCCAGCCAGCGCGCGAGCGCCGTCAAATCGGCGCGATACGCGGCGAGCGTATTGGCGGACAGACCGCGTTCCATCCAGACCGCATCGAGAAATTTCGAAACGGTGGAGTCGGCGGAGTCAGCGGCATGCGTCTCATTGGACGCTGTAGCTTGTTTGACCAAGACCTGATTGCCTTAATACGTATGCGGATTAACGCTTCACGGCAGTATGGGGACGGCGGGCCGCGGTCAGGCGTGATGATCTTCACAGCTTCCCGAAACCATTAACATAAAGAGAACCAGTTCACATGATTCGGCCGTCCCGTCGAGCAGAAACCCACGCATGACCTCCCCCGCGATGCGCGTCCGCGCCCCCTGGCCCATGTGGATCTCCGTTCCCCTGCGTCTCGTCTACGGCCTATACGCCGCGCTGCTGTTCCTGGCTGTCGCCCTGACCGCTCTTCTGGGAGTCATCCTTTTGCCCACCCTGCGCATGCGCCGGGGAACGGCCCGCATCGCAGCACGGACCTTTTTCGCCTGCGCGGGCATGCCGGTGCGGCTGCGCGGGCTGGAAAACCTGCCCGCGAGCCAGTGCGTGGTGGTGGCCAACCACGCCAGCTACCTGGATGGCGTGGTCATGACCGCGGCGCTGCCGCCGCGCTTCGGCTTCGTGATCAAGCGGGAGATGAACGACGTGCCGCTGGCCGGCCTGCTGCTGCGGCGGATCGGCTCGGAGTTCGTCGAACGTCACAACCGCCACAAGGGCGGCACCGATGCGCGCCGCGTGCTGCGCACCGCCGCGAGTGGCCACTCGCTGGTGTTCTTCCCCGAGGGCACATTCACCAGCGAAGTGGGACTCGGGAAATTCCATTCCGGCGCTTTTGCGATAGCCGCGCGCGCGGCCTGCCCGGTGGTGCCGGCGGTGATCCTCGGCACGCGCCGGAACATGCCGGCCACTCGCGTGCTGCCGCGTCCCGGTCCGATCGAGGTGCGCTTCGGCAGCCCGATCCACGATGCGGGCACGGGGGACGGCGACCCGGCGCTGCGGCTGCGCGATGCCTCGCGCGCGGCCATCCTCGCGGACCTGGGCGAACCGGATCTCGCCGCCTGAGAAGGTGTGACTTTTCGTTCGCCGCTGCGAATCACCGTGGCAGAACATGCAACAGTCCGCCTACATGACCTCGGAAGCCGGCGCTGAATTCGTCACGCTGCTGGGCGAACACCAGCGCCTGGTGTATCGCATCGCCGGCGGCTACGGACGCGGCCGCGCGGACGTGGAAGACCTCGCGCAGGAAATCGCCGCGCAGGCCTGGCGCGCGTTCGGCTCATACGATCCGCAGCGGCGTTTCTCGACGTGGCTGTATCGCATCGCGCTCAACGTCGCGATCTCCTGGTTGCGCACCGAGGGGCCGCGACGCCGGCGGTCGGTTCCCTACGACGCCGACTTGCACGAACCCGCCATCCACGATGAACCCGATGCCGACGACGGCATCCGCATCCTGCGGGGATTCATCGAAGCGCAGTCGCCGCTCGACCGGGCCGTGCTGCTGCTCTATCTCGAAGATCGCCCGCAGGCGGAAATCGCCGAAATCCTCGGCATCACCGGCACCAACCTGACTACCAAGATCAACCGGCTCAAGGAACGGCTGAAGACTTACGCGGAGAGGGAACATGGAACTCGATGAGCTGAAGTCCACCTGGCAGCGCCTCGACCGGCGAGTCGACGAGCTCACGCGCATGCATCGCTCGATGTTGACCCACACCCTCACCCGCAAGGCGCGCTGGCGCCTGGTGCCGGTGTTGATCGGTTCGGTGCTCAACATCATCGCCGGTGCGATCTTCGCGGTGGCGTGCGGCGCCTTCTGGAGCGCGCACCTCGACAAGCCGGCCGTCGTCGTCGCGGGAATCACGCTGCACCTGGCGAGCATCGGCCTCATCCTGATCGGCGCGGTGCGCGTGGCGCTGGTGCTGCGGGTCAACTACACGCAGCCGGTGCTCGAGATCCAGAAATCACTGGCGGCACTGCAGGCCTGGGAAGCGCGCTCCTTTCACGCGGTGTGGCTGGCCAGCTGGGTCATCATTCCGGCGGCACTGACCGCCGCCGTCATGGGCCTGGCGGGTATCGATCTCTGGCAAGTCGCCCCGGCCTGGATCGTCGCGAATTTCGCGGTGTGCCTGGTGGGCGGACTCGCGCCGCTGCTGCTGCATCGCTGGGCGCACCGCCGCGGCGGCAAGCTCGCGGCGTGGTTCGATGCGTTCCTCATGAATCGCAGCGTGGCGCGCGCCAAGGAGGCGCTCGACGAGCTCGATGAGTTCGCGCGTCCCTGAGATCTGGCTACATGTTCCGGCGGTATTGACCGCCGACTTCGTACAGCGCGTGCGAAATCTGGCCGAGTGAACACACCTGGACGGTGTCGAGCAGTTCTTCGAACACGTTGCCACCGCCCGCGGCCACCTGCT
>Ga0315912_10003862_pt1 | contig 14577 bp, 13 predicted proteins | sample VfabasoilMG_FD_204469 | JGI IMG/M metagenome (GOLD analysis project Ga0315912, IMG submission 204469) | Garden soil microbial communities collected in Santa Monica, California, United States - V. faba soil | ecosystem: Environmental > Terrestrial > Soil > Garden | place: USA: California... | reverse complement strand
CGACGCCGAGAAGCGCCTGATCCAGCTCAACGTGCCGCTGAAGGAGCTGGCGGCGCGCCGCAAGAAGTGGAAGCAGCCCAAACTGCGCTATACGCGCGGCCTCCTCGCCAAGTACACCAAGCTCGTGTCAACGGCGAGCAAGGGCGCGGTCACCGACTGACATGAAGAACTTCTGCGCGCGCATCGTTTCCGCCGGCTGGTTCGAGCCATTCATGATCGGCTGCATCATCGCGAACGGCATCATCATCGGGCTCGAAACGTCGAAGGAGATCGAAGCCGCCCACGGCCACCTGCTGCATCTCGGCAACGACGTCTTCCTCGTGATCTTCATTATTGAGGCCGCGATGAAGATCACCTCCGTCGCGCCACGGTTGCGCCTTTATTTCGGCAACGGCTGGAACCTCTTCGACTTCACCGTGGTGGTGCTGTCGCTGGTGCCGGCGACCGGCGAGTTCGCTCTGGTAGCGCGGCTGATCCGCGTGCTGCGGGTGCTGCGCCTCGTGTCCGCCGTGCCGCAGCTGCGCCTCATCGTCGCCACCCTGGTGCGCTCGATCCCCAGCATGGGCCACGTCATTCTGCTGATGGGCGTGATCTTCTATATTTACGGGGTCACGGGCTACCATCTGTTCCACGCGCAGGACCCGGACAACTGGGGCACGCTGGGCGCGGCGCTGCTCACTCTGTTCCAGATCGTCACGCTCGAAGGCTGGGTCGACGTAATGGAAACGGCCATGGAAGCCTTGCCCTGGGCGTGGGTCTATTTCGTCAGCTTCGTGCTGATCGGCACTTTCGTCATGCTCAACCTCTTCATCGCGGTGGTGATCAACAACCTCGAGGCGAGCAAGGTGGCCGAGCTGGAGGAACTGCGGCAACCCACCTCGCGCGATGAGATCGTCGCCGAGCTGCGCCACACGCGGGAAGTGCTGATCGAACTGGAGCGCAAGCTCGAATCTCTGCCCCTTGGCGCGGCGACTGGCGGCGCCGGGGCGCGCACCGGCTAGCGCCTGCCCGGCACAACCGAAGAGGCACTGGTGCCGAACCGCCTCGCACGCGAGACCTCCCCCTACCTCCAGCAGCACGCGGCCAATCCGGTTGACTGGTATCCGTGGGGCGAGGAGGCGCTCGGGCTCGCGCGCCGGATCGACAAGCCGATACTGCTCTCGGTCGGCTACTCCGCCTGCCACTGGTGCCATGTCATGGCCCACGAATCGTTCGAGGACCCGGAGGTGGCCGCGGAGATGAACCGGCTCTTCGTCAACATCAAGGTCGATCGCGAGGAGCGCCCCGACCTCGACCAGATTTATCAAACGGCCCACCACTTGCTGGCGCGGCGCGGAGGCGGCTGGCCGCTCACGATGTTTCTCATGCCGGACGGCATGCCGTTCTTCGGCGGCACCTATTTCCCGAAGACATCGCGCTACGGCATGCCGGGTTTCCGGGATCTGCTGCCGCAGATCGCAGCCGCCTACCATGAGCAGCGCGGCGACATCGAAAGGCAGAACGCGGGGTTGATGCGGGCGCTGGCGCAGCTTGCGCCGGCACGTGACGACACGCGCGAGCCGGGGCGCGCGCCGATCGATCGCGCGGTGCGCGAATTCGCCCGCATTTTCGACGACGCCCACGGCGGCCTCGGGCAGGCCCCCAAGTTTCCGCACCCCCATGAACTCGCCTGGTGCCTGCGCCGTCACGCGCTGGACGGGGGCGAGGGGACGCGGGCGATCGCACGCCTCACGCTCACCCGGATGGCGGAGGGCGGGATCTACGATCAGCTGGGCGGCGGGTTCTGCCGCTACAGCGTCGATCAATACTGGACGATCCCGCACTTCGAGAAGATGCTCTACGACAACGGCCCGCTGCTCGCCCTCTATAGCGACGCGTGGCGCACCGGCCGCGATCCGCTCTACGAGAAGGTCGTCCGCGAAACGGCAGCCTGGGTGATGCGCGAGATGCAATCGCCCGAAGGCGGCTACTACGCTTCGCTCGATGCCGACTCCGAGCACGAAGAGGGCAAGTTCTACGTCTGGACGCCGGACGAGGTAAAGGCGCTGCTCACGCCGGAGGAATATGCAGTGGTCGAGCCGCACTACGGGCTCGACGGCGCGCCCAACTTCGAAAACGCGACCGCGGAGGGCGGAGCGGGAGCCCCTCCCGGAGGGGATGCGGCCCCGGAGCGGGATGCAGGCGCCGTCGAAACGCGGTCGACGGCATCCTCTACGCGGGGCGATCCCCATTCGGGGGGCCCTCGGCCTACGCTCCGAGGCGCCCGTTGGCACCTGCGCGTGACGAAGCCGCTCGCGTCGGTGGCAACGCGCCTCGGGATTCCCGCCGCCGAGTGCCAGGCGCGGCTCGACACGGCGCGAGCGAAGCTGCTGGCCGCGCGCGTGCAGCGCGTGTGGCCGGAACGCGACGAGAAAGTGCTGACGGCCTGGAACGGCCTCATGATCCGTGGCATGGCGCGCGCGGCGACGGTATTCGGCCAGGATGAGTGGCTCGCCTCGGCGCGCCGCGCCGCGGATTTCGTGCGCGCCACGCTGTGGCGCAACAACCGGCTGCTCGCGACCTGCAAGGACGGGCGTGCCCATCTCAATGCGTATCTCGACGATCACGCTTTCATGCTCGACGGGCTGCTCGAATTGCTGCAGGCGGGATTTCGCGTGGAGGACCTGCGGTTCGCGCGTGAGATCGCGGATCTCCTGCTGGAGCAGTTCGAGGATCGCGAACAGGGTGGTTTCTACTTCGTGAGCCACGATCACGAAAAGCTGATCCAGCGCACCAAGGCCGGCCCCGATAACGCAACGCCCTCCGGCAACGGCATCGCCGCCATCGCCCTGCAACGTTTCGGCCACCTGCTCGGAGAGCCGCGCTACCTTGCCGCGGCGCAGCGAACGGTGAAGCTGTTCTATCCGCTGATGGAACATCAGCCCAGCGCGCATTCGAGCCTGCTCGTCGCACTCGAGGAGTCGCTGCGCCCGCCACAGACGGTGATATTGCGGGGGGCGGCGCATGCCCTTTCCGGATGGCATCGGGATCTCGCCGCGGACTACCGGCCGGATACGCTGGTACTCTCGATTCCGCCGCAAGCGGGCCCTCTCCCGCCGGCGTTGGACAAACCCGTGACTGCCGAGGTCACTGCCTGGGTATGCCGTGGCGTGACCTGTCTCCCACCTGTGGTTGACCGCGAAATCCTGCGGCGCACCCTCAGCAATATATGTAATTGAGCCGGCGCGTGATCAGGTTCCCCATGCCCCATTACCGTGCGCCAAGGTATCCCATGCGAATATTCGTGCCCGCCTTGGCGGCGGTCGTCTTGAGTACCTCACCCGCCGCGCGCGCCGCCGAACCGCAGGCAGGTCAAGGGCTCATGACCCGCAACGGCTGCCTCGCCTGTCATGGGGTGGACCAGAAGATCGTCGGACCGGGCTTCAAGGAAATCGCGCTCAAGTACCGCGGCGATGCGACCGCCGCCGGCAACCTCGCCGAGAAGGTGAAGGCCGGTGGCAGGGGCGTCTGGGGCGACATACCGATGCCGCCCAATGGGCATGTGAAGGACGATGACATTCGGACCATCGTTGATTGGGTGCTTGCACTGGATTGACGTTCCCCACGCCTGCCGCGACGGGCGGGGATCGACACTGCGGTAAATTGACAATCTCCCGAGTGCCACGGATAATCAATTTCCTTCGTAGCAACAATCATTTACCTACAGGAACCCATCATGGATCGCAGATCGTTCAGCGGCCTCGCCGCCGCGCTTGCCGCCACGCTGATTCTGAGCGCATGCGGCAAGGAGGCTCCGCCGCCGCCCAAGTCGGAAAAGAAGGCGGAGGCGCCGAAGCCGCCAGAAACCATTGCCGTCAAGATCGGTGCCGCCGCGCCGCTCACCGGCTCGCAGGCGCACATCGGCATCGACATCCGCAACGGCGTGCAACTCGCGGTCGAGGATCTCAACGCCCGTGGTGTCGAGATCGGGGGCAGGAAGGTGAAGTTCGAGATGGTCGCGGAGGACGACGAAGCCAATCCGACCAAGGCCACCACCGTCGCTCAGAAGCTCGCCGACGCGAAGGTCGCAGGCGTCGTCGGCCATTTCAATTCCGGTGCGTCGATCCCGGCGTCCAAGATCTATTCCGACGCCGGCATTCCGCAGATTTCGCCATCGTCCACCAATCCCAAGTACACGCAGCAGGGCTTCAAGACCACCTTCCGCGTGGTGGCGCACGACGATCAGCAGGGACCGACCCTAGGCAAGTTCGCCCTCGAAAAACTGAAGGTCAAGACCGTGGCCGTCATCGATGACAGTACCGCGTACGGGCAAGGGCTGGCGGAGGCGTTCGAGCGCACCGTCAAGGCCGGCGGCGTGAAGGTCGTCGCGCGCGAGCATACGACCGACAAGGACACCGACTTCAAGGCGATCCTCACCCGGATCAAGGGCCGCAAGCCCGATCTCGTGATGTTCGGCGGCATCGATCCTCAGGCGGGACCGATGGTGAAGCAAATGTCGGAACTCGGCATCAAGGCGAAGTTCATCGGTGGCGACGGCATGCAAACACCCAACTTCATCAAACTCGCCGGCAATGCCGCCGAGGGTGTGATGGCGTCGATCCCGGGGCTGCCGAAAGAGCAGATGCCGGGCGGAAAGGAGTTCCTCGCGAAGTACAAGGCGAAGTTCAATGCCGAAGTCGAATTATTCGCGCCCATGGGTTACGACGCCGTGATGGTGTTCGCCGACGCCATGAAGCGCGCCGGCTCGGCTGAACCCGCCAAGTTCCTCGCCGAAGTCGGCAAGACCCAATACCGGGGTGTGATCGGTCCGATCGAGTTCGACGACAAGGGGGACCTGGTCAATGGTCCGATCACGATTTACGTCGTCAAGAACGGCAAGTGGGACGCGCTCGAGACCGTGACGCCGGGCTCGGCGCCGGTCGATGCCAAGCCGGCCGCGGCGCCGGCGGCCGACGCCAAGAAATAGGCGGCCCCGCCATTTAAAAAAACGGCACCCTCGCGGTGCCGTTTTTGTATCATCGGTCCCGCCATGGACATCCTGCTGCAGCAACTCATCAACGGACTGGTGCTGGGCAGCATCTATGCGCTGGTGGCGCTGGGCTATACCATGGTCTACGGCATCCTGGGGCTCATCAATTTCGCCCACGGCGACATCTGCATGATCGGCGCCCTGGTGGCGCTCACGCTGGCGCAGGCGCTCGCGGCAAGCGGCATGCCGGCGCCCCTCATTCTGCTCGCCGCCACCGGCGGCGCAATCGCAGTATGCGTGGCGCTCGGCGTCAGCATCGAGCGCATCGCCTACCGGCCGCTGCGGCGGGCGCCGCGGCTCGCGCCGCTCATCACCGCGATCGGCGTGTCGATCCTGCTGCAGTATTCGGCGGCGCTCGTGTGGGGCAAGCAATACATCGCGATGCCCGAGATCGTGAAGCCGACGGCCCTCACGGTGGGCGGCGCCCAGTTCACCGATCTGCAGCTCTTCGTCTTCATGCTCGCCTGCACGCTGATGGCGGGCCTATTGTGGTTCATCAAGTCGAGCCGCATGGGCCGCGCCATGCGCGCCACGGAGCAGAACCCCGAGGTCGCCGGACTGATGGGCGTCAATATCGACCGCATCATCGCATTCACGTTTCTGCTCGGTTCCGCGATCGGCGCGGTTGCCGGGGTGATGGTCGTGCTCTATTACGGACTCGGGCACTATTTCATGGGCTTCATGCTGGGACTCAAGGCATTCACGGCAGCGGTGCTGGGCGGCATCGGCAATGTTGCCGGCGCGATGCTGGGGGGGCTGCTGCTGGGCATCATCGAGAGCCTGGCTTCGGGTTACATCGGTGACTTCACCGGTGGCGTACTGGGCAGCAACTACCGCGACATTTTCGCGTTCCTGGTGCTGGTGCTGGTGCTGGTGCTGCGTCCCTCTGGCATCATGGGCGGGCACAGCGGCGAGCGCGCATGAGGAAGGCGGAATTCGGCGTTCGGGACACACGACGCAGGGGTTGGGATTGGGCATACCGGGCAACGTGCTGAGTGGAAACGGGTGGCGCTGGGCGGCGTATGCCGCGCTTGCCATCTTGCTCACGGTTCTGCCGTTCGTCGTGGACGCGACGCTGGGACGCGCGTGGGTCCGGATCATCGATGTCACCCTGCTCTTCATCCTGCTCGCGCTGGGACTGAACATCGTGGTGGGATTCGCCGGACTGCTCGACCTGGGTTACATCGCGTTCTTCGCCGTCGGCGCCTACAGCTACGCCCTGCTGGCGTCGCCGCAGTTCGGAATCCACTGGTCGTTCCTCGCGCTGCTGCCGCTGGGCGCGTTGGTGGCGGCGGCGTTTGGCGTACTTCTGGGCGCGCCGACGCTGCGACTGCGCGGCGACTACCTCGCGATCGTGACGCTCGGTTTCGGCGAGATCATCCGCATATTTCTCAACAATCTCAACCGCCCCGTCAACATCACCAATGGCCCCCAGGGCATTACGCTGATCGATCCGCTTGCAGTGGGCTCGATCGGATTGAACAAGACCTACAGCCTCGCCGGTCTCGCCATCGCACCGGTGCACAGTTACTACTTCGTGTTCCTCGCCTGTGCGCTCGCCGCCATTTTCGTTTCGCTGCGCCTCGAGGATTCGCGCATCGGGCGCGCCTGGATCGCGATTCGTGAAGACGAACTGGCGGCCGCCGCCATGGGTATCAACACGCGCAACGTGAAACTGCTCGCGTTCGCCATGGGCGCGACTTTCGGTGGGGTAGCGGGGGGATTGTTCGCCTCGTTCCAGGGTTTCATCAGCCCCGAGAGCTTCGGCCTGCTCGATTCGATCATGGTGCTGTGCATGGTGGTGCTGGGCGGGATGGGCAACGTCGGCGGCGTGGTGCTGGGCGCGATCCTGCTCACCGCGCTTCCGGAGGCGCTGCGTTACATGGGGCCGCTGCAGCAACGCTGGCTAGGTGATGTTTACGTCGAGCCCTCGGACCTGCGCATGCTGCTGTTCGGGCTGGCGCTGGTATTGATGATGCTGCTCCGTCCAGCGGGCCTTTGGCCCTCAACCATACGGCGCCGCGAGTTCTCCGGCGCGGACGATCCAGGGACGGAGCGGGCACGTGCCTGAAGCGCCTCTGCTCGCCGCCACTGCTATCTGCAAGCGCTTCGGCGGGCTGGCGGCATTGAGCGACGTTTCGCTCACGGTCGCGCGCGGCGAGATCGCCGGATTGATCGGCCCCAACGGCGCCGGCAAGACCACGCTCTTCAACGTACTGACTGGCGTCTACCGACCGGATAGCGGTGAATTCCACTTCGCCGGCGCGCGCCTCTCGGGTCTCAAGCCGCACCGTGTCGCCGAACACGGCATTGCGCGCACGTTCCAGAACATCCGGATATTCGCCAACATGACGGCGCTCGAAAACGTGATGGTGGGCCGCCACGTCCGTACCCGCGCCGGCGTGATCGGCGCCATACTCCTCGGCCCGCGCACGCGCGCCGAGGAGGCGGCGATCACGCGCCGCGCGCGCGAACTGCTGGAGTACTGCGGCATCGGGCAGTACGCCAACGAACTCGCGCGCCACCTTGCCTACGGCGACCAGCGGAGGCTGGAGATCGCGCGCGCGCTCGCCACCGATCCCAGCCTCTTGGCGCTCGATGAACCGGCCGCGGGCATGAATGCTACCGAGACCGCGGAACTGAAGCGCCTGCTCGAGCGCATCCGCGCCCTCGGCGTGACGCTGCTCCTGATCGAACACGACGTGAAGCTGGTCATGGGGCTGTGCGACCGCGTCACGGTGCTCGATTACGGCAGGAAGATCGCCGAAGGCGCCCCGGCCGATGTGCAACGCGACCCGGCCGTGATCGAAGCCTACCTCGGCAGCGCCCATGCTTGAAGTCACGGGGCTCAAGGTATCCTATGGCGGCATCAACGCCGTCAAGGGCATCGACCTCCAGGTCGGCGCTGGTGAACTGGTCACCCTGATCGGGGCCAATGGCGCGGGCAAGACCACCACGCTCAAATCCGTTGCGGGACTGATCCGGCCCGCTGCCGGGCGCATCCACTACGAAACCCGGGACGTGACCGGTCAGGCAGCCTTTCGGCTGGTGCGGCTCGGCATGGCCCTGGTGCCGGAGGGCCGCGGCGTTTTCGGACGTCTGACGGTAGAAGAGAATCTGGCGATGGGCGCCTACTGCCGCCATGATCGTGCCGGCATCACCGCGGATCGGGATCGTGCCTACGGCCTTTTCCCCCGGCTCGCCGAACGCCGCCGGCAGCTCGCCGGCACGCTGTCCGGCGGAGAGCAGCAGATGCTCGCCATCGCACGCGCGTTGATGAGCCGTCCGCGGTTGCTGCTGCTCGACGAGCCCAGCATGGGACTGGCGCCGATCATGGTGCAGAAAATCTTCGAGACCATCCGGGCCATCGCGGCAGCCGGCGTCACGCTGTTGCTGGTCGAGCAGAACGCCCGGCTCGCGCTGGAAATCAGCCATCGCGCCTACGTCATGGAAAGCGGCGTCATCGCTCTCGCCGGCGCTGCCGCCGTATTGCTGAATAATCCGCAGGTACGACAGGCGTACCTGGGTGAATGAAAGACTCAACGGGAGTTTTCCGGCAATGTGGAAACTGCGGGTAAAGAATCACGGCAACGCCGGCATGGTGGCGCTCGGTACGCTGGGCGTGGTTGTCGCCGTGGTGCTGATAGCCCTGCCGAGCATCTGGTACATCGGGTGGGCGGGCGCGGCGCCCGGCCGGCACCACGATGTCCTGAGCAGCCTCGTCGAACTTGCCGAGCTCGATGCAAGCTGGGAGCGGACGGCCTTGCAATCGCTGGGTGAGCTCGCGCCGGCGGCGCCCGCGTTCCGTACCGGGTCGCTTGCCGGCATGATGACGCGCCTGGAATCTGCGGCGAAGGGAAACGCGAGCCCGGTGCTGCAACGCAGCCTGCCGGACGTGGTGCGCGCGTTCAAGGACAAAGCGGAGCATGTAGCGCGCTTCCACGCTGCCCATGCCGCCTCGCGCAGTGCCCTGCGGGAAGCGCTTGCCATGGAACCGGAAATTGCGGGACTGATGCGCGATGCGTGGCGCGACGCACCCGATCGCCAGAGGCTGGTCGCGGCCGACAACGTGGTAACGCAGATTCTGGCCGAAGCGCAGCGCTACTACTACGCCCCTGCCGACTCCACGCGCAAGAATCTGGAAGCTTCGACCGCGGACCTGCGCGGCGCCACCGCCGCCCTCCCGGACTCCCTCAAACCCGCCGCCGTGCGTCTCGAACGCCACATCGCGGATCTGATCAGGGTGAAGCCCACGGAACAGGCATCCTTTGACCGGCTGCGCTTTCACGACGCAGGGCCGCGGGTGGCAACGCTCGCGCGCGCGCTGCATCGGGAACTCGACCGGAACGAAGCGCGGCGCGCGCGCTATCGCGTCTATCTCGCGGCCTACTTCTGCGCGTTGCTGGCGCTGATCGCGTATCTCGCGGCACGCCTGATCCAGCGCGATATTTCGGCGCGAGCGAACCGTGCGCCTGCGGTAACGGCAGCGCCCGGGGCGATGCCGGTCGAGCCCATTCTGACACCAGCGCAGCCAGAGAAAACCGAAGCGTAATGCCAGGTTGGATCCCGCGCCAGCGGCTCAATCGGCGATCCAGTCGCGCGCGACCAGGAAATCGGTATAGAGCTTCGCCTCGGCGCTCCCGGCCTCGGGCTTCCAGTCGTAGCGCCACGCCACATGCGGCGGCAGCGACATCAGGATCGACTCGGTGCGCCCGCCCGACTGCAGTCCGAACAGCGTGCCGCGGTCGTAGATCAGATTGAATTCGACGTAGCGGCCGCGGCGATAGGCCTGAAACGCGCGCTCCCGCTCGCCATACGCGAGGGCCCTGCGGCGCTCAACGATGGGCACGTACGCCGGCAGAAAATGCTCGCCGACGCTGCGCGCGAGCGCGAAACAGGCGTCGAATCCCGGCGCGCAGAGATCGTCGAAGAAAATGCCGCCCACGCCGCGCGGCTCGCGCCGGTGCCTGAGGTAGAAATAGTCGTCGCACCATTTCTTGTACCTCGGATAGGCATCGCTACCGAACGGCGCCAGCGCGTCGCGGCAGGTACGGTGAAAATGCCCGGCGTCCTCCGCAAAGGGGTAATACGGCGTGAGATCCATGCCGCCGCCAAACCACCACGCCGGTGCCGCTCCAGGCTTGTCGGCGACCAGAAAGCGCACGTTAAAGTGGGCCGTTGGAACAAAAGGATTGCGCGGATGCAGCACCAGCGACACGCCCATCGCCTGGAACGAGCGTCCGGCAATCTCGGGGCGCGCAGCCGAGGCGGCCTGCGGTAACTGCGCGCCGTACACGTGTGAAAAATTGACCCCGGCGCGCTCGAATACGGCGCCGTCCTCGATAAGTCGCGTAATCCCGCCCCCGCCTTCCGGGCGCTCCCAGGCGTCACGCCGGAACGGCGTGCCGTCGATCCGGGCCAGGCACTCGACGATCCGCTCCTGCAGCCCCAGGAAAAATTGCCTGACTGCCGCCAGCACCACCGCGCTCGCCTCGCTTCACGCAAAAAACGCGTCGCGCCCGGGCACGTAGTTGCGTAGCGTCTGCTGCGGATTGCGATTGACGAACGCGCGGCCCCACAGCGGGTGCGTGAGACTGCGAACTTCGTGCTCGATCTCGAACAGCGGCGCCCCGCTGTCGGGATCGCAGATCGTCCGGAACCGGTACTGATGCCGGCTGCTTTCCTCGGTGATCAGGTCGCGCTGCGCGAGGAAGCGGTGCGGCCCCGAGAAATCCGCGATGTAGATCGCGATGTGGTGCCCGTCGTAGGCCGGAATCGGCGCCGCCGTCTCGCGGTAGCGCAGCGTCTGCCCCGGTCCGGCCGGAACGATCGCGCAGCTGCCGCCGTCCTCGGTGCGCGCGGCAACGCCAAACACCTGATGATAGAACCGCGCAATGCCGTCCGCCGTGCCTTTTGGCACCGTGAACTCGACGTACGGCATGCCGAGCACCATGCTGCCGAATCCGGGTGCCGGTGCGTGACAACGCATCTCGTTGCCCCAGGGACTTGTCGCCGCGAGCACGTCGCCTTTGCGCGCGTAGGCAAAGCGGGTGCCGGCGAGTTTGTCGCGCACCATCGCGAGGCGCGCCTCGATCGCGGCAAGATCGGGCACGACGATACCGACGTGCCCGCGCAGCACCTGCGGCGCGCGGGTTGGTGTGTGTATCTGCTGTTGTCCGAGATTGAGCCACATATTCTCGTCACCCACGCTGAGATAGGGATCGCGCGTGAATCCCAATCCGACGACATAGAACAGCGTCGCCAGGCGCTGATCGGGAACCGTGACGTTGACGTGTTCGAGGGCGACGATGCCGCCGATGTCCTCGAGGCCGCGCTCATACTTCATTACTGTCGCCATGGCTGTCTCCTGTGCGTGGAAGGTTGTAACGATCAGGCACGCAAAACACCTAACGGGAAGGAGCCGCGCGCGCAGGGGCGCGCGCCTTGATCGCGCGGTGCCCGATATCGCGCCGCATCTGCATGCCATCAAAATGGATCCGCTCCGCCACCTCATAGGCGCGGCGCTGCGCGGTTCGCACGTTATGCCCGAGCGCGGTGACCGTCAACACGCGCCCGCCGTTCACCCGCACCGTCGCGCCGTCGAGTACGGTGCCGGCGTGAAACACGCGATAGTCCTCGCCCGCGGCGGCGAGACCGGAGATGGCATCGCCCTTGCGCGGCGCCTCCGGATAGCCGGGCGCCGCCAGCACGACCGCAAGTGCGACGCGCGGATCCCACTCTGCCTCCGCCCGATCGAGTGCGGCGTCGAGGGCAAGATCGATGAGGCCCACGAGATCGCTCTTCAGGCGCATCAGGATGGGCTGGGTTTCCGGGTCGCCGAGGCGGCAATTGAACTCGAGCACGTTGAGACCGCCATCGGCGCGGACCATGACTCCGGCGTAAAGAAAGCCCACGTACGGCGCGCCGTCCTTTTCCATGCCGTTGATCGTGGGCAGGATCACCTCGCGCATGATCTTCGCGTGGATGCGCGGCGTGATGACCGGCGCAGGGGAGTACGCGCCCATGCCGCCGGTATTGGGACCGCGGTCGCCGTCGAGCAGGCGCTTATGATCCTGGCTGCTCGCGAGCGGTAGCGCGTGGCGCCCGTCGGAGAGCACGATGAAGCTCGCTTCCTCGCCTTCGAGAAACTGCTCGATCACGACCCGAGCGCCGGCCGTCCCCAGCCTGTTCTGCGTCAGCATCATGTCGACCGCCGCATGCGCCTCGGCGGGAGTCGTCGCCACCACGACACCCTTGCCGGCGGCAAGGCCGTCGGCCTTGACGACGATCGGCGCGCCCTCACGGTCGATGTGGGCATGCGCCGCGGCGGCATCGGTGAACGTCGCATGGGCGGCGCTGGGTATGCCATGCCGCGTCATGAAAGACTTGGCGAAATCCTTGGAGCTCTCGAGCTGGGCGGCGCGCCGGCTGGGCCCGAATATCCTGAGACCCGACGCCTGAAACGCATCCACCACGCCATCCGCGAGCGGCGCCTCCGGCCCGACGACGGTCAGGGCGATCGCCTCGCTGCGGGCGAACGCAACGAGCTCTTCGATGGTGTTCAGCGCCGCGTTCTCAATGCCCTCCTCGAGTGCCGTGCCGGCGTTGCCCGGCGCGACGAAGACGCGTGACACGCGCGGCGCCTGCGCGAGCTTCCACGCCAGCGCGTGCTCGCGTCCGCCGGCGCCGATAACGAGGATCTTCATGAACGCCCCGGTCAGTGCCGAAAGTGCCGGTAGCCGGTGAACGCCATCGCGATGCCGTGTTCGTCGGCGGCCGCGATGACCTCGTCGTCACGCATGCTGCCTCCGGGCTGGATGATTGCCCGGGCGCCGGCCTGCGCCACCACGTCCACTCCGTCACGGAACGGGAAAAAGGCATCGGACGCCACCACCGAACCGGCCAGCGACAGTCCGGCGCTGGCGGCCTTGATCGCGGCGATGCGCGCCGAGTCCACCCGGCTCATCTGGCCCGCGCCCACGCCGAGTGTGCGGCCATCCGCGCAGAACACGATCGCATTGGACTTGACGAACTTCGCGACGCGCCATGCGAAGAGCAGATCCTCCAGTTGCGCCGGGCTCGGGCGCGCTCGGGTGACAACCGTGAACTGCGCCGCGGCCACGTTCACGCTGTCCGGCGTCTGCACCAGCAACCCCCCCCCCACGCGCTTCATGTCGAACCGGTTGCTTTGGCTCTCCAGTGCGACCGACAGCACCCGGATGTTGGCCTTCTGTCCCAAGACTGCCGCTGCGGCAGGCGTGATGGCCGGTGCGATCACCACCTCGACGAATTGCTGCGCAACCGCCGCCGCAGCCGGCTCATCGAGTTCACGATTGAAGGCAATGATGCCTCCGAACGCCGACGTCGGATCGGTCGCAAAGGCCCTGCGATAAGCGTCGAGCGCGCTCGCAGCGGCCGCGACGCCGCACGGATTGGCGTGCTTCACGATGGCGCACGCCGGGCGATCGAAGGTCTTCACGCACTCCCAGGCAGCGTCCGCATCGGCGATGTTGTTATAGGACAGTTCCTTGCCCTGCAACTGGCAAAAATTGCCGAGGCTGCCGGCGGCCGGTTCGCGATCCCGATAGAACGCCGCCCGCTGGTGCGGATTCTCGCCGTAGCGCAACGTCTGGGCGAGGTCGAATTGCAGATTGAGGCACTGCGGGAACGCCGAGGGCTGGCCCGCCGCATCCAGCCCCGTCAGATAATTGCTGATCGCCCCATCATAGGCCGCCGTGTGCGAAAAGGCCTTCTGCGCCAGCCTGAAGCGCGACCCGGCACCGAGCGCACCGTCGGTCGAGGCCATCTCCTCGAGCACCCACGGGTAGTCGGCGGGATCGGTGACGACGGCGACGTGGTGATGGTTCTTTGCCGCGCTCCGTACCATGGCCGGTCCGCCGATGTCGATGTTCTCGATCGCCTCGGCGAGAGTGCAGTCAGGCCGTGCGATGGCCGCACCGAACGGATAGAGATTGACCACCACCAGCTCGATCGTCGGGATGGCGGCGGCGGCGAGCTCGCTGACATGGGCCGGCACGTCGCGCCGCGCGAGGATGGCGGCATGAATCCGGGGATGCAGCGTCTTGACGCGGCCATCCAGCATTTCCGGAAACCCGGTGTGGTCGCCGACCTCGGTCACCGCGATGCCGGCCTCGCGCAAGAGTTTTGCGGTGCCGCCGGTGGAGATCAACGCGACCCCGAAACCGGCAAGCCCGCGCGCGAATTCGACGATCCCGGTCTTGTCCGAAACGCTGAGCAGCGCCTGTCTGATGACGGCCATGGAACGTAGGGATCGAGGTTTCAGGAGTCAGGATTCAGCGGCGGCGCCATGGTTTCTCGATCGTCGAGCCTCGCTTCTAAAGTTTGATGCCGTGCACCCGCATCTTCTTGCGCAGCGTGTTGCGGTTGATGCCAAGCATCTTGGCGGCGTCGGTCTGGTTGCCTTTCACCCGGTGCAACACCGATTCGAGCAGGGGCTTTTCCACGCAGTTAATGACCATGTCATAGACACCCATCGCTCGCTCGCCGTCGAGGTCCTTGAAGTAGCC
>Ga0315912_10003861_pt1 | contig 14581 bp, 18 predicted proteins | sample VfabasoilMG_FD_204469 | JGI IMG/M metagenome (GOLD analysis project Ga0315912, IMG submission 204469) | Garden soil microbial communities collected in Santa Monica, California, United States - V. faba soil | ecosystem: Environmental > Terrestrial > Soil > Garden | place: USA: California... | reverse complement strand
GGGTGGAGGCGGTCGCTTTTGCGTGGCTCGCCCGGCAGACACTGTCAAACCAGCCTGGCAATCTGCCGGCAGTCACCGGTGCGAAAGGATTACGGATATTGGGGGCGATTTACCCGGCGTAATATTCTTGCCGGCAACAAAAAAGCGGCCAAGGCCGCTTTCTTATTGCGTGCAAATCGCTTATGCCGAGAAGGACGATCCGCAACCGCAGGTTGAGGTTGCGTTGGGATTTTTAATCACGAATTGCGCACCTTCGACGTTTTCCTGATAGTCGATCTCGGCGCCCATTAGGTATTGCAGGCTCATGGGATCGACCAGCAGCGTGACACCACCTTTGTTAAGACTGGTATCGTCGTCGCTAACATCTTCGTCAAACGTAAAGCCGTACTGAAAACCGGAGCAGCCGCCGCCCGTCACGAACACGCGCAACTTCAGTCCCGGATTGCCTTCTTCGTCGATAAGCTGCTTGACCTTGTTCGCGGCGTTTTCGGTAAACACCAGCGGGTCAGGTATCTGTTCGGTTACTGCGTTCATTGGGTACCCCGTTGTACTGATAACTAGATGATAGCGGTTATGGCGAATTCAAGCCACTTAACTCACTATTCAACTGCAGCCGGCTTGAATTTGACCACTTTGTCGGAACGGCCTTCTGTTTCGTATGCCAAGCGCCCCTGCACCACGGCGCCCAACTGCATTTCGAGCGTTTTGTAATGCACATCTCCTGTGACGTGCGCCTTCGGTTGAAGTTCCAGCGATTCGCCAGCGTGGATGGGCCCGATCACAGTACCGTTGATCACCACATGATGCACCCGGATTTCGCCTTCGACTTCTGCCTGCTCGGAAACGACCAGCATGCCGGGCTTGTCGTCGAATGCGACGACATTGCCCTTAACCTTACCGTCGATGCGCAACCCGCCGACGAAGTTAACGTCCCCTTCCACGGTCGTTCCGGCGCCGATCAGTGAATCGATGCGGTTTTGCGGTTTGCTCTTGGCTCCGAACATAACACTCCCCCTAAATATTTATAGATTGCGTTAGTTTAGGCGTACGCGCGCCGTTTTCATACACCCGCACTTGTACGGTCTTGATTACTGCACCAGGCGCGACCTTGAACACCCCTTCCAAACGCTGGAAGGACTTGAAATTTAACAGAAATTCCTTGTTACCGAGTTCTTTCTCCGACGGCAATGTGAGCACCCGCTTTTCGACCCCTTCCTGCATGCCGACCACCAATTGCAAATGTCCCTGGAACTCTCGCGGCTGCTGGCCGCCCTGCACCACCAATACCCGGAAGCGGAATTCGCCGGGTACCGCCTCGGGCTCCAGCTTGAAGCGGCCAATGCTGACGGCTTCGTCGCGACCAGATACTGGCAGCACCGACTGGAAAAACGCCAAGTCCTCCTTCAATTTCGCATTTTCGCCCGAAAGCGTTTTAACCTGCTTGGCTACTTCGCCCTGGCTCGCGATTTCAATTTGCGCCTGGCGTTCGGCGGCGGCAAGCCGCGTGCGCAATTCGGCGAGTTCGGCTTGTTGCTTGGAAGCCGTTTCATGCAACTGCTTCATTTCGCGGTCAATCTCGCTTTTGCGGAACCCAGCGAATTCCGATCCATATTGCCATACGACCCAACCCGCACCAGCCAACACCACGATACCGGCCAACAGCCCCGCCCATCGCATGTACCAGGGCATGTGCGCGTACACGGCGACCTTCGGCGCGGTCACGCCAAACTTGCTTTTGAGCGACTTGAGAAACGCGCGCAAGCGTTGACTGTCGCTGCTACGGCAGCAACGCCACCTGATTGATGCCGGTGGTTTCCGGCAGCCCGAACATGATGTTCATGTTTTGTACCGCCTGCCCGGCGGCGCCCTTGACCAGATTGTCGATCACCGACAGCACCACAACGATGTCGCCATTGTGCGGCTGATGCACAGCGATGCGGCAAACATTCGCGCCGCGCACCGAGCGTGTGTCGGGATGGCTGCCCGGCGGCAATACATCGACAAAGGGCTCGTTGACGTAGCGTTTTTCGAACAGCGATTGCCAGTCCGCATTTTTAGTGACGCCTGCATACAGCGTGGCATGGATGCCGCGGATCATCGGCACGAGGTGCGGCACAAATACCAACCGCACTGGCTTACCCGCCATGAGCGCAAGACCTTGTGCGATTTCCGGGTGATGCCGGTGGCCCATCACGCCGTACGCCTTGAAATTGTCAGATGCTTCAGCGAGCAGCGTATGCACTTCGGCTTTGCGTCCGGCGCCAGACACGCCCGATTTGGCATCGGCAATGAGATGTTCGGTATCTGCCACCCCCGCTTCGACCAGAGGCAGGAAGCCAAGTTGCACCGCCGTCGGATAACAACCCGGATTGGCAACGATGCGCGCGCCGCGAATCTGCTCGCGATTCGCCTCCGGCAGACCGTAGACGGCCTCGGCAACCAACTCCGGGCATGCGTGCTTCATTTTGTAAACCTGCTCCCACAGCGCGACATCCTTGATGCGAAAGTCGGCGGCAATATCAATCACGCGCACGCCTGCGTCGTACAGCGCGCGCGCTTCCTTCATCGCAACGCCGTTGGGTGTCGCGAAAAAAACAACATCGCAAGTGTTCAGCCCGGCGACGGTAGGCTCGACAAACTTGAGATCGACCCAGCCACGCAGGTTGGGAAACATGTCTGCAACCGGCATGCCGGCATCGCCGCGCGAGGTGATCGCGCGCAACTCGCAGTTAGGGTGCTGCGCGAGCAGACGCAGTAATTCCACGCCGGTGTAACCGGTGCCACCAACGATGCCAACTTTGATGGTTTTCTGAGCCATGATCTACACCGAGTATGCCCCAAAAATAACAAAGACGCGTCACCACGACAGGGCGTCAAAAAAAACTCAGCCGCTTGGTCACGAAGGCGGCCAGAAAAACAAAGCCGCCCTATGAGGCGGCTTTGCGTTGCATTGAGCTTATTGCTACACGAATTACCGCTTCGAGAATTGCTTACGACGACGAGCTTTACGCAGACCGACTTTTTTACGTTCAACTTCACGCGCGTCACGCGTGACCAATCCGGCTTTTTTCAGCACGGGTTTCAGCGTCGCATCGTAGTCGATTAGCGCGCGCGTGATGCCGTGACGCACGGCACCGGCCTGGCCGGACTCGCCGCCGCCATCTACATTGACGCTGATATCGAAACGAGCGAGGTTCTCGGTCAGCGCGAGCGGTTGGCGCACGATCATGCGACCCGTCTCGCGTGAGAAAAATTCATCGACTGGTTTTCCGTTGACGACGATACTGCCAGTGCCAGCTTTAAGGTAAACGCGCGCGACCGCGCTCTTGCGCCGGCCCGTGCCGTAGTTTTTTGAAACCGCTTGTTGTGCCGCCATTGGGTATCGCCTATCGACTTAAATTGCCAGTTGTTTGGGTTGCTGCGCGACGTGCGGATGAGCGTCACCCACATACACTTTCATCTTGCGCAACATCGCGTAGCCCAGCGGGCCTTTGGGCAGCATGCCCTTGACGGCTTTTTCGAGCGGCCTACCGGGATGATCCGCGTGCATTTTTTCAAAATTGGTCGTCAAAAGCCCGCCCGGATATCCGGTGTGGCGATGATAAAGTTTGTCCTTCGCCTTGTTGCCGGTGACGCGCAATTTATCGACGTTGAGCACCACGATATAATCGCCGGTGTCGACGTGAGGCGTGAATTCTGGTTTATGCTTACCGCGCAAACGATGCGCGATCTCGGCGGCGAGCCGCCCCAGCACTTTGCCCGTGGCATCTACAACATACCAGTCGTGCTTTACGGTTTCCGCCTTGGCGTTAAATGTTTTCATTGCTGATTTCCGCTGCGCACCACGGCGATTAGAAGCCCGTGACAGATTTAAACGAAGCCTTTGATTATATTTGAAGTCAGATCATGGGTCAAACTTGGTCATGGCATCGACCTGTGGCGATGACATGACACAAGGTATAGAAATATTGTTTAAAAACAAATACTTATGATGCAATGGCTCGTCACCAACGCTATCGCGGTGTGGCTGATTCCCCCAGGTTACCTCATCCTGCTGATGGCTTGGGGACTCGTACGCATGCGCAAGTGCCCCCGTTCGGGCAAGGCAATGATCGCGTTGTCGCTACTGGCATTGTGGATATTGTCGATGCCATGGGTGGGGCGCAGCCTGCTCAACATCATCGAACCCGAACCATTAGAATTATCTCGAGTGCCACCCGCGCACGCCATCGTGGTGCTGGGCGGCGGCAAGTACCATGCTGCGCCCGAATTCAGCGCAGACACCGTTAGCGAACAAACGCTGGTCCGTGTTCGTTATGCAGCACATCTACATCGACTGACGGGAAAACCAATACTGACAAGCGGCGGCAGTCCTGAAGGCGCGCCGCAATCCGAAGCTCAGGTGATGAAAACAGCTTTGGAAAAAGATTTTGGAACGCCGGTTAAATGGACAGAACAAACCTCGAACAACACCCTGGAAAACGCGCGCGCGAGCTTTGCTATCCTCTCGGCACAAGGCATCACGCGTATTTATCTGGTCACCCAGGCTTGGCACATGCCGCGCTCAAAACGCGTATTTGAGCAAGTCGGATTTACCGTTGTACCCGCACCGACGGCATTCAAGACGACTTATCGTCTAACGTTACTTGATTTCCTGCCAAACGCATACGCATTGCGCGACAGCAGCAATTTTTTCCATGAATTAATCGGTATTGTTTGGTACCAGTTACGACTGGCCCTGCAATGAACTGGAGTGTTTTATGAAAGCACGCATCAAATGGGTTGAAGGCGTCGCCTTTGTCGGCGAATCGGGCAGCGGACACGCCATCGTGATGGACGGCGCGCCCGAAGGCGGCGGCCGGAATCTGGGTCCGCGGCCAATGGAAACCATGCTCATCGGCACGGGTGGATGCACGGCCTACGACGTCGTGCACATCCTTAAAAAATCACGTGCGCCGGTAACCGATTGCGTACTGGAAATAGACTCCGAGCGCGCCGATGAAGACCCGAAAGTGTTTACCAAAATTCATTTTCACTTCATCGTCACCGGCAAGGGATTGAAGCCGGCACAGGTCGAACGCGCGGTGCATTTGTCAGCAGAGAAGTACTGCTCGGCGTCGATCATGCTGGGCAAAACAGCCGCGGTTACCCACGATTTCGAAATACGCGAAGGCTGAAACCGCGGGAAAGGTTACAACCAGTACGCAGTTTCGGTCATCACCTTCGATGATGCGCGCATCGCGGATTTGACCACCGCCGGCAGTTCGCCTCCGCCGTGCGCGAGTGCACTAGTGGCATGCTTTGCCTCGTCATTGCGCATTTGTTCCAGGACGGCACGGCTTTTAGCATCTTTCACTGGAAGCTTTTCCAAATGGCTCTCCAGATGCGCGACAACCTGTCGTTCCGTCTCAGCGAGAAAGCCCAGATTCCATTTGTCGCCCAGCAGCCCGGCAATCGCACCGATTGCGAACGAACCTGCATACCACAGCGGATTCAGCACGCTTTTTGCGCCGCCGAGTTCAGCGATACGGCTTTCCGTCCATGCGAGGTGTTCGGTTTCCTCCTGCGCCGCCTTCTCTAGCGCTTCGCGCGCAGCTGAATCGCGCGCGGTCAGCGCCTGCCCCTGGTACAACGCTTGCGCGCACACTTCACCGCTGTGATTGACGCGCATCAGCGAAGCAGCATGGCGGCGCTGCGTTTCTTCAAGTCCGGCCTCCGGCAACGCGTCGCCAGGCGTGCCGCGCAGACTTTGCGCCGGTGCAAATACGGTACGCAATCCCTTGTCGAAACCGATAATGAGTCGGTCGATGTCGATCACGCCGCTTCTCCAAACAAACGTTCGAGTTCCGCGCCCGGCTCCTGGGCACGCATGAACGCTTCGCCGACGAGAAAACAATCGACTTTGCGGGCGCGCATCAATTCCACATCGGTGGCCTTGAGAATACCGCTTTCTGTAATAACGATTCGATCCGCCGGCATGCGTTCAAGCAAGCCCAGTGTCGTGCCCAGCTTCGTTTCAAACGTACGTAGGTTGCGATTGTTGATGCCGATCAACGGCGTATTCAATTTCAATGCGAGCCCAAGTTCATCGCCATCATGCACCTCCACCAGCACCGCGAGTCCGAGGCTGTGCGCAACGGATTCGAGTTCGCGCATGCGCGCGAGATCAAGTGCGGCAACGATCAGCAGAATGCAATCCGCGCCCGCCGCGCGCGACTCGTAAACCTGATACGGGTCGATCATGAAATCCTTGCGCAGCACCGGCAAGCCGCACGCCGCACGTGCGGCTCGCATGTGTTCGATCTCGCCCTGGAAGAACTGCCGGTCCGTCAGCACCGACAGGCACGCCGCGCCGTATTGTTCGTAACTGCTCGCAATTGCCGCCGGATCGAACTGCTCGCGCAGCACGCCCCTGCTTGGACTCGCTTTCTTGATTTCCGCGATCACTGCGGGTTTGCCCGCGGCGATTTTTGCATGCAACGCATCTACGAAATCGCGGGGTGGCGGCGCGACGTTCGCTTGCCGTTCAACCTCAGCCGGTGGCACGTGGATTTTTGCTTGCGTCACTTCAAGCCGCTTTACCGCGACAATGCGCTGTAAAATGTCTGACATAAAATTCTGTTTAAAAACAAATATTTATGTTATTTCGTCGCAGCGCTTGTATGCGCGACAAACTGCTCGAGCTTTTTGCGCGCGGCACCGCTGGCGATCGTTGCAAGCGCCGCTTTCACACCATCGGCCAAACTATTTGCGAGTCCTGCGACATAAATACTCGCGCCGGCGTTGAACGCAACGATGTCGCATGCAGGGCCGTCTTTGTTGTCGAGCGCGGAAAGCAGCATCGCTTTCGAGGCTTCGATACCATCCACGCGCAGCGCCGCAGCGTCACACGTTTTCAGGCCGACATCAGCAGGTTGCACGGTGTATTCGCGCACCGCGCCGTCTTTCAGTTCACCCACCATGGTCGGGCCGCACAGGGAAATTTCGTCGAGGCTTTCCATGCCGTGCACGATCATCACGCGCCGGCTGCCCAGCCGTTGCAGCACACGCACCTGTATGCCCACGAGGTCGGGATGAAACACACCCATCACTTGCTGCTTGGCGCCCGCAGGGTTGGTAAGCGGGCCCAAGATATTAAAAATGGTTTTGACGCCGAGTTCACGCCGCACCGGCGCCGCATATTTCATCGCGCTGTGATGATTGGGTGCAAACATGAAGCCCACGCCGACCTCGTTAATCGATTGCGCGACTTGCTCCGGCTTGAGATTGATGTTGGCGCCAAGCGCTTCCAGTACGTCTGCACTGCCCGATTTGCTCGATACCGAACGCCCGCCGTGCTTGGCGACTTTTGCGCCCGCCGCCGCCGCTACGAACATCGCCGCCGTGGAAATATTGAACGTGTGTGCGGAATCGCCGCCGGTACCGCAGGTGTCGATCAGGTCCGGCGTGTCCGCAATCGGCACCTTGGTCGCAAATTCGCGCATCAATTCAGCCGCGGCGGAAATTTCGCCTATGGTTTCTTTTTTCACGCGCAAGCCGGTAATGATGGCGGCGATCAGCGTCGGCGACACCTCGCCGCTCATGATAGCGCGCATCATCGACAGCATTTCCTCGCGAAATATTTCGCGGTGTTCGACGATGCGTGTAAGCGCTTCCTGTGGCGTCATGACATGAATCCGTTCATCGCGTTCGTCATTGAGTGCCTTCCAAGAAATTCTTCAGCAGCGCATGGCCGTGCTCGGTGAGGATCGATTCCGGATGGAACTGCACGCCTTCCACCGGCAGTGTCTTGTGGCGCACGCCCATGATTTCGCCGTCATCCGTCCACGCAGTGACTTCAAGGCAATCCGGTATACTCTCGCGCTCGATCACCAGCGAGTGATAACGTGTGGCGGAAAAATCCGCCGGCAATCCCGTGAACACGCCACTGCTTTTGTGATGTATCGCCGAAGTTTTACCGTGCATTAACTGTTTGGCATGCACAATTTTGCCGCCGAACGCCTGCCCGATGCTCTGGTGGCCGAGACATACGCCGAGGATTGGAATCTTGCCGGCAAAATGCTTGATCGCAGGCACCGAAATACCCGCCTCGTTTGGCGTACACGGTCCCGGCGACACCACAATGCGCGCGGGGTTCAACTTCTCCACTCCTTCGAGCGTGATGTCGTCATTGCGAAAAACCTGCACGTCTTCGCCCAACTCGCCGAAATATTGCACGAGGTTGTAGGTAAACGAATCATAATTATCGATGACCAAAAGCATGACGCACACGACATAAAATAAAGGTTGGGAATTATACGCTGGACGTGGGGTGCCTTCCCGAAATACCGGGTGAGTTCAATAACCGTTAGTCAACCAAAATAGCATAAAATTTATTAATTAAAACAAATGCTTACATATATCACTATGCTCCAAGAGTAGCAGGCGCCGCATAGCGACCACCGAGGGGGCCGCCGTTGTGAACACTGCATTAATGCCGCGTAGTGAAAGACAGATGACCTGAATGGAGATGTCTATTGCACGAAACAATTTGCAGTGCCGGTTGAACATAGCGAGATCAATCCGATATTAAATGGCGAGATTATCCGGCTTAACGCAGCGCTGCGGGCGACTTCAAAATGTAATTTGTTTTCTGCGCTAGAATGGCGCCCCTGCCGATAATTCCAAGAGCGGTATCGCACCGAAGCCGCTGCACCATCCAATTTCGGCTTCAAGGATAAAACCATGACGAACTTGTCGGTTCCCCGCCTTACCACCGCACTTTCCGGCCCGCTGCCCGATCTAGAGCGGCAGTTGATCGCACATGCGACGGATATCGAGCAATGGCTGCGCAGCGAATGGCAGGACCATGCTGCTCCGTTTTATAGCTCGGTGGATTTGCGCAATAGCGGCTTCAAGTTGGCGCCCATCGACACCAATCTGTTTCCAGGCGGCTTTAACAACCTCAATCCGGATTTCCATGCGCTGTGCGTGCAGGCCGCGACCACCGCGGTCGAGAAAGTCTGCCCGGACGCGCGCGGCGCGCTGCTGATTCCGGAGAATCACACACGCAACCTGTTTTATCTGCAGAACGTCGCCACACTGGCGCGCATTCTGCGCCACGCCGGTATGCATGTGCGTATCGGCAGCCTGCTGCCGGGGCTTGATGCGCCGATGGACGTCGATCTGCCCAACGGAAAAAAGCTAAAACTGGAGCCGCTCGTGCGCAAGGGCAACCGGCTGATGGTGGAAGGCCTCGACCCGTGCGTGGTACTGCTCAACAACGATCTGTCGGCGGGCATCCCGGATATTCTGCGCAATCTCGAACAACCGGTGCTGCCGCCGTTGCACGCGGGCTGGGCGCTGCGCCGCAAGTCGAACCACTTCGATGCTTACCGCGAAGTGGCTGAGCGTTTTGCGAAGACTCTCGGCATCGACCCGTGGTTCATCAATCCATATTTCGAGAAGTGCGGCAAGATCAATTTCCGCGATCGCCAGGGCGAAGATTGTCTCGCAGGTTACGTGTCGGAAATACTCGATGACATACGTGCCAAATACAAGGAATACGGCATCAAGGATGAGCCGTTCGTCATCGTCAAGGCCGACGCCGGCACCTACGGCATGGGCATCATGACGGTGAAAGACGCCGCCGAAGTACGCGACCTGAACCGCAAGCAGCGCAACAAGATGGCGGTGGTGAAAGAAGGCCTCGAAGTGCACGAAGTACTGGTGCAGGAAGGTGTCTACACATTTGAGAACGTCCGCGACGCAGTGGCCGAACCGGTGGTTTACATGATCGATCGTTATGTCGTCGGCGGCTTTTATCGCGTGCACACCGCGCGCGGCAAGGACCAGAATCTCAACGCGCCCGGTATGCAGTTCGAGCCGCTCGCGTTCGACGAACCGTGCTCGTCGCCCGACCCGGATGCTGCCGACTGCCCGCCCAACCGCTTTTATGCCTACGGCGTGATTGCACGGCTGGCGGCATTAGCAGCATCGATCGAGCTCGAACGCACCGAAGCGCTACTCGACGAAGCGCCAGCGCCGAGCGAAAGCACACCGGCACCGCGCGCCGCAGCAGGTTCATGAAGCTTGCGTTCGTCGTCGATCCGCTCGACGATTTCAAGATTTACAAGGACAGCACCTTCGCGATGATGCGCGAGGCGGCGGCACGCGGCGCGGAAATTTATGCGCTGCAACAGGAAGACATTTACTGGTGCAAGGAACGCGTCGCCGGCAACGCAATGCACATCACGCTAACCGGCGAACAGGATGTATGGTATCGCGCGGAAGCATCTTCTGAGATAGATCTGGCGCATTTCGACGCGGTGATCATGCGCAAGGATCCGCCGTTCGACATGGAGTACGTCTACAGCACTTACCTGCTGGAGGCGGCTGAAAAACAGGGTGCACGCGTCTACAACCGGCCGCGTGCGATCCGCGATTTCAACGAGAAGATGGCGATCACACGCTATGCGCAGTTCATCGCGCCAACGCTGGTAACGCGGCGTGAAAATCTGTTGCGCGATTTTCTCGCTGAGCACCACGACATTATTTTGAAGCCGCTCGATGGCATGGGCGGCACGTCGATATTTCGCGTAAATACCGACGACCACAACATCAGCGTCATCATCGAAACGCTCACGCAGTACGGCATGCGCACCATCATGGCGCAACGCTACATTCCCGAGATCCGCGACGGCGACAAGCGTGTGCTGCTGATTGGTGGCAGGCCGGTGCCGTATTGCCTGGCGCGCATACCGAAAGCGGGCGAGACGCGCGGCAATCTTGCGGCGGGCGGCACCGGCGTGGCGCGCGCACTTACACCGCGTGACCGTGAGATTGCCGAGACGCTCGCGCCGCTGCTCAATGCCGAAGGACTGCTGGTAGTCGGACTGGACGTGATCGGCGCATATCTGACCGAAGTCAACGTCACCAGCCCGACCTGTTTTCAGGAAATCACGCAACAAACGGGGTGCAATGTTGCGGGATTGTTCATTGACGCGCTGGAACAGGCCATCGGGCGTTAGCATTATAAAATATCAATAATAACAATGTCTTATGTCCGCTCTTATTTAGGCACCCATCCGCCGGCATGCAAGAATTTACACATAAGTTACTGATTTCACAGGCTTGGTGCGTTGCGGGAGCGTAAACTATGCCTGTTTTCAATTTCGCGCGTTAATTTTTCATGATCGGCATTCTCATCATTACACACGGCACCCTGGGCGAAAGCCTGGTGCACTGCGCCAGCCACGTGCTCAACAAGCGTCCGCCGCGCCTGAAACAACTCGGCGTCACCGCGCAGGACGATCCGCTGCTGTTGCTGCCGCAGGCACGTGCGCTGGTCAAGGAACTCGACGACGGTTCCGGCGTGCTGATCATGACTGACATGTATGGAGGCACGCCGTCCAACATGGGCGAGAAGCTTCTTGTACCCGGCAAGATCGAGGGCATCGCCGGCGTCAGCCTGCCCATGCTGATCCGTGCACTGACCTACCGCGACAAGACCATGGATGTCATGGTGACCAAAGCCGTGAGCGGCGGCTGCGAAGGCGTGCTGCGCCTGCCCACGCTCAGTCTGCATAATGCCGCTACAGGAAGTTGAAATAACCAACAAGCTCGGGCTGCATGCCCGCGCTTCCGCGAAACTCACACAGGTTGCCGGCCAATTCCAGAGCGAAGTCTGGGTCAGCCGCAATGGCCGCCGCGTCAACGCCAAGAGCATCATGGGGGTAATGATGCTCGCGGCCAGCAAAGGCTCGCGCATCACCGTCGAAACCAAAGGCGCCGACGAGGCAGATGCGATGCGCGCCGTCACCGCGCTGATCGCCGACAAGTTTGGTGAAGGAGAATAACGCAGGATCGAGAGTCGAGGATTTGGGATTGAGTGTTGCGCGCTTAGCGGGCAAAATGCAGTCGCTAAATCCCGAATCCAGATGACTCAGTCCTGAAATGAGTTTCACCCTCCACGGCATCGGCGTCTCCGGCGGTATCGCCATCGGGCATGCGCATCTGGTGTCGAATGCACGGACGGAAGTCAACCATTACGTCGTGCCGCCGCATCAAGTGCCGGAGGAGTCGGCGCGCTTTGACGCGGCGATCCGCGCGGTGCGCGCCGAGTTCGATGAGTTGCGCGCGCATGTGCCCGAAGGCGCGCCCGCCGAATTCACAGCGTTCATCGATCTGCACCGCATGATCCTCAATGACACCATGCTGGCGGTGGAACCGCGCCGCATCATCGAGCGTGAACAGTGCAACGCGGAATGGGCGGTCAAGGTGCAAATGGACGCGCTGGTCGATCAGTTCGATACCATCGAGGACAGCTATCTCAGAGAGCGCAGTGCCGACGTGGTGCAGGTGGTGGAACGCATTCTGAAGGCGCTCTCCGGCACACCCGGCTATGTGCCGCCGCCCGACGGTGACCCCGATCAGGAATTAATTCTCGTCGCGCGCGATCTGTCGCCGGCCGATGTGGTGCAGTTCAAACAGCGCGATTTCGCGAGCTTTATCACCGACGTGGGCGGCGTCACCTCGCATACTGCAATCGTCGCGCGCAGCCTGAATATTCCGTCCATCGTCGCGTTGCACCACGCGCGCGAACTGATTCGCGAGCGCGAAATCGTCATTGTCGACGGCACGCTGGGCGTGGTAATCGTCGATCCCGATCCCCGGGTGTTGAGCGAGTATCAGGAGCGCCGCCGGCGCTTCGACGCCGGGCGCCAGCAACTGAAGCGTTTGCGTGACACGCGCGCGGTAACGCTCGATGGCGTTGAAGTCGAATTACACGCCAATATCGAGTTGCCGGAGGACGTTGAGCAGGCGTTGGAAAACGGTGCTACCGGCATCGGACTTTTTCGCAGCGAATTTTTGTTTCTCAATCGCAGCGACCTGCCGGACGAAGAAGAGCAGTTCGAAGCCTACCGCAAGGTTGTGCGGGCAATGCGCGGCATGCCGGTCACCATACGCACCTATGATCTGGGCGCGGACAAGCAGACCGAAGACGAGCAGCGCTTGCCCACTAACCCGGCGTTGGGGCTGCGTGCGATCCGGCTGTGCCTGACCGAGCCTCAGCGTTTCCTGATCCAGTTGCGCGCGCTGCTACGCGCCTCGCGCTACGGCAAGATCAAGATTCTGATCCCGATGCTCGCCTCCGCGTCCGAAATCGAGCAGACTCAGCAATTGATTGCTCGCGCGCGCGCGAGTCTGGACGATGACGGCACACCCTATGACCGCGACGTGATGATCGGCAGCATGATCGAAGTGCCTGCGGCGGCGCTCGCGCTCGATGTGTTCCTGCGCAAACTCGATTTTTTGTCGATTGGCACCAACGATTTGATTCAGTACACGCTGGCTATCGACCGCACCGACGAGGCCGTCGCGCATCTTTACGATCCGCTGCATCCGGCGATCCTCAAACTGCTGTCGATGGTCATTGGCAGCGCAAACAAGGCCGGTATCCCGATCGCGTTGTGTGGCGAAATGGCCGGCGACGTGACATTGACGCGACTCCTGCTGGCATTTGGCCTGCGCAATTTCTCCATGCATTCAGCGCACCTGCCCGACGTGAAGCAATGCATAATCAACACCGACACCAGCAAACTCATACGCACCGCACGTCAAATGCTGCGCGCCGACGATCCGATGAAACTGCTGGGGCTGCTCGCGCGGCTTAATCGCTGATACTTTGATCCACCAATGCTGCGCGAAATCGCCAACGTGAAACAGCACGATGCGAATCTGCGCCGGCGCTGGTTTCGCGACGACTACTTCGATATTTTCATCTGGCAAACACCTGCTGGCGAATTTACGCGTTTGCAGTTGTGCTACGACCTGCCCGCGCGTGAACGCGTGCTGAGCTGGCACAAGGGTGGCAGCTACACCCATGATGGTATCGACGACGGCGAGCAATCGCCGTTCGACAACCGCACGCCCATCATGGTAGCCGACGGCGTGCTGCCCGCGGATACTGTGCAGCGGGAATTCAATGTGCGCGGAGGCGAACTTCCGGCCGATTTGAAGCAGTTTATTGTCGAGCGGCTGCACGAATATGCCGCACGGAGTATTTGACAAGTTGAGGCGGCAAGAGTAATGTAACCCATTGTTTTCGCGCCGATTTGATATCAGATTGCGGGCGCGCAATAAATCCGGCTAAAGAGATGACGGCGGTTGCAAAACCTTAGCAACTCGTTACTCCAACCCGGTGAAAGCGCGAGCGCACCGGGTTTTTGTTTTTATGGATATGCCGTCAAAAAATTCAAGTGTGGGGGTGGTCACGCCGCAGCTTGCGAAGTTTCACGAACCGCTGCCGCTCAAATGCGGCCGCTCAATCGCGAACTATGAACTCGCGTACGAAACTTACGGCGCGCTGAACGCAGCGCGTTCAAACGCGGTGCTGGTATGCCACGCACTTAACGCCTCGCACCACGTCGCGGGCGTGTATGCAGGCGAGCCCAACAATGTCGGCTGGTGGGACAACATGATAGGCCCCGGCAAACCACTCGATACCAATCGTTTTTTCGTCATCGGCGTGAACAATCTCGGCGGTTGTCATGGATCGACCGGGCCGTTGTCGATCAACCCTGACACCGGCATGCCGTGG
>Ga0315912_10003860_pt1 | contig 14582 bp, 15 predicted proteins | sample VfabasoilMG_FD_204469 | JGI IMG/M metagenome (GOLD analysis project Ga0315912, IMG submission 204469) | Garden soil microbial communities collected in Santa Monica, California, United States - V. faba soil | ecosystem: Environmental > Terrestrial > Soil > Garden | place: USA: California... | reverse complement strand
AAAAAACTGAATTAAATCAGTGTGCAAAGTACGAATTCCAACATAAAGATTAGTACTTCATTCTCCACCAAAGTTTCTTGATTATCAACAAATGAACCTACTTGAATATCATAAGCCTAAATTATTATGATTAGCTTACTTCATCAACAAAATAATAATGATCGAGTTCTTAAAATATAGTTTTTTTATTTTAGGCATTATCGTTAGTCCTTCAGCATTTGCGGTATGTGACAATACTGACTCGATTGTAGATGTTATTTGCGCGAAGGTTTCAGAAACTTGGAATCAAGGTGATGACGACTTTTATTTGCCTTTTCATGCGCATCATTTACGCTCTGCCTATTCTGATAAAGAAATAGATTCATTTCGAGAAGAAAACTGGGGGCTAGGTTACGGACGTAGTCGCTATACTCTTTCAGGAAACTGGGAAGGGCTTTACGCGATGGCTTTTCGGGACTCTGATAGCAAACCGGAATATTTTCTGGGATACTCGCATCAATGGATATACGGGGAGCAGCAAAGTTGGCATACTGGTCTAGGTTATACGGTTTTTCTTACTACCCGTTCAAGTATACTTCGCTACACGCCGATTCCTGGCATCCTACCGGTTGCTTCAATAAACTATAACCGAGCCTCTATCAACGCCACCTATGTTCCAGGCGGCAGCGGCTATGGCAATATAATCTTCTTCTGGTCTAGAGTTGGCTTTTAAGTTATGCGGGCGTTTTTAAATTTTGCGTTAAGTGCGGATTGAGTGTTTGTAATATTTGTGCAAATACTTTTGGGTTAGCAGCCACGATATTTCCTGTTTTTAACCAGCTTTCATTACCTTCAAAATCACCTACGATGCCGCCCGCCTCTTGCACCAGTAAACCGCCTGCTGCAATATCCCAAGTTGAGAGATTAATCTCAAAAAAACCATCTACCCAGCCGACCGCAACATAAGCCAAATCCAACGCTGCCGAGCCTGGACGCCTAATTCCAGTAGTTTTTTTAATCATATCTTTGAGCATCGCCATGTAAGTATCCAGATGTGTAAAATCTCGAAATGGAAATCCTGTTGCAATCAAGCTCTCTTGCAATTTTATGCGGCTACTTACGCGGATTCTTTTATCGTTCAAAAATGCACCACGGCCTTTTGTGGCCGTAAATAAATCATTCCGTATAGGGTCATAAATCACTGCCTGTGTAAGTACACCGTTCTGCTGTAAGGCAATAGAGACACAATATTGTGGAAAGTTATGTAAGAAATTAGTTGTTCCGTCTAGTGGATCGATAATCCAGATATTTTCTGCGTCTTTGTTAGTGCCGCCACTTTCTTCACCTAGAAAACCATGATCCGGGTATGCATGCTTCAATGTGTCGATAATTGCTTTTTCTGCTGCATGATCCACCTCACTTACAAAATCATTATAAGTTTTGGTTTGAATTTTAAGCTGACCTAGATCGCGCGCAGCAAAATTGATAATGTCGCCCGCTTGGCGTGCTGCCTTAACAGCAGTGGATAACATGGGGTGCATAGATGATTTTCGTAAAGAGCTGATAAAATGCTATTTTAGCATTTATGCTCATATTCCCAAATACAAGCCCCAAGTGAACCCAATAGATATTTTTCAAAACATCAGAATCGTGCTTTGCCAAACTAGCCATCCCGGCAATATTGGTTCTGCAGCCCGTGCGATGAAAACGATGGGATTAAGCCAACTTTATCTCGTTCAACCGCAAAAGTTTCCCGATGCTCAAGCTACCGCACTTGCCACTGGCGCTGCAGATTTGCTTGAAAATGCAATCGTTACCGAAACATTATCTCAAGCACTTACCGGCTGCGCATTTGCTGTCGGCTTAAGTGCGCGAAAACGTTATTTAAGCCACGAAACTGTCAATGTGCGCGAAGCTGCCGCTGAAGCTCTTAAAATTGCAGTCAGTCAGCCAATAGCTTTTGTATTTGGCACTGAAATGAGCGGCTTAAGTAATGCTGAGCTTGATTGCTGTCAATTGTTAGCGATGATTCCTGCCAACCCAGAATATTCATCGCTCAATCTTGCGGCTGCTGTACAAATCATGTGTTACGAGATTAGAATGCATGCCCTGGGAGGCAATATAGACGCTCCTCTTGGAGCAGAGCTTGCAAGCAACGAAGAGTTGGAGCGCTTTTATGCACACTTAGAAGAAACTCTCTTATATATCGGCTATCTTAACCCCAATGCACCTAAAAAATTATTTGAACGCTTACGTCGGCTTTACTCACGTGCACGATTAGAAAAAGAAGAGATTAATTTATTACGTGGCGTGCTCACCCTTACGCAAGAACCGCGCAAGCATAAAAAATACTAATAGTGTAAACCCACATTCTCCCAACATCCCCAAGTGAAGGTTTTATGGGATAATGTCCCTTTATAATTAAACCCTTAGACTAAATGTTCAATCATATAAAAGAAGATATTGCGATTGTGTTCGATCGTGATCCTGCAGCGCGCACTCATTTTGAGGTTCTCACCACCTACCCTGGTGTTCATGCGTTACTAATGCATCGTTTTAGTCATTGGTTATGGAATGTTCGTTTTTATTGGCTGGCACGTTTCATGTCCCACATTGGACGCGGGTTAACAGGTATTGAAATACACCCTGGCGCGACTATCGGTCACCGTGTGTTTATTGATCATGGAATGGGTGTGGTGGTGGGTGAAACAGCCATTATTGGCGACGATTGCACGCTATATCATGGTGTAACGTTAGGCGGAACATCTTGGAATAAAGGCAAACGTCACCCAACACTAGAATCTGGGGTGGTAATTGGGGCAGGTGCCAAAGTACTGGGGCCAATTACCATTGGCACTGGGGCAAAAATCGGCTCCAATGCTGTGGTGGTTAAAGATGTACCTGCAAATGCTACAGCCGTAGGCATCCCAGCACGTATTTTGGAAGAAGAAAAAGCTAAAGCAGAAGCGGCAAAAGCGATATTCAGCGCTTATGCAGTTAGCAGTGAAGAAAACGATCCCATTAATAAAGCCTTACAGCCTATGCAAGTGCAAATTGCCAAGCAACATGCGGAACTACAGGCACTGAGAGATCAGATCGCCCTGCTCGCTGACACTCAGTCGGACGCCAAATTAGCAGATGCGTTTGGTGCTAATAAACCAGAGAAAAAGCCTCGTAAAAGCTCGCGAACTAAATAGCATAATAATTGACTAAATTACTAGGTTATTATACAATAGCCTTTAATTTAGAAGTTATTAAATAAATATGAGACTTACCACCAAAGGCCGTTTTGCCGTTACAGCAATGCTGGACATTGCATTAAACGATGCTGACAAACCTGTCACATTGGCAGGTATCAGCGAGCGTCAAGACATTTCACTTTCCTACTTGGAGCAACTTTTTAGTCGTCTACGCCGGCAAGGTTTAGTGACCAGCGTGCGCGGCCCTGGCGGTGGCTACCGCTTAGCCAAAGCGCAGAACGACATTTCCGTCTCTGCCATTATTGCAGCCGTAGACGAGCAAATTGACGCAACCCAATGCGGTGGCAAAGAAGATTGCCATGGCGCAGAAGGTCGTTGCATGACGCATGACTTATGGGCTTCACTTAATTATAAAATACTGGACTATTTATCAGGCGTCACACTGGCGGACATGGTCGACATGCAGAGAGATAAAGACTCTGGAAAGATTGTGTTTGCGCCACGTAAAACTTGTACTTCTGAGGCAGCAAGAGCCTAATGAATACAGTTTATTTTGATCATAACAGTACCACAGCGCTGAGAAAAGAAGTGCTGGAGACTATGTTGCCTTTTATGATCTCACAACACGGCAACCCAACCAGCAGACATGTATTTGGTCGCAATGCACATGAGGCAGTGGAAAACGCAAGAGCACAAGTCGCAAATGCAGTCGGCGCGCAGGCGAACCAAATAGTGTTTACTGCAAGCGGGACCGAAGCCAATAATTTTGCTGTGAATGGTATTACTAGCAACTTGGCACATGGCCAGATTTTAACGAGCGCAATTGAGCATCCGTGTGTAACCCGCCCTGCGCAGGCTATGCAATCGCGCGGATGGCGTGCTCACAGTATACATGTAGACACTTATTGTAAACTCGACATACACCACTTGCATAATATGCTAGCTGCCCCCACTAATCTGGTATCTGTAATGTTGGCGAACAACGAAACTGGTGTGCTGCAGGATATCGGGCAAATCGCTGAATTGACACGCGAACACAAAGCTTATATGCATACTGATGCAGTGCAAGCTTTAGGTAAAATTCCAGTCGATTTTGCGGATTTGGGCGTACATGCGATGACAATTTCCAGCCATAAAATTGGTGGGCCTTTAGGCGTAGGTGCTTTAGTGCTGGATAAACGCGTAGACATTTACCCATTGCTACATGGTGGTGGCCAAGAAAAAGGGTTGCGAAGCGGAACGGAAAACGTACCGGCAATCGTTGGGTTTGGCGCAGCTTGCGAACTAGCAATAAAAGATTTGAGCCATTTCTCCAAACAAACAGAATCATTACGTAAACGTTTGGAAACTGGCCTACAAGAAATGAATGCAAGTATTTTTGGTAAAAATGCTAACCGTTTACCAAATACAAGTTTCTTCGCTTTCGATAATATCGAGGGAGAAACATTGGTAACAGCGCTTGATAAAGCAGGTTTTGCAGTTGCCAGCGGCTCAGCGTGTTCTAGCAACAGCACCGAGCCAAGTCATGTGTTATTAGCAATGGGGGTTGACTCAGACATGGCACGCGGAGCAGTAAGAGTTAGCTTTAATGCAGAAAACACATTGGCACAGGTCGACGCATTTTTAAAAACTTTGAAACAGGAAGTGAATCGCTTAAAACAAATGACCGCAATTGCGGCTTAATTTAGAGAGACTTTGATTAAAGCATGACAACAGAACGTAAACCAATTTATTTAGACTACTCAGCAACAACACCTGTGGATCCACGTGTGGCTGCAAAAATGATTCCCTATTTGACAGAGGAATATGGTAATCCTGCGTCACGCAGCCACCCTTATGGCTGGACAGCTGAAAAAGCTGTAGAAAATGCACGTGAAGAAGTCGCTCGACTAGTGAATGCCGACCCCCGCGAAATCGTATGGACATCCGGTGCAACTGAATCAAATAATTTAGCCATAAAAGGTGCTGCAAATTTTTATGCTGCAACCAAAGGCAAGCACATTATTACTGTAGCTACCGAGCATAAAGCAGTAATAGATCCGGTGCGCGAGCTAGAACGTCAGGGTTTTGAGGCGACATTTTTGGAACCGGATGCTGAAGGTTTGGTGAGTTTGGAAAAATTCAAAGCTGCAATCCGTCCCGATACCGTATTAGCTAGTGTGATGTTTGTAAATAATGAAATTGGCGTGATTCAGGATATCGTCGGCATCGGCAAAATTTGCCGAGAAAACAATGTGATTTTTCATGTAGATGCGGCACAAGCAACCGGAAAAGTGAAAATTGATTTGGAAAATCTTCCTGTCGATTTAATGAGCTTTTCTGCTCACAAAACTTATGGTCCTAAAGGTATTGGTGCTTTGTATGTGCGTCGCAAACCACGTATCCGCATTGAAGCACAAATGCATGGAGGTGGCCATGAGCGGGGTATGCGCTCCGGAACTCTTGCCACACATCAAATTGTCGGTATGGGTGAGGCATTTCGCATCGCAAGAGAAGAGATGGCGACCGAGAACGAGCGTATTCGCATGTTGCGCGATAAACTTTTGCATGGGTTACAAACCATTGAAGAAACCTATGTGAACGGTGATTTAACGCATCGCGTGCCGCATAATTTGAATATGAGTTTCAACTATGTAGAAGGTGAATCGCTCATCATGGCAGTAAAAGGTATTGCAGTATCATCAGGTTCGGCATGTACATCAGCGAGCTTAGAACCAAGCTATGTATTACGCGCTTTGGGACGCAGCGACGAATTGGCGCACAGCTCAATCCGCTTCTCGATTGGCCGCTTTACTACGGAAGCAGACGTAGATTATACGATTGCCCTACTTAAAGAAAAGATTGGTAAGTTGCGTGAATTGTCTCCCCTTTGGGAAATGTTTAAAGATGGAATCGATATTAGTAAAGTTGAGTGGGCTGCCCACTAAAGGAGTACGAAATGGCATATTCAGATAAAGTTCTAGACCACTATGAAAACCCGCGTAATGTGGGTAGTTTGGATAAAAACGATCCAAATGTTGGTACCGGTATGGTTGGCGCACCTGCTTGCGGTGACGTGATGAAGCTCATGATTAAGGTCAGTGATGATGGCATTATTGAAGATGCAAAGTTCAAAACCTATGGTTGTGGCTCTGCGATTGCCTCAAGCTCTCTCGTCACTGAATGGCTAAAAGGCAAAACAGTAGATGAAGCTTATGCAATTAAAAACTCTGCTATTGCGGAAGAACTGGCTTTGCCGCCTGTGAAGATTCATTGCTCTGTTTTGGCAGAGGATGCAATAAAGGCAGCTGTGGCAGATATCAGAGCTAAGCAGTCAGCAGCAAAAGAGGTTTCTGCATAAATGGCGATTAGTTTAACTCCTGCTGCTGCGAGTCGTGTGGAAAAATTCCTTGCCAATCGTGGCAAAGGGATAGGTTTGCGTCTCGGTGTAAAAACTACAGGCTGTTCGGGCATGGCATATACACTTGAATTTGTGGACGACATGCAACCTGAAGACTTGGCATTCGACAGTCATGGTGTGAAAGTGATTGTTGACCCTAAGAGCCTTGTATATATTGATGGAACAGAACTCGATTTCACCAAGGAAGGGTTGAACGAAGGCTTCAAATTCAATAACCCCAATGTAAAAGATGAGTGCGGCTGCGGTGAAAGTTTTACTGTGTGAATGAAAACTATTTTGCCTTGTTTGGGTTAGATCCCGCATTCAATATTGATTTAACGACATTAGAAGACCGTTTCCGAAAAATACAGTCTGAATCGCATCCTGACCGTTTTGTTTCTGGCACTAACGCCGAAAAACTGCAATCCATGCAAACTGCAACCACTGCAAACGAGGCCTATGCTACGTTAAAAAACCCCGCCCAGCGCGCTGCCTATTTGTTAGGCCTACAAGGCATTAATGCGCTCGCTGAAACCAATACCACGATGCCAGCCAGTTTTTTAATGCAACAAATGGAATGGCGCGAAGCGCTCGAAGATGCCAAGCACGCAAGAAATACTGATATGTTAGAAAAACTATTGATCGAAATGCGCTTGGAGACTAAATCCTTACAATCTGATTTGGCTCACCTTTTCGATAAAAAGAAAGATTTAGCTACTGCATCTGAAGCTACTCGTAAGCTGATTTTTATAGATAAAGTAATTACAGACATTAATAAAGCAATCGAAATCTTAGAAACCTGATGGCACTCCTACAAATTTCAGAACCAGGCCAATCTGCTGCACCGCATCAGCATAGATTGGCTGTGGGTATAGATCTTGGTACAACCAACTCATTAGTAGCGACTGTACGTAGCGGTGTAAGTAGCGTGTTGTTAGATGCGCATGGACATGCACTATTGCCTTCCGTGGTGCGCTATTTACCGAATGGTAATATCGACGTGGGTTATGACGCACAGTCGGCTCAGAGCATCGATCCGCAAAACACTATTGTTTCCGTCAAGCGCTTTATGGGACGCGGCTTGAAGGATATAGAGGTTTCTAATCAACCGTATCACTTTGCTGAACGTGCTGATCAAACACAAGCCAACATGTTGCAAATCGAAACCCGTGCGGGTATCAAAAGCCCTGTAGAAATCTCAGCTGAAATATTAAAAACCCTTAAGATCCGCGCAGAAAATACACTAGGTGGCGAATTGGTCGGCGCAGTGATTACAGTGCCAGCCTATTTTGACGAAGCACAGCGCCAAGCCACCAAGGATGCTGCGCGCATTGCTGGCATAAACGTGTTGCGCTTACTGAACGAACCAACTGCAGCTGCAGTGGCTTATGGTTTGGATAACGCCTCTGAGGGAATTTATGTCATCTATGATTTAGGTGGTGGCACATTTGATGTTTCTATACTCAAGCTCAGCAAAGGCGTGTTTGAAGTATTGGCAACCAATGGCGACTCTGCGCTCGGCGGCGATGATTTTGATCGTCGTATCTTTTGCTGGGTACTTGAGCAATGCAAATGTAAGCCAGTGAACGCTCAAGATACGCGCACCTTACTTACCAAAGCGCGCGAAGCGAAAGAATGGCTCACAGATCACGCCAATGCTCAAATCACTAGTATATTAAGCACGGATGAAGTGGTTAATCTATCCCTATCAACCCAGCAATTTAACGAACTCACCCAAAATTTAGTCGCAAAAACGCTCATCCCGATTAAAAAAGCTTTGCGCGATGCACAATTATGTATCGATGACATCAATGGGGTAGTGATGGTAGGTGGCGCGACGCGTATGCCACAAATTCGCTTGGCAGTAACTGATTTCTTCAAGCAAGCACCACTCACTAATTTAGACCCTGATAAAGTCGTTGCACTCGGCGCGGCGATTCAAGCCAATACTTTGGCAGGCAACAAGAGTGATAAAGATTTATTGTTGCTGGATGTGATACCACTATCTCTCGGGCTTGAGACGATGGGGGGGTTAGTAGAAAAAATCATTCCACGCAACTCAACGTTACCAATTGCTCGTGCGCAGGAATTTACCACCTTTAAAGACGGTCAAACCGCCATGAGTATTCATGTATTGCAAGGCGAGCGTGAGCTCGTCACCGATTGCCGCTCGCTAGCGCAATTCGAGTTGCGTGGCATACCCCCGATGGTGGCTGGGGCGGCACGTATACGTGTCACATTTACTGTAGATGCAGACGGTCTGCTTAGTGTTTCCGCACGAGAAACTACCAGTAATATTGAAACAAATATCGTTGTTAAGCCATCCTACGGCTTAAGTGAAGAAGAAATTCTGGATATGCTTAAAAACAGTTTTAACGCAGCAGAAACAGATAAGAAAGCACGCGCATTAGCTGAAGCAAAGTTGGAAGCCCAAAGTTTATTACTGGCAATAGATGCTGCGCTAGGAAAGGACAGCAATTTGTTAAATCAAAAAGAAATGCAAACAATCGCAGCACAAATGAATGCCCTGCGAAGCTTATTGGATAAGGACTCTGAGGCTGCTGTCGAGGTTATTCACTCTGCGACAGAGCAACTCAATATAGCAACTGAATCCTTTGCAGCCAAACGCATGGATGCAAGCGTGAGCCATGCCTTAGCCGGAAAAAATATTGACGCAGTAAACCTATAGTAACTTTTAGATAAATAATTTTTAAATTTAAACCTATGCCACAAATTATTGTACTGCCTCATGTTGAATTATGCCCGGATGGCACAGCATTTGAAGCCAAACAAGGCGAATCGATTTGCCAAAATCTTTTGGATAACGAGATTGATATTGATCATGCATGCGATCAGGTGTGCGCTTGCACCACATGCCATGTGATTGTACGTGAAGGTTATAAAAGCTTAAACCCTACGGAAGACAATGAGGAGGATCTACTTGATAAAGCATGGGGTCTGGAGCCACTATCGCGACTGTCATGCCAAGCTATTGTTAGCACGACAGATTTAGTGATCGAAATACCTAAATACAGCATTAATATGGCCAAAGAGGGCAAGCGCTAGAACAAACTTTACAAGCCCGTAGTTAGAGTAAAAGCGAATCATGCAAGAAATTTACTTGACCAGTAGATATATTGTAAACGCCGCCAATCAAGCCAATCTTCTTTTCGTTAAGCAAATCTTCAATAATATCGCTACTATGCATAATCTGCTTGATTTGTACTCTAACGTTAAGTTCACATACTTTTGCCACAAAATCCTCGTTGTTAGAGTCTCGGTTACTAGCCACTGTTTTTTCTTGACGCACTGCTGGCCGAATGTGATTGATAATCTCACCAATATGACCTTCTCTAAAATTATCGCACGCCGCCTTTACTGCACCGCAGCTAGTATGGCCGAGCACCACAATTAACTTTGAACCTAGATATTTGCTCGCAAACTCCAAACTGCCTATACCTTTGTCTGAAGCAATATTACCTGCCAGTCGTACACTAAATACATCACCCAAGGCTTGGTCAAATAGCATTTCTACCGGTGCCCGAGAATCGCTACAGCTTAAGAAAGAGGTAAATGGATGTTGCTTATCTTTAGTTAAATGAATTAAAGACCCAAAATCTTTTTTTGAGATTTGATTATTTACAAAACGCTGATTACCTTCAATTAAAATATCCAACGCTTCTTGCGGGCTCATTTTATCGCGGTCTAAAAGTGGATGTTTATACATTGCTGCCTTTCTTCTAACTTGGGTAAATTATACCTTAAGACCGAATAAACACTGTAATTCTCAAACATACAAAAGCCCGCCAGAGCGGGCTTCTTAAAATCAAATTAAATTAATCTAGAACATCCATTGCGCACGAGCAATCAAAGCTTTTTCTGAGTCCTCGCGTTTATTGTTTATGATAATACCGCCAGTTGCACCGCCAATTGCTTCATCGAAGTTGGTATCAACATAATTCAGCATAAAACGCATATTAGAGTTTGGTAAGAATTTTACACCAGCCACCCATGCACTCGCCTCTGCAAAGCCTGCAGCTTTAGTTGTAATCGCTGCATCCACGCTACCTTGAGCAATACCCACAGTATCATAATCTGAAGCATCGAATTTACTATAGCGCACACCTATTTCCCAAGCACCGCCAGTGAAATTGGATGGATCGAAATCTTTTGCCGGCTTAATACCACCAAATGCACCACCCTTGTAGCTATCAGCATATTTTTCACCGGTGATTGTCCATAAAGCTTCTGCATACCAAGTATCAGTATCTAAATCATAGTTACGTGTAGCGGTTTCAAAATCATTGTTTTGTTGCATCCACTCGCCCTGCACTTTAAATTGATTGTAAGCAATTGCCCCTTCTAAGCCTAAACGCGTACGATCAACTGATTTAGAGGCTCCGACCGCAGGATTAGTAAGTGTTGGAGCTCTAAAGAAAGTCGCCCCGCGCGCCTCAGAACGTCCGCTAGGGCTTACTTGACCTTGGAATTGATCACCAGTCGAGAATGAGATACCTGCGTGGGTCACCATGTCTTTATTACCCATGATTTCAGCGAAGTTCGCAGTTAAACGACCAACTACATCCTTACCATCTTCACGTATATCGCCCTCTGCACTCTTAGCAGTACCACCACTGATCGTACCGCCATTTGATGCTGCCAACGCATAGGTTATACCAGTAAACGGCGTACCATGAACCATCACGCCCAGCTCTTTGGTGGGAGATATCTGGTTAACGTAAGAACGTTCCATGAAGTCGATATTGTTTGAACTAGTTAACTCTTCCAAGTTCATCGGCATTTTGAATTGACCGAAACGGAATTGCACGGGTTTCCACCAAGCAACATTTAAATAAGCTACGTCCCAAGTGGTGCTTGTCACCGAGCTGTTAGAGCCGCTGGCAATATCCGCGTTTAATTCTGCCTCGTAAAATTCCTTATACTTAGCCTTAAAACCAATACGCGCACGGCGAATATCAAACGTATCTGCACCGGTTGAAGTGGTATTTGGAATTGCATTACCAGCGGCTATCGCCGGATTATTTTCATCTTCATCGTAATCAAAGGCACGGGAATCAGCATGTACACGACCAGTGAGTTGTAAACTAAAATTACCATCGCCACTCTCAAAAATCAGTCCATCTTTTTGTTTGGCAGAAACTGCTTTTTTCTTATTGTCATTTTCTATCTCACGGCCACGGCTTAAAAGCGCGCCTTCCTCTTCCGTTAAAATGCCTTTAGCAATCAAGGCATTCAATAAGTCATCGGTCGTGTCTGCCATCGCGTTAGCACCAAAACCAAAAAGCAGTGCACCAGCAGTAGCTATAGTCATGCTACGTAGTTTAAAATTCATCAAAATTGCTCCCCGTTAAGTTTCTTAAAATTACAACGGGTGAATTTTGATGATTAAATATGACGGTTTGATGACATGAACAGAAAAAACATTAGTCTGTTGCAAAAAAGAAACACATTGATTATATATAAATATTAAATATAATCAATGTGTTAGGTGTTATTGCTAGATGACAGAATTATTTCAAAATTATTTATTTTCGTAACTTTTAATTACTCAGGACGCATGTGGGGGAACAAGATTACATCGCGAATACTTGGACTATCGGTCAATAACATCACTAAACGATCAATGCCAATACCGCAGCCACCTGTTGGTGGCATACCATATTCCAATGCTCGAATAAAGTCCGCGTCATAGAACATTGCCTCACCATCGCCGGCCTCTTTTGCTTTAACTTGAGCTTGAAAACGAGCCGCCTGGTCCTCTGCATCGTTTAACTCACTAAAGCCGTTGGCAATTTCTCTTCCTGCAACAAACAGTTCAAAACGTTCGGTAATTTCCGCATTTTTATCTGAAGCACGCGCCAGCGGAGAAACCTCTACCGGATAATCGATAATATAAGTCGGGTTCCACAATTGCGCTTCTGCTGTTACTTCAAACAAAGCTAATTGCAATGCCCCAAGCCCAGCGTGTTCAAATGGTTTCTCACCATATTTCAGAATTTCCCCGCGCAAGTAGTTAATATCGTTCAACTGAGCTAATGTATATTGTGAGGCATATTTTTGAATGGCGCCAACGATAGTCAGACGCTCAAAAGGCTTGCTAAAATCAATCTCACGTCCTTGATATTGCACCACCGCTTTACCGCATGCAGCAAGCGCAGCAGCACGAAGACAGCGCTCGGTAAAATTCATTAGCCATAAATAATCGGTGTAAGCGGCGTAAAATTCCATCATGGTAAATTCTGGATTATGACGTACGCTCAGACCTTCGTTTCTAAAGTTGCGGTTTACCTCGAACACACGCTCAAAACCACCAACTATCAGACGCTTTAGATAAAGCTCAGGTGCAATACGCATATACATCTGCATATCAAGTGCATTGTGATGCGTAATAAATGGCTTGGCAGAAGCGCCACCGGGGATGGGATGAAGCATGGGCGTTTCAACTTCTAAGAATTGATTCTCTAGCATGAAGCTGCGGATAGCCGAGACTACCTTACTGCGTGCGATGAATGTCGCTCGTGTTTCTTCTGAAACAATCAAGTCTACATAGCGTTGACGATACTTTGTTTCCTGATCTGCCAAACCATGAAACTTTTCTGGTAGTGGTCGCAGAGATTTCGTCAATAGACGCAGTTCACTGACCTTCACAGAAAGTTCACCTGTTTTGGTTTTAAACAGTACACCACTTGCAGCGATGATGTCGCCCAAATCCCAATGTTTAAAAGCCTCGTAGACCTCATCATTATTATCTTGTGTAATATTGTCCTTTGAAATAAATAACTGTATACGCCCAGAGCTATCCTGCACGGTAGCAAAGCTCGCTTTGCCCATTACACGTTTAAGCATCATGCGCCCAGCAATACTGACTCGCACGGATTTTGGATCCAAGACATCGTTTTCAAAACCACCGAACTCCGCATGTAATGCCGCTGCTTGATGCTCTGGTTTAAAATCATTTGGGAAAGCCACGCCCTGTGCTCTAATCGCTTTTAATTTTTCACGACGTTCAGCGATTACGTGGTTCTCATCAATTTGCAGTGTTTCATCTGTCATATGTTGCTTAAACCTAATTTAATTGCGCTAAAACGCGTATTTTATCACTTTCCGAAGAGTTTTATTTACGTGTGTTTTTGGCTTCTATTCCATGCATTAAAACTTTATTGCTTACGTTATCCTGTCACCATTCTAGGAGAACTCCCGAATGACTTCTGTAAATGACGACGTATTGTCATGGATTGAACGTTTAAGTAAAACACCTATTCCCGTGCTCAAACACACAGCTCGTGAACTTGCACGTTTGAAAGAAGATGAAAGTAAGCTGAGTGCTCGCTCTATTACATCGATTGTGCTCAATGATCCTTTTATGGTGTGCAAAGTCATTAGTTATGCACAAAGTCATCAAGGTAAGAATCAACTGCAAGACTTAATTCAAGTCGAACAAGCTATCTTGATGATGGGAACAGATGCGTTTTATCGCAATTTACCTGCGAATCCTTTGGTGGAAGATCAATTAAAAGCTGATATTCCTGCACTCACACACCTGCTCCGACTAATCAAAAGAGCGCACCGTGCGGCTTATTTTGCTTCGGATTGGGCTGCGATGCACAAAGATTTTCATTCTGAAGAAGTACGCATTGCAGCGTTGTTATATGACTTAGCTGAAATGTTAATGTGGTGTTTTGCACCAGATAAAATGAATCACATTTTTGCTATGCAGAAAGCAGATGCCACGCTACGGAGCAAGCTATTACAAGAAGAAATATTAGGCTTTAAATTAATTGACCTGCAAAAAGAATTGATACAGGTTTTTCAGTTGCCACCCCTACTTTCTCAACTCATGGACGATGAGGGGGCAAATGAGCATCGAGCAAAAAACGTGGTGCTAGCAATAAATCTTGCACGCCATTCTGCCTATGGCTGGGATAATGCTGCATTACCAGATGATTATAAAGAAATTGCAGAGTTTTTGCGGATTGATGTAGAAAGAGTAAAGTTTCTAATTG
>Ga0315912_10003859_pt1 | contig 14582 bp, 8 predicted proteins | sample VfabasoilMG_FD_204469 | JGI IMG/M metagenome (GOLD analysis project Ga0315912, IMG submission 204469) | Garden soil microbial communities collected in Santa Monica, California, United States - V. faba soil | ecosystem: Environmental > Terrestrial > Soil > Garden | place: USA: California... | reverse complement strand
GCTGGCCGGCTTCGTGCTGCTGCTCGTCGTCGGCGCGCCAGCCGTGATCGCGACCTGGAAGATCCGCGAGATCGCGCACGGCTTCGAGTCGCTGCCCTGGTTCTTCTGGATCGTCGGCGGGCCGATGCTCCTGATGGGCCTCCTGCTCTGGCTGCTCCTGCTCCAGACCGCCAGCCACGCCGCGCAGGCGGGCCTGCTCGCGACCAACTGGGTGCTGCGCGTCTCGGCCTCGGGCATCGCCGTGCAGCTGCGCTCGTTCCGCAACGCGCACTTCCCGAAGGCCGCCGCGAGCGTGCTCTGGCTCGAGACGCGCGAGGTCGCGCGCGCGCGGCGCGTGACCGAGACCGGCTGGATCGCCAACTCGAAGGGCAAGCAACTCGTGCGCAGCTCCTGGCTCGAGCTCGAGCTCCGCGGCGTGGACACCGGGCCGCTCGAGAAGCGCCTCGCCGAGGAGCGCGCCGAGCAGGGCCCGCAGATCCGCGTGCTGGGAATCCAGACGCGCTCGCGCTTCAACGACTCGCCGGCCTTCCTCGTGCGCCCGGGCGTGCTGCGCGTCGCCTGGCTCGGGAACGGCATGCTCGACGCGCTGCGCGAAGTGGTCGAGATCGCGCCCGAGGTGAAGATCGACCTCGACCGCGAACTGGGCACGGAACTCCTGCCGCGCGTGCGCGCCTACTGCGACCGCGGCTGGCGGATGGCTGCGCACCAGCTCGTGCAGCGCGAGCGCGGGATGAGCTGGATCGAGGCGAGGAAGTTCGTCGAGAGCCTCGAGAAGCGCGCGGCCTGAGCGCTAGTTCTTCGGCGCCGGCGCGTGCTCGATCCCCCATCCGGGCATCTTCTTGTCGCCCTTCAGGTACGTCTCGAACCACTGCATCATCCGCTGGCTGTAGTCGAGCCGCGCGCAGGCCTTGCGGTTGCCGTGGCCCTCGCCCGGATAGAGCACGAGGCGCACCGGCGACTGGTTGCGCACCTTCAGCTGCCGGTAGAGCTCGCGCGACTGGCCCGGATTGACGCGCGGGTCGTCCTTGCCGTGCAGGATCAGGAGCGGCGTCTTGCACTTCTCGGCCCAGTAGATCGGGCTGCGCTCGAGGAAGAACTTCCAGTCGTCCCAGACGCGGTGCAGAGCGTGCACGTAGAACTCCTCGTTCGGGATGTCGGTCGTGCCGACCTTCGAGATCTTGTCGCTGATCCCGACGAACATCACGCCCGCGGCGAAGCGCTCGGAGTAGCGCGTCGAGCACCAGGCGGTCGCATAGCCCCCGTAGGAGCCGCCGGTGATGCCGACCTTGTCCTTGTCGACCAGTCCGGTCGCGACCAGCGCATCGACCGCGTCGACGAGGTCGTCGAACTCCTTGCCGGCCGCATCGCCCTGCGAGAGCTTCGCGAACTTCACTCCCCTGCCGGTCGAGCCGCGGTAGTTGGGGTAGAAGACCGCCATGCCCTGGGCCGCCGCCATCTGGCCGGGCTTCGAGTAGTTCGTCTGCCAGCCGTTGACCTCGTGCGACTCGGGACCGCCGTGCACGCTCAGGATCAGCGGGTAGCTCTTGCCCTGCTCCTCGCGCAGCGGGTGCACGAGCAGGCCCTCGAGCTCGAGCCCGTCGCGCGCCTTGTACTTCCAGATCTCCTGCCTGGCGAGCTCGACGCCCTTGAGCCAGGGGTTCGAGTCGCTCACGCGCGTCAGCGCCGCATCGCCGTGGCTCATGCGGAAGACCTCGGGCGGATGCGCGGGCGTGCTGCCGACGAAGACCGCGTGCTGGCCGTCGCGCGAAGCGGACATCGCCGTCAGCACCGGCTCGCCGAGGGCGACGATCACCTTGCGCGCGCCGTTCTGCTGGACTTCGCCGTCGTGCAGCACTTCCAGGCGCACGAAGCTCGACTGCGTGCCCTGGTCGATGCAGCACAGGATCGATTCCTTGGAGCCCTGCCAGTCGAAGGCCTCGACATCGCCCTCGAATCCGGGCAGCAGCTCGACCGGCGCGCCTCCGGCCGAGGAGGCGATGCACAAGCGACCCGCGAAGGGATCGTGGATGTCCGCGCCCGAGAGCATGGCGATCCAGCTCCCGTCCGGGCTCCAACCGTAGCGCCCGAGCTTGCCCGGGTTGTCGATCTTCGCCAGCACCTTGCCGCTCGCGCTGTCGACGACGTGGATGCGCTGGCTCATGTACTCGTCGTCGGTGAGCGGCGTCGGCGCGAGCCCGACCGCGAGGCGCTCGTCGAGCGGGTTCCAGCGCACGGAGAAGGCCGAGCCCGGCAGCGAGAGCGCCTTCGCGCTGGCCTCGTCGAAGAGCGTCGCGATCCAGACCTGGCTGGGGCGCCAGTCCTCCTCGTAGATCTCCTCCTTGAAGCCCTTGTCCTGCTCCTTCTTGCGCGCCGCGGGCACGGGGCCGGCGCCGAGCAGCGCGACACGCTTGCCGTCGGGCGCGAGCGAGTAGCTGCTGATGCCGCCCTCGAGGCGCGCGGCACGGCGCGCCTCGCCGCCGTCCTTCGGCAGGAGGTAGAGCGAGTTCGCCTTGTCGTCGCCGCGCTTGGCGAGGAACGCGAGCGCGCGGCCGTCGGGCGTCCACTCGAGCGCGCTGAACTCGCCCTTGGGCCCGATGAAGCGCCGCGGCGCGGCGCCTGCGAAGTCCTGCAGCCAGAGCTCGCTCCACGCGCCGCCGTCCTCCTCCACGCCGGGCTCGCGCGGGACGCTCGCGATCCACGCGATCGTCTTCGAGTCGGGCGAGAGCAGCGCGCTCGAGACCGAGCGCAGGCGCGCGACGCTCTCCGGGGTCAGGACGTCGGTCGCGGGAAGTAGCAGCGGGAGCAGCAGCAGGAGGGTGGGCATCGTGGGTCCTCAGGGGTGCGCGATATGGTATCTCCCCGCGCATGCCGTCCGCCCGAACCCTGCTCCTGGCGCTGGCGATCTGCCTCGCCGGCCTGCTCGCCTACCTGCCCTCGCTGCCGGGCGAGTTCATCTGGGACGACGACGCGCACGTGACGCACAACTCGCTGCTGCGCGAACCCGACGCGCTGGGGCGGATCTGGGTCCCGCAGTTCGAGCCGACCTACAAGCCCAACACCCCGCACTACTACCCGCTGTCCTTCAGCGCGTTGTGGCTCGAGTTCCAGGCCTTCGGGCTCGACCCGCTCGGCTACCACCTGGTCAACCTCGCGCTGCACCTCGCCAACGCGCTGCTCGTGTGGGCGGTCTTCGCGCGATTGAGGATGCGCGGCGCGTGGATCGTCGGCGCGCTGTTCGCCCTGCACCCGATGCACGTCGAGACGACGGCCTGGGCGATGGAGATGAAGAACCTGCTCTCTGGCACGTTCTACCTGCTCGCGGCACTGGCGTACCTGCGCTTCGACGAGGGCCGGGGCGCCTGGGGCCTGTGCGCGGGCCTCTTTCTGTGCGCCCTGCTGGCGAAGTCGATCACCTGCACGCTGCCGGCGGCGCTGGTGCTGGCGCTCGCATTCCGGGACGGACGCCTCGACTGGCGCAAGCTGAAACCACTCGTGCCACTCTTCGTGCTTGGGATTGGCCTGGCGCTGAACACCGCCTGGCTCGAGCACAACTTCATCGGTGCGCAAGGCGAGCAGTTCGTCTACTCGCCCGCCGAGCGCGTGCTGATCGCCGCGCGCGTGCTGCTCTTCTATCCGTTCAAGCTGCTCCTGCCCTGGCCGAACCTGTTCGTCTATCCGCGCTGGGCGATCGATCCGAGTTCCCCCATCGCGTGGTGGCCGGTGCTCGCGCTGCTCGCGCTCGCCGGCGGCGCGCTGTTCGCCTGGCGCAAGGGTTGGCGCGGGCCCGTGCTCGCGTTGGGGTTCTACGCGGTCTCGATCCTGCCGGCCTCGGGCATCGTCACGTACTACCCGATGCTGTTCTCGTTCGTGGCGGATCACTTCTGCTATCTGCCGAGCCTGGGCGTACTGGCGCTGGTCGCCGCGAGGCTGCGCACGCCGGTCGCGATCGCGGTGCTGGCCGCGCTGGGCGGCCTGACCGCGCTGCAGAGCAGTCACTACGCCAGCGCCGAGGCGCTCTACCGGCACACCCTCGCGCACAATCCCGAGGCGTGGCTGGCGCGCACGCAGCTCGCGCAGGTGCTGCTCCCCGACGGCCAGCCCTGGAAGCTGCGCGCCGCGCAGGCCCCCGACCCGGCGAAACTGCGCGAGGCGGAGGAGCTGCTGCGCAGCTCGTTGTTGCTCAAGGAGGACGACGAGATCACGCACTACAACCTGGCGCTCTGCCTGCAGTACCAGGGCCGGCTCGAGGAGGCGCGGCCGCACGCCGTGCGCGCCGCGGAGCTCGTCCCGGAGCACCACCCGGCGCAGAAACACGAGATCGAAAGCGTCGCGGCACTGATCACCTACCGCTGCGGCGACAAGCCCGGCGCGGAGACGCTCGCGCGCCGCGTGCTGGCGGCGGATCCCGGGAACTACCGGGCGCTGCGCGTCCTCGGCGACTGCCTGCTCGACCGCAGCGAGCTCACGGAAGCGCGGGCCGTGCTCGTGCGCGCGCTGCGGGCTGCGCCGAACGCCGCGGCGCGCCAGTCGACGGTCCAGGAGCTCCCGCGCACGTTCGTACGCACGAGTGCGGCCGAGGCGCTGAAGATCCTCGACGAGCTCGCCCGCGAGCTGGGCGGATTGCCGCCCGAGCTCGCGCGGCTGCGCCAGGCCGCGCGCGGCCAGTAGTCAGGGCCGTGGTCCTGGCAGTAGACTGCCCTTCGAGCACACGATGACACAAGAGACCCTCGCCCGAGCTTCGACCTCCGTCCTGACGCGCATCCTCGAGCGCGCGCACGCGCAGACGATGGCGATGATCCACATCGCCAATCACCGGCCCGACAAGCGCCGCGGCGACCCCAAGGTCGGCGGCCACCCGGCCTCCTGCGCCTCCTCGATGCACATCCTGGGCGCGCTGCACCTCGTCGCGCGCGAGCCGCAGGATTTCGTGTGCTGCAAGCCGCACGCCTCGCCGGTCGACCACACGCTGCACAACCTGCTGCAGCTCTTCCGCCGCGAGTCGGACGGGCACTGGTTCACGCCCGAGGAGGGCGCGGCGTTGATGCGCAACCTGCGCAAGTTCCCCGAGCCGCTCGAGGAGCCGGTCTTCCAGAGCTACCACGCGCGCAGCGACCCCGACTCGTTCCACTTCCTGCCCTCGGGCTCGGTCGGCATCCCGCCCGTCGCGGCGGTCTACCTCGCGCTGGCGCAGCGCTACGCCCGGGACCACTCCTGGAAGACGCCGGCGGACGCGCACTTCTGGTGCCTGATGGGAGACAGCGAGTTCCGCGAGGGCTCCTTGCTCGAGTGCCTGCCCGACGTCGCCGAGCGCGCGCTCTCCGAGGTGACCTGGATCATCGACTACAACCGCCAGAACCTCGACGGCACGCGCATCCCCAACGAGCGCGGGCTGCACGGCCAGGATTGCGACCGCATCGAGAAGACCGCGCTGGCGAACGGCTGGCGGGTGATCCAGCTGCGCCACGGCGAGTTCCGCGAGCAGCTCTTCGAGCGCCCGGGCGGCGCGGGCCTGAAGAAGCTCTTCGAGGGCGCGCTCTCCGACTACGAATACCAGATGCTGCTGCTCTCGGGCGATGCGAAGGAGATGCGCCGCTTCGCCCACGAGAAGCTGCCCGAGGCCTCGAAGCTCCTGAAGGCGCTCTCCGACGCCGACGTAGTGCGCGCCTTCCACGACCTCGGCGGCCACTCGCTCGAAAAGCTCGCCCAGGCCTACCGGAGCGCGCGCAACGACCACGAGGCGCCCTATCTCGTGATCGCGCACACGCTCAAGGGCTGGGGCCTCGAGTGCGCGGCGCACCCCGCCAACCACTCGACGCTGCCGGGCGACAAGGAGATCGAGAAGCTGTTGAAGCAGCAGGGCCTGACGCTCGAGGCGCCGTTCGAGCTCTTCCCGGCGCGCAGCGAGGAGGGGCGCTACCTGGCGGCGCGGCGCGACAAGTTCCGCAAGAGCATCGAGAGCATGCTCAAGATGCGCGAGCAGAATCGCGCCGAGTTGCGGCGCCGCATCGCGGCCGACGGCGGCATCCCCGAGACGCTCGGGATCGACATGTCGCTCTTCCCGATGGCGCACACGCAGTGGATGTGGGGCCAGCTCGCGGCCAAGCTCGTGCGCATCGGCGTGCAGGACGAGGGCGGGCCGGAGACCGGCATCGGCTCCAAGGAGCTCGCGCCCGGCGAGCTGCGCTGGAAGACGGCGGCCGACATGGTGCTGACGCTCTCGCCGGACGTCGGCACGAGCACCAACATCTCGCCCGTGCTCGACCAGCGCGTCTACGGTCCGGACCACCAGGTGGAGCTCGAGCGCGAGCTCGAACTCGACTTCAAGCACCCCGACCTGATCGTGCGCGACGATCCCTGGACGCGTCACATCCGCTTCGAGATCGCCGAGGCCAACTGCATGAGCGCGGCCGGCGCGTTCGGGAAGATGGGGCACTACCTGGGCGTGCCGTTCTTCCCGATGATGACGGTCTACGACTTCTTCATCAAACGCGCGCTCGACCAGCTCTACTACAACCTCTACTGGGGCGGCGAATTCGTGCTGGTCGGAACGCCCAGCGGCACGACGCTCTCCTCGGAAGGCGCGCAGCACTCCTGGAAGTCCGACATCCAGATCCCGAACCTCGTGACCTGGGAGCCGGTCTTCGCGATCGAGTTCGACTGGATCCTCTCCGACGCGCTGCGGCGCCAGATGGAGGACGACAACGACCAGCGCCGCGGAGTCCTGATCCGCGGCGTGACGCGCGGCATCCGCCAGGCCTTCCTGATCGAGAACCTGCGCCGCCAGGCCGCGAGCAAGCAGGAGCTCCCCGGTCCGCTCAAGCCCGCCGCGGCCGGCGAGGAGTGGGGCCAGGCGACCGACGAGTCGAGCCTGCCCGCGCGCTCCGATGCCGAACTGCTCGAGCGCACGCGCGTGCAGTGCCTCAAGGGCGCCTACTACCTCGTCGACTGGCGCGGCTACAGCGGCTACGAGCCCGGCGACAACGTCGTGCAGCTCTTCGCCATGGGTTCGGTCGCGACCGAGGCGCTCGAAGCCGCGCAGAAGCTGCTCGAGCGCGGCATCTTCGCCAACGTGATCGTCGTCAGCTCGCCAGAGCTCCTGCTCGGCATCCTGGGCGAGCAGGACGGCTACGCACACCTCTGCGAAGGGCTCGGCGTCACGGGCGATCTGCACGCGATCGCGGGCGCCGGCGCCAGCGAAGCGGGACTGCTTTCGCTCGCCGGCCGGCGCGTGCCGGTCGTCGCGGTCTGCGACGGCGAGGCCGGCCTGCTCGACAACATCGGCTCGATCGTGGGCGTCAAGCAGCAGACGCTCGCGGTGCGCAAGTTCTCGAAGTGCGGCCGGCCCGACGAGGTCTACCGCTACCAGCACCTCGATGCCGAGAGCATCGTCGAGGCCTGCGGCAAGGTGCTCTCCGAGACCGCGCTCGAGAATCTCGCCGTCTCTCCCGCCCTGCTCGAACGGCTCGCCGGCCGCGCCCCCGCGCCGCGCGACTGGCGCGCGCTCTGGCCCGAGGCCGGAGCGGGCGGCCACGCATGAGCCGCCAGCGCCCGCCCGACAACCCGCCGCCTTTCGAGCCCTACGAAGTGCTCGAGTCGAAGCAGATCTACTCCTCGCGCTGGTGCGGCCTGCGGCGCGACGTGCTCAAGCTCGACGACGGCTCGCCGCAGGAGTACCACGTCGTCGAGATCCCCGATGCGGTCGCCGTCGTGCCGCTCACGCAGGAGGGGCGCGTGGTGCTGATCGGCCAATACCGCCATCCACACGGCAAGACGCACTGGGAGATCCCCGCCGGCCGGCTGGTCGACGGCGAGTCACCGGAAGCCGGCGCGCGACGCGAGGTGCGCGAGGAGACGGGCTACGCGCCGGGAAAGCTCGAGAGCCTGCCGGGCTTCTACGCCGCCAACGGCATCACCTCGCACTGGGCGCATCTGTACGTCGCGCGCGACTGCGTGCGCGCCGGCGAGGCCGAGCCCGAACCCTGCGAGCGCATCGTCGTGCGCGTTTTCTCACGCGCCGAGGTCGAAGCGCTGCTCGACGCCGGCCGGATCGAGGACGGTTTCAGCGCATTGGCGCTGCTCTACTGGCTGCGGCGCGCGGGCTGACAATACGGTGCCAGCCTCGTATTCACCGGAATGCGCGGTACCCGGGCTGGCGGACGGGGTTGGTTTGCGACAACAATCCCTCTCAGGGAGACTGATCGCATGAGGGCTTCCCCTTCCGGCCTCCTCCTCGTCGCATCGATCGCAGCGCTGTTGCCGTCCTGCGCCTCATCGCAGGGGAGGACCCAGGTCTCGACGCCGGGTGCGCGCGATCGCGTCGCCGACCGACTAGCAAGGCTATTCCTGCCGCGGTTCGAGTCGCCGAAGAAGTCCGTGAACGAGTGGTTGGAGCAGCTCGACGGCGGCCGGGGGCAGGACGCGATTGATGCCCTCTGGTGCGTGTACTGGAGCGGGGACCGAAGCGAGCGCGTGATCCGTCGGCTGATGGCCCGCTGCGCTGAAGCAGACGCGGAGCTGAAGCGCGAGCTCGATGTCGTCCTCACGCAGTGGAACGTCCCGCACGAGGCGCCCCCTCCCTGTTGGCCAAGAGAATTGCCCGGCGGCAAGGTGACATCCAGCGAGTTGGACGAGATCATCGGCCGCATCTCAGGCATCGACGGGGCAACCGTCGCAGAGATAATGACCGACCGCCCGTGGGGTGGGAGTGGAGATGCTTCCCTTTACCTTGCCCCGGCGGGCGCGTTCTGCCCCGGGATCCGCCTCCTCGATCGTTCGAACGCGGAGACCGAGGCGGCGCTCGGTTCGGAAGACCGCGTCGTGCAGGCAGAAGCCGCCGCGACACTCGCATCCCGAGGAAAGGACATCCCGGGACTGCTCGGCGTCTTGCGCGCACGTGATGCTGCAGATCCAGCGTCGGTTGGAGATCCCTCCTACGGAGGTTCTTCCAGCTTCAGCATTGGCGGGGACGATCCCGGGCGGACCCCCAGCGAGTGGAACGAGGTGGAATACGGAGTCTGGAACCGTTGGACCCGCAAGGGGAGCGCCTCGTGGGTGTGGCCCGTGGAGCTGACGACTCGTGCTGCGATCTCTTGGATCTGCGCTTTCGCTGGAAGTGCGGCTGACGCGGGGACGAACGCGTCGAAGAGCCCCGGCACTATTCCTCACAGAACCAGGACCGATTCCCCGTATGTCGTCAAGTCGACGGTCACAGAACTTGATCCCCACACAATGAGCCTCGGTGAACGGGTCTCGCAACTAGTCGATCAGCTCGAGACGCGGCTGGCACTCAATCAGGATCCCGAGACTGTCTTGACAACCATTCTAGATCTCGTGGAGCCTTCGTATGCGGATAGCGGGGCGGGAGGCCCGGGCGACCAGTACTCCCAGTTCCTTTGGTGGCTCGCAGCCCACGCGTTCTCCGATCCGCGCGTCACGGACTGGTGCCTCGCGATCGCGACTTCGAACTTTCCGTTCAGCTCGCACCTCGAGCCTGCAATGGACTACTTGAGCCGCCAGAAGCTGGATCAGCGCGAGCAGGCGATTCTCTGCCGCTACAACGAGCGTGGCATCGGGAGGAGTTCCATGGGAGCAGCAAGATTCACACCGTCGGTATTTGCTCGACAGGGAGAATCAGCCATCGAGTTGGCAGGCTTCATCCGCTACCAGGCACAGCGGCGGCAGGATCTCGACCTGCTCGATGCTCTCCTAGCAATTGCCAAGGCGTCGTCGGCAGACCACGAGATGCTCCTCGCGGCGCTGCAACGCGGAGTCGCGGGTGAGCGCTTGCGCGCCCTGCGAATCGTGGACGAACGCAAGCTCGACACGCCTGACCTGCGTACGGCCGCTCGCGAGGCGCAGACGGACTTGGACTTGCCTGTGCGCGTCGCTGCCGCGGCGTTGGTCAAGTCGCGCTCCTGGTGAGTACTCGTCAGCTCTCGCGGCCCACTCGGGTCAGCACGTCGAGCGCGTCGTTGTGCGAGTGCGTGAAGCCGCGCGCGCGCTCCTCCGCTACCGTCGCGGCTGAGCGGAAGGCGATCACGTAGCCGCGCCGCCAGCCGTTCGTGCCGTTGCCGCCCGAGCCGTGCACCGTGCGCTCGTGGTGCACGGTCGCGTCTCCGCGCTGCAAGAGCGCCGGCACGATCGGCTCGCGCGCCTCGTCGACGCGCGCGACCAGCGTGTGCGACTTGCCGCGATCGCCGAGCAGCGGCTCGTGCGGGCGCAGCTTCGGCTCCTTGTGCGACGCATTGACGAAGCGCATGCAGCCGTTCGCGAGCGTGGTCTCGTCGAGCGCCATCCAGAACGAAGCCGTGCGCGTGTCGGGCGTCACGGGCCAGTAGCCGAGGTCCTGGTGCCAATGGAAGACGGCGTCGGACTTGTGCGGCCGTTTCGCGATCAGCTGGTCGTAGTCGAGCTGCATGTCGCTCCCGCACAACTGCCGCGCGACCGACGCCGCGCGCTGCTCGTAGATGTTGCCCTGCCAGGCCGGGAAGTAGCGCCGCGGCAGCATCACGTTGACGATCGAGAACTGCTCCACCGGCTTCTGGTAGTCGCTCGACATGTCGCAGAAGTCGCGCCCGGGGACGGGGATCTCGCGCGCCAGGAAACGCTGGTAGACGAGCTCGAGCTCGCGCAGCTCCTCCTCGGAGACTAGGCCCGGGAGCTGCACCCAGCCGTCGCGGCGGAAGCGCTCGAGCTCCTCGGGCGTCAGGAGATACTCGGCTCCCTCGCGGCGACCCATGCCCCTACTCTAGCGCGTAGAGCTCGAGGCGCGGGCCCGGGCGTTTCACGCTCCAGAGCGCGCTCAGCGGATACTCCATCTCGGTCGGCAGGAAGGCCTCGAGCGTGCCGGCCGGCCCGCTCGCGGGGTCGATCACCCACAGCGGCTTCCTGCCGGCGACGAGCTTGTCGAGCAGCTTGGATTCCTTGTCGCCCATGCGCCGCACCACGCGCAGGAAATGTGTCGCGTGCAGCGACCGCAGCACCTGTGCGGGATCCTCCCCTAACGGCTCGAGGCCCGGGCGAGTGCGGACCGTCTGCGCGCGGTCGTCCATCAGGAAGAGCTCCTCGATGCGCACGGCGGGGGCGCCGTCGCCCGGATCGAGCTGGCCGCGCTCGAAGCGCTCCTTGCGGTGCACCTCGCGCACGCGCAGAGGCTCCTTCTTCGAGTTGCGCAGGGCCTCGAGGCGGTAGATCGATGCGCGATCGAGCTCGACCTCGGGCCCGTGGGTGTCGAGTGCGACGAGACAGCCCTCGGGCAGCGCCTCGAGGCGCGCCTCGCATTCCGCGCGCGTGTCCTGGCGCACGAGCAGCGTGTCGAGGCGCAGCACTTCGATCAGCGGGAAGCACAGGAGCAGGCCCAGCGCCGTGATCGAGGGGCGCGTCGTGATCCAGCTCTCCGCCGCGATCCCCGCAGGCAGCGCGAGCAGCGCGACCACTGGCAGCAGGTAGCGCACATGATCGCTCGAGTTGGTCAGGAAGAACGCCGCCCAGACGGCGAGGAAGACGAGCGGCGCGCGCAACTCGCGGCGCTTCCAGGCCGACCAGCAGCCGAGCAGACCCAGCGCCAGGACCAGCGGGTCGTAGCCGACGAGCGCGCGCCCCAGGCGCGTCACGCTCTCGATCCGCAGTTGGAACACGATCGGCATCGAGCCGATGTTCAACGGGCCCTGATCCTTGAGGATGGCCTCCCCGAAGACCTTGTCGGTCGGGTGATCGGGATGCACGAGATACTGGACGTGCCCCGCGAAGAGCGCGAGCAGCGCGAACGCGGCCACGCACAGGCAACCCGTCGCGATGCGCCGGCCGAGTGCGGCGCCCTTCCAGCCGCCCGGTCCGAAGGCCCAGGCGAGCCCCGTCAGTCCGAGCGCGCCCAACCCGGCCTGGTGGACCGAGAACGAGAGCGCCGCGGCGAGCCCGGCCAGCACGAGGTGCTTCGTCTGCCCGCTGCGCACGTAGAGGACAGCGGGCCAGGCGGCCAGCATGAGGAAGAAGGTCATCGGCACCCAGGGCCGCTCCTGCACCGAGAAGTGCGCGTGCAGGAGGCTCGTCCCGACCAGCCAGGCTGCGATCCACGCGCCGCGACCGAGACCCGCGGCACGCGCCGTGCGGAAGACGACGAAAGGCGTCAGCGCGCCGAGCAGCGCCACGAGGATGCGCGCCGGGAGTTGCGCGTCCTCGGGGTGCTCGAGCATGTGCGCGCCGAATTCCTTGGTGTTCTGCCACTCCCCCGCGGCCTTGCCCGCGACGTACTCGGCCGCGTAGACCGGCACGAGCATGTACGGCAGCAGGTTCGGGTACTGCGTGTAGCGGCCCGAGGGCGGCGCGAAATCGTGGTCGCGCGCCATCGCCAGCGCCGCGCGCGGGATGCTCGAGTCGGGGATGTAGTTGCGCGGCAACCCGTGCCCGATCGGCCACAGGCGCAGCGCCAGCGGCAGCACGAAGAGGACGATCAGCGCGGCGAGACGCGCGGGTTTCATCACGCGTCCGGATCGACTTCGAAGCGCTTGAGGAAGTCTTCCGTCTTCTCGACGTCCTGGAGCTTCGTGATCAAGAGGTCCATCGCCTCGGCGAAGTGCATGCGCGTCAGCACGCGGCGCAGGATCTGCACCGACTTGAGCTTCTTCGAGGAGAGCAGCTTCTCCTCCTTGCGCGTGCCCGACTTCTCGATGTCGATCGCAGGGAAGATCCGGCGGTCGGCCAGCTTGCGCGAGAGCACCAGCTCCATGTTGCCGGTGCCCTTGAACTCCTCGAAGATCAGCTGGTCCATGCGCGATCCGGTGTCGATCAGGGTCGTGCCCAGGATCGTCAGCGAGCCGGCCTTCTCCGTGTTGCGCGCGCTGCCGAAGAACTGCCGCGGGCGTTCCATGGCCTTGCTGTCGAGGCCGCCGGACATGGTCTTGCCCGATCCCCCGCCGAGGTTGTTGTAGGCCCGCGCGAGGCGCGTGATCGAATCGAGCAGCAGCACCACGTCCTGGCCCAGCTCCACCAGGCGCGTGGCGCGCTTCCAGACGAACTCCGCGATCTGCACGTGCGTGCGCGGCGACTCGTCCGAGGTGCTGCAGTAGACGTGGCCCTTGATCGTGCGCTTCCACTCCGTCGCTTCCTCCGGCCGCTCGTCCACCAGCAGGACCATCAGCTGCACGTCGGGGTAGCCCTGCTCGATGCCCTTGGCGAACTGGCGCAGGATCGTGGTCTTGCCCGAGCGCGGCGGCGCGACGATCAGGCCGCGCTGTCCGCGCCCGATCGGGCAGAGCAGGTCGATGATGCGCATCGAGACCTCGTCCGTGATGTCCCCTATCGCGTAGTGGAAGTCCGGATCGATCGAGGTCAGCGAGCGGAACTCGGGCAGGTTGCGGACTTCGGCCGGCGGCTTGCCGTCGACCCGGAAGACCTCGTTGAGCGCGTACTTGTGCCGCTGACCGCGACCGAGTCGGCCCTCGACGAAGCTGCCCTCGCGCAGTCGGTGCTGCTGGATCAGGCGCTCGGGCACGAAGATGTCCGTGCGCGCGGCCAGATAGTTCGTCGCCTCCTGGCGCAGCGTGCCGAAGCCGCCCATCTCGTGCACCAGGATGCCGCCGCCTTCGCGCGGGATGGGCTCCTGTTGCTGCTGTTCTCCGCGCGCGGGAGCCAGGCTCGTGGCGCTGCCGTCGCCCCCGCTCGGGGACGCGAATTCGCCCGCCTCGGCCCCATCCTGCGGGGCGGCGTGCTGCGGCGGATTCGGTCCGCCCTGCGGCTGCCCGTCGCCGCCGCGACCGCGGCGTCGGCGCCGTCCACCGCGGCGGCCGGAGCCGCGGCGACGATCGGGCGCGCGCCAATCGGTGTGCTCGTCGCCTGCGGGCTGTGCGGCGGGACGCGCGGGCTCGAGCCGTTCCGGAACCGGTTCGGCACGTACCTCCGGTCGGGGAGCGCGATCCTCGCGCGGAGGACGCTCCTCGCGCGGAGGCAATTCCCGCTGCACGGGAGCCTCGCGACGCGACGGCATCGGGCGACGCGGCGCCGAGTCAGGTCGAGCGCGCGGCTCAGTGCCTCGTCCGAGGTCCAGTCCAGCGCCGAAGGAGTCGGCTCCCGGCGCGTGAGGCCGTTTCGGCCGCGCCGCAGCGTTCCTGGAAGAGTTCGTTTCGCTCGGGTCGGTGTGGTCGGATGCCAATGGAAACCTCGGACAGGACCTGGGACCTCTGGGCCCCGATCTCTGCGCCAGGCCGCGGGTCTCGAATCGAGACCTGCGCGGTCTGCGCGTCGATGGACGGTGGAATCCCGCTCTCCGCTGAGTTCGAGTCTGCCGGGATCCTGCGGATCCCTCTTCGCCGGTCATGCCCTGGGAGGCATTTCGAAGGCCTCAGGCGGACCCTCAGGTACACCGGGGCGTGGGCAGCGTTGCCTAGCGGAGCTGCTGCGATCTTGCGGGGGGCTCAACCACCCTCGACAAGTGCAACATGCCCTATGAATCGGTCCCGGGGAACAGGATTCTCTGGAAAAAAGCGGATCCCTGGAGGGGCTACCGCGCCCCGGGGCGCGGGAAGATGGTCGGGGCGAGAGGATTTGAACCTCCGACCTTTGCGTCCCGAACGCAACGCTCTACCAAG
>Ga0315912_10003858_pt1 | contig 14588 bp, 11 predicted proteins | sample VfabasoilMG_FD_204469 | JGI IMG/M metagenome (GOLD analysis project Ga0315912, IMG submission 204469) | Garden soil microbial communities collected in Santa Monica, California, United States - V. faba soil | ecosystem: Environmental > Terrestrial > Soil > Garden | place: USA: California... | reverse complement strand
ATCAAATCCGCGCGCTTCGTTTCGAGCCTCTTCTCCACCTCGGCCTGCATCGCGGCGCGTTCCGTTTCGAACGACTTCACCTGCGTTTGCGCTTCGGCCGGCAGTGCGGCGACGTTCGTCGCTGCATAGGCAACACGGCCTTCACGCGTGACGGGCGTCAACGCGCCTCTGGGAACGCCCTGCAATGAGGGCCGTGAAACGGCGGTGGCCGGCGTGGGCTGCTGCGGCGCCGTTGCGGCGCCGGGCCGAGTGGCCGTCGCCTGCCCTGGCGCGATCGCCACCGGTGGATACGTGGTCGTCATCGCCGTCGGCGCAACAGTCGTTGAAGGATATGACGCGGCAACCGGCGGCGCCGGCGCACCCGCGGACGGTGGCGGCGCCGTGCCCGGTCTGGCCGGTGCAGGCGGCGGTGTCTGCCACGTGGCAGATGACGTGGTGGAAACAATCCTCGGCGCCGGCGTAGCTGGCGCGGAGGATGCAGCAGACGGCGGCGCCGCGATCGGCACCGGCATAGACGTCACCACGGTGGGCGGCGGCGGTGGCGGCGTCTGCTGCGTACCTGCAGCCCACACCGGCAACGTCGCGATCGCCATCATGCCCAGGCCCATCAGCCCAAGCAGCGGCAATCGACCTGAAGCACGACCTTTCATAATCATCACGAGTCTCCTTTCAAGAGCGCGGCGGCTGCGCGCCCGAACACCAAAAACGGCCGTCATGGGTGCCGGCACGTCAACAGTGGCCGCCGAGGACAACGCGAGCAGCGATTCCGCGTACGCGCGGCGGCCGTTCGGCAGCGCCGCGATCACCCACCCGTCGCACGCGAGTTCGGCTTGCTCGCGCAGCGCCGAACGGACAAACCAGAACAAAGGATTCCACCACCAGATCACGCTCGCGCCGAGTTCGATCCAGCCCACCACGTGATCGCGACGCTTGATGTGCGCGAGCTCGTGGACGATCAACCCGTCGATGCACGCGTCCGTGAAATCGATGGGTAGCTCCGCCGGCCACAGCAAACGCGGGCGGCCAAAACACCACATCGCAGGCGATGTGATCTTCGGCATCGCGAGCACGGGGACAGGCGGCATCTCCAGGCGAAGCGCCAATCGTTGGACGCGATCGACGATCGCCGGATCCGGCCGGCGCGCGGAGCGCACGGCACGCGCCACTCGCAGCAACCGGATGCCTTCAACGAGCAAGACAACCAGGGCGCCGGCAGCCCAGATCAGGAGCAGCCAGGACCAGAGGCTGAACCAGCCGAACTGCTGAACGACCGGTTCTTCCCGCGCATCGCGCACGCTGTTTGCCCGTCGCTCGATGACGGGCACCGCGGTTGGATTTGCCGACGCGCGACTGGTGACGGCGTCACCGGCAATCGTGAATGGCGCAGAAGACGACAGCGCGACGCGCGCGTCAGCCGAGGGCCGCGAGTCGATCGCCTGAATGCCGAGCGGGTCCGGCACACGCCACGGCCACGTGAGCACCGGCGGCGTAATGAACTTGATCAGGACGAGCATCCACAGCGCGTGGCGGATGACCGGGCTGATGCGGAACGTCCGCGAGATCACAAGGACCACCAGCGCGAGAATCGCGGTCGCGAAGACGTTCTGGAAGACCCACCAGGCCACGGCTATTCCTCAGGCTCCAGCTGGTCGAGCATCTTGCGGAGTTGGGCGATGTCCGTGGAAGACAGCCGCGGATTGCGAATCAGCGCCAGCAGGAGCGGGCTGGCTGTGCCGTCGCAGACGCGATCGGCGAGGGCGGACAGACTGGATCCCACCAGTTCGTCGCGGCTGACCACGGCGCGAAAGACGTGCGCGGTGTCGCGGCGATCCGCCTCAACAAAGCCCTTCTCGCGGAGCCGCGACAAAAGCGTCAGCACCGTGTTGTAGGCCAGCCGGCGCTTCTGGCGCCGGAGCACGGCGGCCACGTCGCGCACGGTGGCCGGACCACCGGCCCACAGGACCTTCAGGACTTCGAGTTCGGCATCAGATACGGAGTGCACGGCAATCTCCTACAACGTGTAGTTCAGCCTACTCCCACAAGTTGTAGGAGTCAAGTTGAGGAAAACGCGGCCTGCTCCGCGCCTCCCTGTGCACGCATGCCCTCTCCGAGTAAGAACTTCCCTACTCGCTGCCCTCCGGGCACCAAACAGGCCGGATTCCCTCCGGTACGCCAGTTGCAATTCACCCGGCCAAGCCCCGAGGGGCTGCCTATGATTCGTTCCCGTCTTGCCTGGCTCACCGCATTCGTCCTGACGTTCTTCTTTGTACTGACGCCGGTGGGCAGTCCGCGGACTCCCGCGGCGTACGCGTTTCAAGTGCCGGCAGCGTCGGCTCCATCGGCCTCGGCATCACCGGCGACGATGCCCGCGGTGAAGGCCGCGGCGGGAAGAATCACGGTCGCAACCAACGTCACGCTCCGCGCCTTGCCGTCCACCACCGCAGCGGCGGTCGCGCAACTGCCGCTGGGCACCGAACTGGTGGATGCCGGCCTCTCGGATCTGGATCGCACCTGGGTGCGCGTGAAGACCACCGACGGCCGCGAAGGCTGGCTGCGGGCGAATCTCACCAAAACGATCGACGCCGCGTGGCGATGGCCGACGTTCGATCGAATCATCGCGGAACGCCTGGGACGAAAGGGCGATGGATTTGCCGCGCAGGCGGAATTGGTCGCGTTCATCGAACGGGTGTCGCCCGAATACACCGATCCCGAGGGCCGCGCGCGAATTGACCTGGCGCGAGTCCGTGCGATTCAGGCCGCACTGGGATCGATGCCGTACGACGCGGGCCGCCGCGAGCCGTACGCCGCGTGGATCAACGCGCGCAAGTCAGACGTGACGTACGACGCGCCGGCCGGCCGATGGATTCTCTCCAGCGCGCCGATCTGGGAACTCCAGACGAAGCATGCAAACACGGCATCGGCTGAAGACATCGCGTGGTTCGCAGTGACGAACGGACTGCCGGGCGAGTGTGAAGGCTATCTGTCCTGCTATCTCCGGTGGCGCAACCGTCTGCAGGGCGAATATCTTCGCCGCCAGCCGAATGGCCGTCACGCTGAAGAAGCGATTGGTCTGGTGAAAGAAACCGCCGACCTGCTGACGCCAACGCAAAAGGTGTACGAATTCGATCGCTCACGCGATTGCCGTGACGTCACCGCGTCGCTGGACGCGCTCGTCGGCGCAATCAAGAACACCCGCGCCGCCAATCGTGACGCCGCGCTGACCAGCCTCACCGGGCTCCGCAAGCTTTGCGGCGGTTAGACCCCTCGCGGCCGGGCACCCCGGCTCGCAGACCCACCCTCTGGCACCATCCCGCCTTTTGTTACGATGGTGCTGCGGCATGAAACCCCTGATTCTCCCGGCTGTGGCGGCAGTGTTGCTGTCGCTCACGCACGTAGACGCATTCCAGTTCCGGTCGACAACCGACCAGGTTTATGTCTACGCCACCGTCCACGACAAAAGCCTTCGGCTGGTGCCGGACCTGAAGCAGGAAGATTTCGTCATCACCGACAACGGCAAGGAACAACCGATCACGTTCTTCAGCAACGACGTGACTCCGTTCTCGGTTGTGGTGATTCTCGACCGCAGCGGATCGATGTACAAGCACCAGTACGCCATCCGCGACGGCGCCATGTCCTTCATCGTCCGCCTGCTCGGCGAGGACAAGGCGCGCATTGCCAGCTTTGGCAACTACTTTGGCAACCGCGTGGTCATCAGCCCGCCCAACTTCACGTCGAACAAAGCCGATCTGATCGACGTGTTGCAGGCGCCTATTGGTCTTGGTGGCGCTTCGCCTGTGTGGATCGCGGTGGACCAGAGCATCACGGCCCTGTCCAATCTGACCGGCCGCCGCGTGGTCCTGCTGTTCAGCGATGGACACGACGAACCGATGCCGTCCATGGTGCCGGTGAAGATGAAAGACATCATCGATCGCACCCGGCGCACTGAAGTCATGGTCTACGCGCTGGGCTTTGCCGACGTTGAAAACCGGCAGGGCAAAGATCCGCGAATCCGGCAGCCCAACCCGGACCTGAAGCGCCTGGCCGACGACAGCGGTGGCGGGTACTTTGAAGTGTCCGACACCACCAAGCTTGGCGAAACGTTCACGCGCGTTGCGGAGGAACTGCACCGGCAGTACTGGCTGGCGTTCACGCCGGCCCGCGACGGCAAGGTCCACAAGATCAGCGTGAAGATCAAACAGCCGGGCATGACCACACGATCTCGTCAGACCTACCTCGCGCCCGGCGGATAGAAGTCACCTGAGGTGGTACGATCCACCTCCCATGTTGAAGCTGACGAAGCCGACGACGTTCGCCCGATCGATCATTCTTGCAGGCGCGGTCGCCGTTGCTGCCTCCGCGGGGTGTAGCGGCGCACCGGCGCTCACCGACAAAGACTCGCTCCTCATCGCGGATTTTTCAAACTCGACCGGCGAGAAAGCGTGGGACGAAGCGCTGAAACCGGTGGTCAGCGTGCTGCTCCAGCAGTCGCCGTTCATCACGATCGTTCCAGATTTCCGGGTGCAGCGCGTGATGCGGTCGCTCCAGCAACCGGTCGATCAGCCCATCGCCGGCGAAACGGCGCGGAGCTTGTGCACGCGGCTCGGCGCAAAGGCACTGGTTGAGGGATCGCTGGCGGCTGCCGGCACCGCGACCGTGTTGACGCTGACGGCAACGGATTGCGCCACGGGCAGGCAACTGGCGAAAGAAGACGTGCGCGGCGATCAGGCAACGCTCGTCGGTGAGCTGACGGGCGGCGTGCATCGCTTCCGCAAGTCGCTCGGTGAAACAAGCGCGACGCTCGATAAATACAACGCACCCGCCGTTGCGGCCACATCCGGCTCGCTCCCGGCTCTCCAGGCGTACGGCCAGGGCCTTCGCGCGCGCATGATCAGCGGCGACGCTGCCGCGATTCCGTTCTTTCAGCAGGCCATCACGCAGGATCCGGCGTTCTGGCTGGGCTACGCGAAGCTGGGCGTGGTGGCCTACAACACCGGCCGCTTCCCGGAAGCTCGCCAGTTGGCGCAAAAGGCCCACGAAGGACGCGACAAGGTCACGCAATACGAACGGTTGTACATCGACTGGAACTACGCCTCGCGCGTTCAGCAGGACCCGAAGGTCGTGAGGACGGCGCTCGTACAGCTGACCACCGAATACCCGCGCGATTTTGCGGCGCGGAACAACTTCGGCGTGTTCTACAACGGCGTTGGCGAATACGAGGAAGCGCTGAAACAGTATCAGGCCGCTTCGGAAATCGCCCCTGACGAACCGGGACCGCTGTCCAATTCCGCCTACGTCCTGATGACGATCGGCAAGTTCGACGAGGCATCGCAGATGGTCGATCGCACGCTCGCGATTCGTCCGGACGCGAACCTCGCGCTTGCGCGATGGATTACCGCGAAAATTGCCGGGCTGCCGCGCGCTGCCGAGTTCGAAAACATCGCGCGGAACATGACACCGCCCGATCAGATGGCGACCGTTGACGCCAGCATGGCGGCGTGGTCCGGCCGGTTCACCGCATTTGAAACGATGCAGCGCGACTTCGTGGCGCGCGCGAAAGCGTCGGCGAACCCGGACATGGCGGCCGCGGCCGCGGCCGGACGGTTGATGACGCTCGCGGTGTATCGCGGCGGACGCGACCTTGACGAACTGCGCGCGACGGCCGCGCGCGAGAAAAACCCGGTGCTGCTGGCGCAGGAACTGTCGGGCCTCACGATCGCCGGAGATCTCGCAGCCGTGCGGAACGGCCTGAGCAAGCTGCCGACGGACGTGACCACGGACCCGGGGTTTGCGCAGGCGTTCGTGGTGCCGCGCGCATTCATCCAGGCGAGAGACGGAAAAGCCGCCGAGGCGGTCGCCGCCCTTCAGGGCGTGATCGCGGTGTCACCTCGCCAGCGTGAACTCAATTACTTCATCGGCGACATTCAGGAACAGGCCGGCGATCTTGATGCAGCCATCGCGTCATTCCGCATCGTCACCGAATCCGTGACCTTCATCGGGACCAATCCGATCATTCCGCTGTCGCGATTGCGCCTCGCCAAGGTGCTGATCAAAAAGGGCGACACGGCGGGCGCGAAGAAAGAACTCGACGTGCTGCTGGCGCAGTGGAAGGACGCCGACACGGAGTTTCCGGCGTTGGTCGAAACGCGGAAACTCCGCAACGGTCTTGGCGCCCCGGGTAACTAGACCGGGGTGTCAATCGATCTCAGAGATACCGCAGGAACCCGAGCTGCCCGTCGTCGCTGCTCGCTTCGCCGCTGAAGAAACGTAGCGCGGCGCGCGCGGCCATCCAGGCAAGGCTGTCGCCGTGCCAGCCGAAGGCCATCGCAAAAAAATGAAACGGATAATTGCGATGCGGGCCGATCCACGGCAACCCATCGGGCGTGGTCACCACTTCCGTGTGCCAGCTCCAACGCGCGGGCAGGCCTGAAATCGCGGGATAACGCACGGACAGCTCGTACATGAGCTGCGCGGTTTTCTGCACGAGCACCTTGTCCTGCTGACGCGGCGGAACCATTCGCGTGGTGGCCCCGGCAAACATGGCGCGATCGTCCGCGAGCCAGCGGACCCAGTGGCGGTCCGTCGGTGTGGCGCCGGCAACGATCGACTTGCGCTTGCCGGCTTCGCGGCGCATCTGCGCGTTGAACGGCTCGGTCACAACAACGGCGCCGTGCTCGCGTCGAACGTGCCGCCGCAATTGGCCGAACACCGAACCCGGCTCGCCGGTTGCGACGATGATGCCGCGAGTGCGAATGACGGCGTCCCCCAGAATGACGGTCGCATCTTTTCTGGTGAACGTGGTCCGGCGAACGGCGGACTTTTCGAAAATCTTCGCACCGTGTTCCTCGGCTGCGCCAATCAGTCCGAGCGCTGCGCGAACAGGGTCGTATGTGAACGCGCCACCTGGTCCGAGCGCGCCGGCGGTGTCGAGTCCGGTCTGCGAGCGAGTGGCGGCCGGCGTCACCCACGCGGCGCCCACGCCTGCGGCGCGCCGCAGCGCCTGCTCACGGCGAAGGTATGCGGCTTCATCGGAGGTACGCGCGTTGATCAGATACGTGGCCGGCTGCAGGTCGCACTTGATGTTGAGCTTGCGGATGGCGGCGGCGAACTCGGCGGCGCTCTTGTGAGCGCCCTTCCACATCAGCCGCGATGGCCGGCGTCCGGCCGCCGGTTCGGCGTCGCGAATCCAGGCATCAGGCTCGGGCACGATGGCGCCGAGGCTGCCAGCCGTGGAACCGGATGCGACGCGATCGGCCTCGACGAGCATCACATTCAGGCCAGCGGCAGCCAGCACGTACGCCGACGTTGCTCCCGTGAGCCCGCCGCCAATGACCACGACGTCCGCGGTGTGGCGGCCTTTGAGTTTGGGATGGGCGCGGCGCCGATTTTCGGCGGTCCGTTCGGCCCAATACAGGGATCCGTAACCAGGCATGCCGACACAGGATATCGAAAACCAGGCCGGCTTAGTTTTTGAGCTTCTGGACGATGTCGCAGTAGATGTCGACGGCCTTGGTGAGTTCGGCCACTTCGCAGTACTCGTCGGCGGTGTGCGCCAGCGCGGCGGAGCCTGGGCCGGCAAGGACCGGGGTGCCCCAGTTGTCCAGGAACGGGATGTCCGTGGTGAAGGCGAACACGGCTGAGGGAAGGCCGGGCACGGTCTTGAGTCTGACCGGCGGCACAACCAGCACGTCCTCAGCACGAACCAGATGGCCCACGCGGTTGTCGATCAGCCGGCGCAAATCAGCGTGGTCGTTCACGGTCCGGAACATCAGTTCGGCGTCCGCGTCGGGAGAAATCACATTCGGCGCCACGCCGCCGCGGATCAGGCCGATGCTGTAGAAGCTCCTGCCCAGCACGGGATCTTCCGGCCACTCGATCGATCGGATCGACAACAGCGCATCGATCAGCTTGTCGATCGCAGACTCGCCGAGTTCCGGCAGGCTCGAGTGCGCGGCGCGGCCTGATGCGTGCAGTCGCACGCGATAGACACCCCGCGTGGCGGTCCCCATGCGGTTGTCGGTGGGCTCGCCGTTGATGAGAAACCGCGATCCGCGCGCGACCGTGTTGGCGAGTCTGGCGCCGTCGCTGCCGCGTTCTTCGCCGACCACGAACAGCATCCCCACGCGCCGCTCACCCGCCGCGCGCAGCCGCTCTGCCGCCGCAATCTGGGCGACGAGCGTGCCCTTCGCATCGCACGCGCCTCGGCCGTGCACACGACCCTGCTCCTCGCGGCTCGTGAAGAACGGCGGCACGCAGTCGAAATGGGTCGACAACACGAAGATGGGATCGTCGAGCGTGGCGATGACGTTGAACCGTCCGTCGGCCACCGGCTGCCGTGTGACTGAATAGCCGAGTCCCTCGAGCGTGCGCGCGATGTATTCGCCCGCCTCAGCCTCTCGACCGGTTGTCGAATCGATGTCGATGAGTTCGCGCGTGACGCGAATCTGCGTCAGCGAATCCACGCTTCGAGCTCCGTGCGCGTGTCCGTGCGATCGTCACGGTACTTCACGATGACGGGAGTCGAGAGCGAGAGGCCCCACTCCGGCCCCTTGCCGGCGGTGACCGCCCGCGATCCCGGCACGACAACGGCTCCCGCGGGAACGACGAGCGGCTGGCCGGCTTGCGCCGTGATCACGCGTCCGTGCACCAGGTCGTAAATCGGCGTCGATCCGGTGATCACCACGCCGGCCGCAATCACGGCTCGCTGCTTGATCACCGCGCCCTCGTAGACGCCGGTGTTGCCACCAAGCAGCACGTCGTCTTCCACAATCACCGGGAGGGCACCGACAGGTTCGATCACGCCGCCGATCTGGGCGGCGGCGCTCACGTGCACGCGCTGTCCGACCTGCGCGCACGATCCAACGAGCGCGTGCGAATCGACGAGCGATCCTTCACCCACGTAGGCACCGATGTTGATGTACATCGGCGGCATGCAGACGACGCTGCGATTGACATACGCGCCTTCGCGAATCGTCGATCCGCCCGGGACGATGCGAACACCGGCATTCGCGCCGGGCTTCTTCAGCGGCAACGTGTCTTTGTCATAGAACGGCCACTTGCCGTGATCGGCGGAGACGTCGATGGTGTCGCCGAAACGAAAACCAAGCAGAATGCCCTGCTTCACCCACGGATTCACGCGCCAGCCGGTGGGCGTGGACGCGTCCGGCTCGGCGGCGCGTACTTCTCCGCGATCGAGCAGGCCGCGCAACTCGACAAATGCTTCGCGCGCGGCCGACTTATCCGCCTGCGCGCCCTGGCCGAACAGCTGTTCGATCGTCGCCGCCAGGCTCACGCGCTCGCTCCGGCCACCACCGGCAGGCCGAGCTCCTTCAGCACCGCGAGCACTTTGTCTTTCGACGCCTGGCGCGGCGGCACCATCGGCAGGCGGAATGCCTCTTCGCACAGACCCATCGCGGCCATCGCGAACTTCACGGGGCCCGGGCTCGATTCGGTGAAATTGACCTGCATGATCGGCAGGAGCTTCGTGTGCCAATGGCGCGCTTCCTTGTAGTCGCCGCGTTCAGCCGCTTCCACCATCTGCACCATTTCAGCCGGCACTTCGTTCGACGCCACGGAAATGATGCCGCGTCCGCCAATCGCCATCAGCGGCAACGTCAGCGCGTCGTCTCCCGAAAGCACCAGGAACTCAGATGGCACGGCGCGGCAGATTTCCGCCATCTGCGTCACGTTGCCCGATGCTTCCTTCACGCCAACGATCGTCTTGATGGTCGCAAGCTTCACCAGCGTAGCCGGATCGATGTTGCAGCCCGTGCGGCCCGGCACGTTGTAAACAATGATCGGCAGCGGCGTGCTGTCCGCGATCGCGTTGTAGTGCGCGTACAGTCCTTCCGGCGTGGGCCGGTTGTAGTACGGAGTCACGGACAGCAGGCCATCTGCGCCGGCCTTTTGCATTTCCCTGGCCGCGTGAATCACCTCCGCCGTGTTGTAGCCACCCGCACCCGCAAGGACCAGCGCGCGCCCGCGCGCTTCTTCCACGCAGATCTCGACAATGCGGCGGCGCTCGTCGTCCGTCAGCGTCGGCGTTTCGCCGGTGGTCCCGCACGGCACCAGAAAATGAATGCCCGCATCCACCTGACGTTTCGCCAACCGGCGCACGCCCGCTTCATCCAGCGCGCCGCTCTTTGTGAACGGCGTAATCAGTGCAGTGCCGACGCCCGTAAATTCTTTTCGCATAGTTGTTCTTTGTTAGTTGTCAGTTGTTAGTTGCTGATCATTTCACTCATCGTGCGCCAGCCCTTTTTGCCCTTGAGCCAACGCGCCGCTTCCAGGGCGCCGTGCGCGAACACCGCGCGGTCGCGAACCTCGTGCACGAGCGTGACCGATTCGGCCAGCGCATCGAATCCCACCCGGTGCGTGCCCGGAATCGAGCCCGCGCGCGTGGAGGAGACGTCGATCGGCCGCGAGTAACCGGCCGATTCCATCGCGGTTCGCAGCAGAATCGCGGTACCCGACGGCGCGTCTTTCTTCGCACTGTGGTGACTCTCGTGGATCCACGCGCCCACATCGTCCAGCTTCGCAAACCGCCGGGCGGCTTCTTCCACCACCTGACGGAAGACCTGCATGCCGATCGAGAAATTGGCTGACGCCAGCACGCCAACCCCGGCTTTTTCGGCGATGCCGCGGCAAGCGGCTTCGTGACTCTGCCAGCCCGTGGTACCAATCACTACGTTCCAGCCGCGCGAGGCCATCGCTTCCAGATTCGGCCTGACGGCAGATGCGATCGTGAAATCGATGGCGACATCCACTGCGCCAAAATCCTGCGATGAGAGTGCGTCCGTCGCGGACCGCGCGCTGACCACGCCCGCCACTTTGCAGTCGTGCGCGGCAGCCAGCGATTCCACCAGTTTGCCCATCCGGCCGTGGCCGACGACAAGGATGTTCGTCATGCCTGTCCCCCCGCCTTCGCGGCCGACGCCGCTTCGGCGTGGCCTGCGGCCCGATCGATCGGCGCCGATTCGGCGAGACCCTCGCCCGAGCCGACAGAACCGAAGAAACGTTCATGCACGCGCTTCAGCGCGGGCACCAGATCCGCTTCGTTGATTACGAGCGTGATGTTCCGGCGCGCCGCAGCCTGGGACAGCATGCGCACCGGCACGCCACCAACAGCATCGAGCAATCGGCCGACAAACGCCGGGTCGTTCTGCAGTCCCTCGCCGACCGCGCAAAGAATGGCCATGCCGTCTTCGCGCGTGACGTCAGCCACTTCGGACAGCACCGCCATGATCTCCGGCAGGCGCCGGGTATCGTCGATAGTCACAGACACGCTGACTTCGGATGTGGTGACGACGTCAACGGGCGTTTTGAATTTTTCGAACGTTTCGAAAATGCGCCGCAGGAATCCGTGCGCCATCAGCATGCGCGTGGATGCGATGTCCACCACTGTGACGCCGGTCTTGGATGCAACGGCCGTGAGCGGGCCCGATCCCGACGGGCGATCGCCCGTAATGAGCGTGCCTTCCGAATCGAGCGGGCGCTTCGAATTCAGGATGCGAACCGGAATATTGCGCGCAACCGCCGGCTGAATCGTGGCCGGGTGCAGGACCTTGGCGCCGAAGTACGCCAGTTCCGACGCCTCCGCGAATGACAGGTGCGGCACCAGCCGCGTGTCTTTCACCACGCGCGGATCGGCGGTCAGCATGCCGTCCACGTCGGTCCAGATCTGAATCTCGCTCGCATCGAGGCACGCGCCGACGATGGCCGCCGAGTAGTCCGATCCGCCGCGGCCAAGAGTCGTTGTAATGCCCTCGGCCGTTGCGCCGACAAATCCACCCCTCACCGGGACGCGACGCGCGACCAGCACGGGATCGACGGTCTTGCGCAGCGCGGCCGTCGTTTCCGGCCAGAGCGGCGCCGCCGCCATGTGTTCGCCGTTGGTCACCACGGCCTGGCGGGAATCCACCCAGCCCGCAGCGATGCCGTTGGACGTCAGCGCGGCCGCGACAATGCGGCTGCTGAGGATCTCGCCGGTCGCGGCGATCGCATCGAGCCAGCGCGGAGACACTTCGCCGAGAACGCCGAGCGCACCGACCACGCGATCGAGCGTGTCGAATTCCTGCCGGATGAACTGCTCGACCTCGGCGCGATCCGTTTCGATCGTGATCATGCCGGCCACTTCCAGATGGCGATCGCGGAGCGCGCGCACGTGTTCGCGCGCGCCTTCCACGTCTCCCGCGCCGGCCTCCGCCGCCAGGCCGAGCAACCGATCGGTTGCCCCGCCCAGCGCGGACACAACCACCACGGGCCCGCGCCAGTCACGGCTCTCGGGCTGAATCGCCGCCTGCCTGGCCGCGCGAATGATCGCGATCAGCCGGAGAATCGCGTTCCGGTCCGCGACCGACGTGCCGCCGAACTTGCAGACGATCATGAGAGCTGACCCTGCGCCTTCATCAATTCAGCGTTGAGGATCGACGCGCCGGCGGCGCCACGAACCGTGTTGTGGCCGAGCGCCACAAACTTCGTGGTGAACACCGGACACGGACGCACGCGGCCCACGGACACCGTCATGCCGGATCCGCGCTCAACATCAAGGCGGGGCTGGGGACGGTTGATTTCGTCCATCACCTGAATCGCTGGATCCGGCGCCGACGGCAGCTTGAGTTCCTGCGGCTTGCCGCGGAACGATTTCATCGCGGCGATCACGGCGTCGGGCGTCGGCTTCGCAGAAAGCTCGGCAGACACGATCACCGTGTGGCCATCGATCACGGCCACGCGGTTCACGGACGCACCGATGACAGCCGTGTGCGGTCTACGGCCGCCATCTTCACCGAGGATCTTCAGCGTCTCGATTTCGATCTTCTCTTCTTCGCCGCCGCCGATGTACGGAATCAGATTCCCAAGAATGTCGAGCGACGCCACGCCCGGATATCCCGCGCCCGACACCGCCTGCATCGTGGTCACAAGCACCCGCGTCATGCCGAACTGCCGCAGTGGCGCAAGCGCCATCGCCAGCACGACGGCGGCGCAATTGGGGTTCGTGACGATCGCGCCAGGCCAGCCTTTGGTTTTCCGCTGTTCGTCGAGCAGGCACAAGTGATCCGCGTTCACTTCCGGAATCAACAGCGGCACCACCGGATCCATGCGGAACGATCGCGCGTTGCTGAGGACGATGTGCCCGGCTTTGGCGAATTCGGCTTCGAGCGTGTCCGCGGCGGCCGCGTCGAGCGCCGAGAAGACCACTTTCGGTCCACGGCCCGGAACGCAGGCATCAACCGTGGCGGTACGACAGATCTCCGGCATCGGCGACGCCAATCGCCACTGAGCGGCGGTGTTGTAGGTTTTTCCTTCCGAACGTTCGCTGGCCGCGAGCCATTTCAGGTTGAACCAGGGATGATCCGCAAGCCGGGCCATGAACTGCTGGCCAACCATTCCGGTTGCACCAAGAACGCCCACATCGATTTTCGCCGCCATAAACGTTAAATGTTAGCGCAGTCCGGAGCCCGGAGTACGGAGCCCCGGGTCTTTAGACCCGGGGTACTTACTTGCCTTGCGCGACCAACGCGAGGTTTTCGCGGCGTGAGGACATGGCGCGGGCCGCGAGTTTGACCAGCGGAAATCCGATTCCCGCGGCCAGAACCAGCCATCCGGCTTCCATCGCGAGCGCCGACAAGGGCGACTTGAAGGCGAACTCCGCGAGCGCGAGGATGACGACTGTCGGCAGGAACAGCAACGCGGTGGCGACGGTGCCGGCGACCATCGCAAACGGATGCGGATTGCCGCCCGATCCGGTCTTGCTCAGATCGTTGGCGACCGGAAAGATGGCCGAGCACCAGATCGCGAGCGGCGCGATCAGGCAGAACGTGGCGGCGCCACCGAGGATCACCGTCAGCCAGTAGGCGGGCGATCCCGAGCGCGCCACGGCAGTCGCGGTGAGCAGACACGCCAGGCCACCCACGCCAATCACCGATGCGAATCCGACAAGTTTGCCGCGAACAATCTCGCGATCGCTCATCGGCCCGAGCAACTGCAGCGTGAGGCCCGCGCGATCCGATCCGAACAGATTCATGCTGATCGAGTGCATCGCGTAGAAGGTGAAGATCAGTCCCGCACCAAACAGCAGGTATCCGCGCGATGCCGCGTCCACCGCCCAGGTCTCACTCCGGACGCCTTTGAAGGCGAACACGAGCAGGCCCAGCATGGGCCCCGGCAGAAGAATCGTCAGTCTCCCGCGCACGCTTCGAAACGTGTTGCGGAAGAACGCCCAGGCCACCGCCGACGATCCGGCCGACATTCCCGGAAAACGGTACGTCGTCAGCCGGATCGATCGATTGCGCTTGCGGCCGCGATCGCCTTCGAGCGATCCGAGAAGCCGCCGATGCACGCGGCCTGATGCGACGAACAGCAGCGCGGCTTCAACCAGCAGGATCGCCAGGTTCGTGGTGACGCCCGTTCGATCACCCGCGAGCGCCGCGCCAACGGCACGGGCGTGCAACTCAGATGGCAGGTAGTGCGTCCACACGGGCAGGTTGCGATCAAACTCGGCTACGTCGATTTTCGGCACCGAGGGCGAAGCCGTGGGCTTGGGCTGCTGCACCTGCTGCTCGCGCGATCGCGCCATGAACGCGGGCACGAAC
>Ga0315912_10003857_pt1 | contig 14589 bp, 10 predicted proteins | sample VfabasoilMG_FD_204469 | JGI IMG/M metagenome (GOLD analysis project Ga0315912, IMG submission 204469) | Garden soil microbial communities collected in Santa Monica, California, United States - V. faba soil | ecosystem: Environmental > Terrestrial > Soil > Garden | place: USA: California... | reverse complement strand
GGCGATACAACGCGCGCGCGATACCCAGCCGCTGCCGCTGACCTCCCGAGAGCTGCACTCCCCGCTCACCGATCAGCGTCTGGAAACCCTGCGCAAACGTCGCGACGAATTCGTCCACGCGGGCGAAGCGCGCGGCCGCGTAGAGCCTGGTCATGTCCAGCTCTTCAGGTGCGAGTCCCAGTCCTATGTTCTCCAGGAGGGTGCCGTCGATGAGCGCGACGTTCTGAGGCACATAGGCGACCGTTGCCTGCCATGCCACGCGATTGCGCCCGCCGATATCGATGCCATCGACGAGAATGCGACCGCTCGTCGGCGCGAGCAGGCCGAGCAGGAGATCGGCGAACGAGGATTTTCCCGAACCGTTGCGGCCTGCCACGCCGATGATCTCGCCCGCGCGGATTCGCAGATTCATGTGTTCGAACACGGCAGGCGTGTCGGGGCCGTAACGGAAGGTGACGTCTTCGAACACGATGTCGCGCCTGGGCGCACCCTCGAGTCTCGGCACGGAGGCCGCGACGCCTGTCGCGCGTTCTTCCTCGATACTCTGCATCACCCTGAACAACACGTCGCGATGGGCGCGCACGAGTACGAGGCTCCCGAAGAGCTGTTGCAGGCTCGGCAATAACCGGTAGGCCGACAGCGCCAGGAAAGTGAGCTGCGGCAGCCACGGCGCACCTTTCTGGCCATGCAGCGCGAGCGCCATGACCACGAGCGCGAATGCCGCGAGGCACTCGAAGAGAAACTTCGGGCGCAGCCCGATGGCTTGCACGTGGGACATCGACCGCGATACCCCGGCGGTGGCTTCACCGAACTGGCGCTGGAAAGGCGCATCGAGCCGCATGACAAGCAACTCCTTGATGGCGGCGAACGCCTGCCTCACCACGGTGGCACGGCGCGCCGAGTCGCGCGTGAGCTCGGCACTCGTCAGGCCGAGTTCCCGGCGCGAACGCGCGAAGACGAGCGCGTAGGCCGAGCCAAAGCCGAGCAGCATCACGAGCGAGGCCCAGGGATTCATGATGATCAGCGACGCCGCGATGAGCAGCACCACGCCCGTCGACGTGATGGAATGGAGCCCCACGCTGACCAGCATGACGACCCGGTCTAACTCATGCAGCACGTCGTTGCCGAGACGCCCGCCGTCGTGGCGGGTGTGGAATAGATAGTCTCTGCGCAGGTAGACGCCGAAGAGCCGCACGCGGATGGAGTCGGCCGCGGTCAGTGCGAATGCATGCATGCCGCGCATGCCGAAGTAGTTGATGACGTTCGCGAGGATGAGCGTGAGCACGAAGAACAGGCCCGTGAGGCCGAGGAACACGCGCTCATCGGCGATGCCGAGCGTTTCGCGAACGTCTTGCAGCCAGCGCGTCGTGGGCGTCGCCTCGGACGCGGACAGCAGGTGGAAGAACGGCATCACGGACACGAGGCCCGCGACGGTGGTGGCTGCCATGACGACCGCGACGACGACCAGCGCGAGGCAGCGGCGCCGCAGCGGCGGCGTCAGCAGTGCCCAGAGTGCGCGGATGGACTTCATGCGGCGCGCCGTGCTTCGAACACATAGTGATCGCTCATGCCCGCACCGCGCGCCCGTGCGAACAGCGCGCGCTCGATGCGCGACAGCCACGCGCGCGTGCGAGGCGCCCGCTCGAGCCAGCCCGCGGCATAACTCGGCGGCAAGACCGCGCCAAGCGGCCGCGCCACGTCCAGCACGAAATGCGGCTCGAGCTGCCGCGCGCATTCACCCGGCGTCGGGTAGTGGATAGTCAGGCCGCGCCACTCGCTTCCGCCGCGGCGAAACCTGCGGAATGCGCGGCGTGCATCACCGTGCAGCAGATGCCAGCCCATTTCCCAGGGCACGAATCGGCCCATGATCACCCAGACGAGCGGCGCATTCGGCGCGAGCCGCGGCGCCAGGATGCCTGCGAGCGCCGTGAGATCCGGCGCGCAATTCACTGCACCGAAATTCGAGTACACGCCGTCGAAAACTTCCGTACCGAGCACCGAGGTCAGCGACTCCATGGCCGCGACTTCGAACCGGATTCGATCTGTGACGCCGGCCGCCTCGGCCTTGCGGCGCGCGCACTCGATCATCAGAGGCGATGCATCGGTGGCAAATATGCGGTGGCCCGCCCTGGCGAGGTGGATGGCGTCTTCACCCGTGCCACAGCCGAGTTCGAGCAATGACGACCCGGGCGCGAAACAGGCCGCGAACCTCTCCCACACCATGGGCCGCAGTACACGGCCGAGAGCCGACGCGGTGAACTCGGCGTCGTAGCTTTCGGCCATGGAATCGAAGGCTTTGCCCATTGACTCGCTCCAGGTGGACAGGAAGTTAGCCTTGCACCATGTCGCGCGCAATGCGTCACCGATGAGTAACCTGGCCGCCCGAAACGGTTCCCGATGCCACGGGACTATTGTTCGCCGCTGCGCAAGTGCCCCCAGCGAGCGAACGGTTGTAAGTAAACTCCTCACGTGAATATCAGCGTTGTCATACCCACCCGAAATCGGCCCGATCGGGTTCGCAATGCGCTCTCGTCGCTGGCTCGGCAAACTTCGCCACCCGCGGAAGTCATCGTCGTGGATGCGAGCGATGAGGGCTTTTACGACGCCAAAACGCTGGCGAGCGAATTCCCGGCGCTGCCGCTCCAGTGGCTCTTGTCAACTCCCTCGGTCTGCATCCAGCGGAACAAGGGAATCGAAGCGGCCACGAGCGAGTGGATATTCCTGTGCGACGACGACATCGAGTTGCCGCCGGAGCATTTCCAGCACCTCGCGAATCACGTCGCGAACCATCCCGCCTGCAGCGCCGTCGCGGGCAAACTGCGGCAGCTCGAAGACGGTGTGTGGGTTGACCAGTACCCGCCGCGTAAATTTTCTACCGCGCTCTACCAGTTTGTGTTCCAGCTCTCGGCCTGGGGACCGATCGACGGCGTGTCGACGAACGCATTGACGCGCCCTGCCCTCGACTGGATGAAGGAGTGGTACCGGAAACGAGGCAATCGGGAGAGCCTCGCGGGGTGGCCGCTCATCACGCAATGGCAACGGCCCTTCTTCAACACGCGGTTCTATTCGCTCGGCGCAGATCTACTGCGAAGAGAATTGCTGCTGGCGACGCCCTACGATCCGGTACTCGACCCGGGTGGCATCGGTGACAACTACGGCGTGGCATTGGGCCTTCCGAACGGCATCGACGTCATCGACAGCACCTATGCGCTTCACCATCGTGAGCAGCACAACCGCGTCAACCGGAAGGTCGCCTACTATCGGCGCATCCTGGCAATGCACTACTTCGTCAGAGCCCGTTTCCAGAACGGCACCGTCACGACACTCTGGTTGTGCTGGTCCCTGGTCGGATTGGCGCTGCAGCAGCTTCTCCGGCTGGATCTGTCGATGCTGAAGCTCAGCACAAAGGCGTTCTTCAGGATCGTGGCCGGAAGAAACCCGTACATCGTCGCAAAAAGGGAGGGGAGACTCGTCGTCTCCCCTCGCTAGCGGATGTCGCTAGAAGAAACCGTGTAGTTGCAGGAACGCCTGGGTCCGGTTCTGCAGATCGTTCTGCGGGATGCCGTCGTACATTCGAACTCCTCCGCGCAACTGGATGAACTGGATGGGTGACCATTCGTAGAGCAGGCTCAAGCGCGTCTGTTCGTCCTCGTCGACATCCGTGTCGGGCTCCAACCACTCGAACGTGAGCTTGAGGTTGTGCCCCTGCTTGATCTTCCAGTCCGCTTCGACGAGCGAGGCCATGAGCTTGCGACCCGCGGTGCCGATGCTGTCGTCGTCGAAGTAGTCGACCTCACCGAGGAACGTGACCGGGCCGGTACGGAATCCACCGAAGAGTCCCGCACCGACGCGGTCTCCGACGTCCGTGCTGTTGAACGCCGCGCTCGCACCCATGCGCCAGACGGAGCCGACGTATTCGGTGCGCGTGACGACCTGCTTGCCGCTATCCACTTCGGGGGCGCCACCGGTGCCGTTGTTGAACCCGACCTGCGTGGACCACGCGCCTTTCTCGAAGCCGAACTCGATGCCTTCATCGGGCGTCTGCATGTTGAAGCCCGACATCTGGCGCACGAAGGCGTTGTCGTCTTCGAATCGATAGCCAAACGGCTGGTACATGCGGCCGGCTTTCACGTAGGCGCCGTTCTCGGTGAACCAGTAGCGGATGTTGGCTTCGAGGTTGGTGGCGTTGCCCGGCGCGAAGCGCTGGTCGATGTAGATCGACAGTCGATTCGGGATCACGCCGAAGTCCAGATAGGCGCGCGCCTCCTCGACCGCGAAGTCGTTGGTGCTCTCCTGGTGGGGAACATCCGTGAAGCTGTAGTTGGCGCGCGCGTTGCCGCCCACCGCCAGGAATTTCATGACCTGGCCGGTCCACAGATCTTCGTCGCTGCCGATCTTCTTCGCGGCGAGCTGGGTCTGCGCGAACGCGTTGCCGAAGACGCTGCGGAGTCCGCCGCCCGTGGGATTCACATGGCACTGCACGCACTTCAGGCCCATCTGCGCCGCGAGATACGGCTCGGCATGCGCCGTACCGGCGGCCGCGATCAGCGCGAGAGCGCCCACGAGACCGAGGAAATTCTTCTGGCGGATCATCGAACGCCTCCTGCGTTGACATCGAAGGGAATGAGCGTGTCTCCGCCGGGCTTGCCATCGGCATCACCGTCGAGCACGAAGCCGGATTCACCCGCGAGCGGCGCCGGGCCATCGCCATGCACGGCGAGCTGGTAGCTGCCGGCGGCGAGAGGTTGCGCCGTGGTGATTTCGACCACGTTCTGTCGGCCCGTGGGCACGCGCACGCCCGCCAGCGTCACTGGCTGATCCGATGCGTCGCGCAGCGTGAAGGTGTCGGCGCTCACGAGTGAGCTGTCGACGTTGGCGTTGAAGATGACGGTGAGCTTGCTCAAGTTCGGCGCCGCGCTCTCCGACACGGCGGGAATCGTGCTGGTCACCGCCAGGTTGTTGAGCGGAGCGGATGCCGCCGGCGCGCCGGCGGAGATCCATCGGCGCACGAGGTCGATGCGGTCTTGAGGAAGATACGGCGGCCCACTGGCCGGCATGCGCACGCCCACGGCGGCGGTGCCCTCTATCTTCTGTACGAGATAGCTCGCGTTCGGATTGCCCGGGCTGACGCGCAGCGTCCCCGGCACTTCGGCGCTCGAGACGTTGACGAGCAGCGCATAGCTGTTGCCGGCGTCGAGGCGCAAACCCTGCGGCGCACCTGCACCGGAATGGCAGCCGCTGCAGACGGGCGTGAAGATGGTGTCCTGGATTTCCTGGAAGTCGCTGTTGGCACCCGGGTTGCCGGAGATCGGCCGTCCGTTCGCATCGAGTCCATCGCCGCTGCCGGCGCACCCCGCGAGTGCCAGCGCCGCCGGGATCGTGAAAAAGCCTTTGCAGGCCAGCGACTTGATGAATTGAATATCCACGGCACTCCCTTGTGTCGACTTCCTGGTACCTGGAATTGAGTACCGTCGACTTCGCCTGCGGTTCCTTCGCGGGTGTAGACGGAGGGACGATACGTGCCGCTTTGCGGCTTCGGATAGACTCCGACGCTCCCCAGAGTCCCGTCACTTCAAGGATTCCTCATGTCCGAGATCGACCGACGTCGTTTTCTTACACAGACGGCTGCCATTGCCGCTGTTCCCCTGCTGGGCAACATCGCAGGCGCGCAGGCGCCGGGACGAAAGTTAGGTGTCGCCTTGTGTGGACTCGGCAGTCTCTCGACCAACCAGATTGCCCCTGCGCTGCAAAAGACGCGCTTCTGCCGGCTGGCGGGCATCGTCACGGGCACGCCTTCGAAGGCGGCGGAGTGGCAGAAGAAGTACGGGCTCCCCGACAAGAGCATCTACAACTACCAGAACATGCACGAGATGGCGTCGAACCCGGACATCGACATCGTCTACGTCGTGACGCCGAACGCCCTGCACATGGAGCACACGCTGGCCGCGGTGGCCGCCGGCAAACATGTGTACTGCGAGAAGCCGCTCGAAATTTCCGTCGACCGCTGCCAGCGCATGATCGACGCCTGCAAGAAGGCCGGGAAGATGCTCGGCGTCGGCTATCGACTGCAGTTCGAACCCAACACGCTCGAGTGCATCCGCCTCGCGCGCGAGAAGGTGCTCGGTGATGTCAAGGTCATCGACGCGAACTTCGGTTTCGCGATCGGCGATCCCACGCAGTGGCGATTGAAGCGTGCGCTGGCGGGCGGTGGATCGCTCATGGACGTCGGCATCTACTGCGTGCAGACGGGCCGCATGCTCGCGGGCGAAGAACCGATCTCGGTGAATGCCACCGAGGTCAAGACCGACGCCGTCAAGTTCAAGGAAGTCGACGAGACCATACTCTGGCAGACGAAGTACGCGAACGGCGTGGTTGCGAACTCTGTCTGTACGTACAACGCCAACGGTCTGGTGGGCTTCCGCGCCGCGACCACGCGCGGCTGGTTCGGACTCGAACCTGCCTACTTCTACAGTGGCAACCGCGGCAAGCGCAGCGACGGCCCCGAGATCAATCTGCCGTCAGGCGATCAATTCGCGGGCGAGCTGGACGATTTCGCCGACTGCATCATCAACAAGCGGCCCACGAAAGTGCCGGGTGAGATGGGCCTGCAGGACGTGAAGATCCTGATGGCGATCTACGAGTCCATCAAGAAGGGCAAACCCGTCACTATTTGAAGGGGACACACCTCGGAAATGGGGTCTGACCCCATTTATTTCACGTCGAGTTCGAACGGGCCTACGGGGAGGTCCGCGCCGTCGAAGAGGTTGCACAGCGGGCTGTCGGCCCAGCAGAAACGAACTCGAGACGCGCGGGTCGCCGCTTCGGCGTCGCCTAGCAGGACCTTGCCGCCATCACGCAACTGCGCCCGCACGAAGCGGCAGGTGTCTTGCGTCGCGCCGCAGAGTTCGAAGCCGGACGGATCCTTCGCACCGATGACCAGCAGGTTGCCCTCGAAGTCGCCGAGCGTGACCTGCACACCCTCGCCCGTGCGCTGCGCCGAGACGGGCTGCGCGCCCGACGCCGAGAGCTTTTCGCCATAGGCCACGTGCCGCGCGGCTCGCGCGAGGCGCCGGCCCACGTCCTGCTTGTTGGCCGGGTGGATGTCATCGCGATTGCCGATGTCGATCGTCACCACGAGGCCGGCGTTTCCGTCGGCGGCGGCGGCCCGGCGCTGCGCATCGCGCAACTGCGCCCAGCCACTATCTACCGGCGTTTTCACGAGCTTGCCGAAATTCGCGAGCTGCACGATGAAGAACGGCAGCGGCGCATCGAACTGGCGGCGCCAGTCGGCCATCCACGCCGCGAGCAGCGCCTGGTACTTGCGCGCGTCGTCGAGTCCCGCGTTCGCTTCGCCCTGGTACCACGCGACGCCGCGCAGTCCATAGGGGCCGAGCGGCGCAATCATCGCGTTGTACAGCACACTCACGCCATTGAGCGATTCCCACGGCGCATGCGGCGGCCAACCGAGCCCTTTCGGCGCGACTTTGTAGCCCCAGCCGGTGAGCGGCACGCGCGTCCCATCGGCCAGCACCAGCGCGCGGTCGCCCGCGGCGCCGTAGAGCCCGCCATTGCCCCAGAAATCGTGCACGTTGACGACGATGAAGTTCTCGCCGGACTTGAGCAGCTTCGGCGGCAGATCGTAGAGTCGCTGCACGTCGCCGAACGAATTTCCCACCGCACGGCCGTTGACCCACGTGACGTCCACGTCGTCGACGAGCCCGAGCGAAAGTTTCGCGGACTGCTTCGCCTGCGCCTTGTCGAGTGTAAAACGTGCGCGATACCAAACCATGCCGTCATAACGGCCGAGCCCGGAAACGCCCCACGTTTCCCAGTAGCCGAGATCGGCCGGCGGCGCGGTCCACGAGTCATCCTTCGCGCTCGTGATCCAGGGCTGCGCGCCCTGCGTGACCGCGCGTTGCTCGTTCCACCATTTCTGCCAGATCTCGCCCCAGTGCGAGAACGCCACCGGTTTGCTCGTCCTGAGCTCGCCTAACAACTCGAGCGGCTCCTGGTAGCCGTCGATCGTCCGCAACGCCGCTTCGCTCATCCACGGCTCGATGCGCGAACCACCCCAGTTCGAGGAGATGAGGCCTTGCGGCACGTTCACGGTCTTCTGCAACTCGCGCACGAAGTAATAACAAACCGCGGAGAAGTGTTCGGTGGTCGTGGGTCCGGCCACACGCCACTCCTGCGGTGCGTCGAAACCCGCACGCACGGCGGCGCTGTTGGCGCGCGCGATGGTGACTTGCCGGATGCGGTCGTTTGCCGAGAGCGCCACCTCGGATCCCGCGTCGAGCGTCATGCGCACGGGCCATTCCATGTTCGACTGCCCCGAGCACAGCCACACGTCGCCGACCAGCACGTCGTTCGCAGTCTGCGTCTTCGAACCCGCACGCGCCGTGAGTGTGTACGGACCACCCGCGGTCATCGCCGGCAGCGCCACATCCCACACGCCTTTCGCATCCGCCTTCGCGCGCGCCGACGCGCCCGCGAGCGACACGGTGACTTCCTCGCCGGCGGCTGCATTGCCGAACACGTGGATAGGCCGGTCACGCTGGAGCACGGCGTGATCCGCAAACAAACCACCCATGAGCGGCGCTTCCGCCGCGGCCATGCCGCAGAAGGCCACGGCACACATTGCGAACACTCGCTTCTTCACGGCTTCACCTCGGCTTCGAATGGTCCCACCGGCATACCGGCGCCATCGTACAGATTGCAGATCGGACTGTCGGCCCAGCAGAAGCGCACGCGCCTGGGATCGGCGACCCCCTCGGTGGAGAGCAACACGCTGTCACCGTCCAGCTGCGCCGAGACAAACCGGCACGAGCCCTGCTCCGCACCGCACAGTTCGAAGGCGGCAGGATCCTTGGAGTTGTAGACGACGAGCGCGCCCGTGAATTCGGCGAGCGAAACCGCGACGCGCGAACCTTTGCGCGTGACGGACAGCGGCTCGGCCCCGGAGAAAATCTGCTCGCCGTACACCACCTTCCGCGCCGAACGCGCGAGCCGCCGCCCCAGCTCCTGCTTGTTGGTTGGGTGCACGTCATCGCGATTGCCGATGTCGTAGGTGATCGCCAACCCGGCGTTGCCATCGGCCGCAACCGCACGACGCTGCGCCTCGCGCGTCAACGCCCATCCACTCTCGACCGGCACCTTCGCGACCGGCCCGTAGTTCGCGAGCTGCACGACGAGAAACGGTAGTTTGGCGCCGAACTGCCGGCGCCAGTCGGCCATGAGCGCGGTGAGCAGCGCCTGGTAGCGCCGGCCTTCCGGGATCGACGTGTTGGATTCGCCCTGGTACCAGAGCGCCCCGCGCAGCCCGTATTTCCCGAGTGGCGCGATCATCGCGTTGTACAACATGCCGATGCCCGCGGTCGGCTCCCACGGCGCGCGCGGCGGCGTGAGATCGGGCGAGATCGAATATTCCCAGGCGCCGAGCGGGATCTTCGTGCCATCCGCGAGCGTCAGTGCGCGCTTCTCCGCGGGACCGTACATGCCACCGCTCGCGTAGGTGTCGAGCACGTTCACGACCACGAGGTTGTCGCCCGCGCGCAGCACATTGGCGGGCAACGCATAGGTGCGTTCACCACAACACGGCGAACTACCCACGGCGCGCCCATTCACGAACGAAAGGTCGACTTCGTCGATCTGCCCGAGCGTGAGCGTGGCCGCCTGCTTCGCCTGCGCCTTCGTGAGCTTCACGCGCGCGCGATACCAGACCATGCCGTTATAGGACGACAGCGCCGGAACGCCCCAGCTTTCCCACGGCGTGAGTTCCGCGGGTGCGGGAGTCCACTTCGATCTGTCATCGGAGGACGTCCACGGCTCGCGACCCGTGGCCACACCACCCTGCGACTTCCACCAGCCCTGCCAGTGCTCGCCCCAGTGCTGCGCGGCCTTCGCCGCGTCGACGCGATATTCCGCCGACACCGCGAGCGCGGCTTCGTATCCGGGCACGGAGCGCATTGCCGCTTCGCTCATCCACGGTTCGATCTTCGAACCGCCCCACGCCGAAACGACGAGTCCGATGGGAACGTCGACGGTCTTCTGGAGTTCGCGCGCGAAGTAGTAGCAGGTGGCCGAGAAATCGCCCGTGGTTTCCGGCGAAGCGCGTTTCCATTCGAGCGGCTTGTCGACGCCATCGCGCGGCGTGGTGCTGCTCGTCTTCGCGATCGTGACCTGCCGGATGCGATCGTTCGCCGAAGCGGCAATCTCGGCGCGCGAGTTGAGCGAGCCGCGCACGGAGAATTCCATGTTCGATTGGCCCGAGCACAGGAACACATCGCCCACGAGCACATCCGTGACCGACTGTTCGCGCGAGGACGTGCGTGCGACGAGCGAATGCGGTCCGCCGGCCGGGAGCGGCGGCAAAGTCAGCGCCCAATGGCCGGCAGCGTCCGCCCGGGCCTTCTGCGCATTGCCTGACAAGGTCACCGTGACCTCTTCGCCGGCACCGGCGCGGCCCCAGACCTCGATCGGCCGGTCGCGCTGCACGACCCCGTGGTCGGCAAACAAGGCGCTCATCAGTGGTTCTTCGGCGTGCGCCGGGATCGTCGAGACAATCCAACCCAGGCACGCGGCACATGCCAGCCGCGCGGCAGTTCGCTGTAACATCCCCTTCCCCCTATGTCAGGCCAACAAATACTCAGCCGCCGCGGCGTCGATCTCAAGACCTTTCGCGACGAGATCCTGCCGGCAGGCTCGCCCGTGGTCTTCGAAGGGCTCGTGAAGGATTGGCCGGCCGTCCAGGCCGGGCTGCAATCGGCGCGTGCGCTCGGCGACTACCTGCGCGGATTCGATCGTGGCAAGCCCGTGGCCGTGCTGGAAGGACCGCCGTCGATACGCGGCCACTTCTTCTATCGCGACGACATGGCGGGACTCAACTTCGAGCGGCGGCCGGCCACGATCAGCGCGACCATCGATCGGCTGCTCGCGCAGTTGGAAAATCCCGATCCACCGGCGCTGTATGTCGAATCGACTCCCGCCGCGGAGTACCTGCCGCCTTTCGCAGCCGCGAATCCGCAACCGCTGCTGCCCGCGAGCGTCGGCCCGCGCGTGTGGATCGGCAACACGCTGACCGTGCAGACGCACTTCGATCTGTCGAGCAACATCGCCTGCGTGGTCGGTGGGCGCCGCCGCTTCACGCTGTTCCCGCCCGACCAGATCCCGAACCTCTACATCGGGCCGATCGAATACAACATCTCGGGCCCGCCCATCAGCATGGTGCCGCTCAAGTCTCCCGATCTCGCGCGCTACCCGCGCTTTGCCGAGGCGCTTCGCCACTCACGCAGCGTGGAGCTCGCGCCCGGCGACGCCATCTTCATCCCCTACGGCTGGTGGCACCACGTCGAATCGCTGGCGCCCTTCAACGTGCTGGCAAACTACTGGTGGAACGACGCACGCCAGACGGGCTCGCCCTTCGACGCCATGCTGCACGGCATCCTCGCGCTGCGCGACCTGCCGCCCGACCAGCGCGACGTCTGGCGAAAGATGTTCGAACACTTCGTGTTCTCGCCGCCCGAGGAAACGCTGGCGCACATCCCGCGTGAGAAGCGCGGCATCCAGGGCCCGCCGTCGCCGGAGCGCACACAGGCGATCCGCGCGATCCTGGCGAAGATATTCTCGAGGCCCTAGGGTGGAACCAATGGCACTCCCCACCGCTCGAAATCAGCATATGCGCCGGTTGCTCCTTTCGATGGCGGCCTCGGTTACGCTGCTCAGCGCGTGCGGCGGCGAGAATCCGCCGCCGTCGAATCAGAACGGCAACCCGCCTTCTACTTCCACCCCCGGAACCGCGCCCTCGCTGAAAACCACGCTCGCCGGGCGATTCGGAGTCGTGAATTATCCGGTGGGCGCGGCCATCGAGCCCGCCTCGCTCACCAGCACGACCGACTCGGCGCTGCTCACGCGGCACTTCAGCAGCATCACCGCCGAAAACGTCATGAAGCCCGGCACGTTGTGGCCGAGCATTCCGGGCACCACGCTGCCGCAGGCCAACCCGAACTTTCTCCCGGCCGACCTGCTCGTGAATTTCGCGCAGGTCAACAACATCCGGCTGCGCGGACACACACTCCTGTGGCATCGCGACGTACCGAGCTGGATGCTCGAAGGACCCGTCAACAACCCCGTGAACTATCGCGCGGCCATTCAGCAGAACCTGCGCAACTACATCTTCGCCGTGGTCCAGCACTTCCCCACCGTGTACGCGTGGGATGTCGTCAACGAAGTGGCGAGCGATACGCAGAACGCCGCAAACCCCTACCGCACCGACAGCCCCTGGTACCAGGCCTACAGCGTCGGCGGGTTGAATGGCAGCGACTACGTGCGCGACGCGTTCACGTTTGCGAACCAGGCGCGCAGTTCGATCGGCAGGACCAGCGCCGACATGAAGCTCATGTTGAACGACTACAACACCGAGCTGCCCGGCAAACGCGCCAACGTCATGCAGATCGTTCGTGATCTCGTGAATGGTGGCTATGCCATCGACGGCGTGGGCCACCAGTTCCACCTGCAGCTCAACGCCAACGTGACCGAAGTCACCAACGCGCTGCTCGCCGTCGAAGCGATCTCGACCACGCTGACCAATCACGTGACCGAACTCGACGTGTCCATCTACGCCGACCCGGGCAACTGCTTCTCCGATCGCACCATTCCGCCGTGTGCCGCCGACTACGGCGCGAACCCGCCGCAGTCCGTGCTGTCCGACCAGGCGCGTCTGTACCGCTCGCTGTTCAACGCCTTCAATCGGCCGAGCGTCACGTCGATCAGTCTCTGGGGCATCACCGACGCCCACACCTGGCTCAACACGTTCCCGGTCACGCGAACCAATCGTCCGCTGCTGTTCGACACCGCGGGCGATCCGAAATCGGCCTTCTGGGCCGTGGTCGATCCGTCGTTCAACATCCCCTAACCGTCCGCGAATAGGCGACAATCCGGCGCCGCGGCTCATTCCCGCCGCGCTGGGGGACACATGAAGCTGGTTCTTGTTGCGTTCGGCACGCTCGCATTCGCTGCATCGTCCGCCGGCGCCTCCGATGCGACCATCCACGTCACGCACGATCTCGACGCGGCGCGTCCCGCCGAAGTCGTCGCGGTTCCGTTCGCGCAGATCGCCGCGGTGGCGCCCGCCTTGCGCATGTACCACGTGGTGGTGCGCGACGCGAAAGGACGCGCGCTGCCCCTGCAGATCACCAACTACCAGCACGATCATCGCGGCGCGCAGTACGACGATCTCGTGTTCACCTACGACTTCGCCGCGGGCGAGAAGCGCGCCACGTTCACGCTCGAAGCCGTGGCGATCGCGACGCCACCCGATGCGGCCTGCGTGTACGCCCGCGAAGTTCCCGAACGCTACGACGACATCGCGTGGGAGAACGATCGCATCGCGCACCGCATGTACGGTTTCGCACTCAACACGCCGGCGGCCGGCGGTGAGCGGCTGCGCGGCAGCGGCGTCGACGTGTGGGCCAAGCGCGTGACCTACCCGATCGTCGATCGCTGGTACGCCAAAGGCCACGATCAGTTCCACAAGGACGAGGAAGGCGAAGGCCTCGATCTCTACAGCATCGGCGGTTCGCGCGGCGCGGGTGGCACCGGCCTCTGGGACGGCGCGAAGCTCTGGACGTCCGACAACTTCGTGGATGCGACGGTGTTGTCGAACGGGCCGCTCCGGGCCGCGTTCAGGCTCGCGTATGCGCCCTTCGATGTCGGCGCGGGCGGCAAGGCCTCCGAGACCAAACAATTCACGGTCGATTGCGGCCGTAATTTCGACGCGGTCGAAAGCGTGTTCGATTTCCCCGGCAGCGACGCCGTCGTCGGCATCGGCATCAGCGAACATCCCGCGGTCGAAGGATTTCCGAAGGCCGTGCTCACGAAGGACCCGGACGGTCGATGGATGAGCTTCTGGGAAGACAACAAGGACGGGGGCTTGGGCATCGGCGTCATTCTCGCGAGCGACGCGACGCCCGCGGGATTCGCGCATGAAGATGCGCCCGGTGGCAAGGGCAACGCCAACAACCTGCTGCTCGCCAAGGCGCGCGACGGCGTGCCGCTGCGCTACTTCACGGGCGCGGGCTGGACGAAGAGCGGTCAGTTCGGCGACCGTGCCGCGTGGGAGCGTTACGTGAAGGAGTTTGCGGCGCGCGTGCAGAAGCCTCTCACGATCACCGTGAGTGCCGGCAAATGAAATCATCGATCGTCGCGCTCGCGCTCACACTGGTCGCGCCGTCCACGTTCGCGCAGAACAAATACTTCGGTGACTGGCCCGCCGGCACCGCGCCGGCCGAAGTCGGCAAGCGCGTCGCCGAACGCTTCGTCCCGACGCCCAACATGGAGATGCCGAGCCACGGCGCGCAGGCACTGCACTACTCGCACGTCGCCACGTGGACGGGCGCGCTGCAGTTCGCGAGCCTCACGAAAGATGCCGATCTGAAGAAACGCCTCGTCGATCGATTCGAGCCGTTCCTGATCACGACGGCATCCCTCGTGCCGCGCGCCGATCACGTCGACGGCACGGTGTTTGGCTCACTGCCGCTCGAGCTGTACCAGCAGGAGGCGCGCTTCCGCTACCGCGTCATGGGCCTCGCGTTT